>Ga0299914_10002250_pt1 | contig 13264 bp, 14 predicted proteins | sample RVTome_10_FD_201361 | JGI IMG/M metagenome (GOLD analysis project Ga0299914, IMG submission 201361) | Soil microbial communities from uranium-contaminated site in the Upper Colorado River Basin, Wyoming, United States - RVT153D57 (version 2) ...
CGCGTGATGTGGACCAGATCTACCGCCGCCTGACCGAGCCGGCGATTCAGGCGGGGCTCCGACCACGGACGGGCCCCGAACCCGGCCGCACTTCGGCAACGAGCAGGCAGCCTCAACCACAGCGATGACCTCAGCGAGCCGGTCGGCATGAGGCCCGAGTTGCCGGTCGGAGTCGGTCAAGCCGGCGGCTCGCCGTCCGCCGAGATGCGCCCGATCCAGTCCGTCAGGGACGATGTGCCTGTGACTGAATACCGGGCGTCGTTCGACGCGGACGTTACCTTTCTCAACAGCGGTGGCCTTCAAGCCCACGGATTCCGGCTCGATGTGCCCGATGCGACGGTCAGTGAGGACGACCTGGCGCAACTGTTCATCAGGCATCTCGGATTACTGATGGTCGACCAGGTTCGCATCTTCGATGTGGAGATCAGCGCGGAACCACACAAGGGATCACGCGGCGGCCCGTCGGACCGGATTGTCGCCCGGGCCACAGCGACCCGCCTGGTCGAACTCAGCCATGAGATCACAGCGGGAATGATCACGTACCCAGGACTGCCTGGACCGGAGATCACACCGCACCTGACGCGCGAGGAGTCACGCCGCCACTACGACGCCGGTACCGAGTTCGCCATCGACCGGATCACCATGGTCGGCAACACCGGGACCTATCTGGACAGCCCGTACCACCGGTACCCCGATGGCTCCGATCTCGCCGACCTGCCGCTCGAGGCCGTCGCCGACCTGCCAATTGTGGTGGTCCGGATCACCGACAGTGCCGACCGCGGTGTCGGGCCGGACGTGATCGCACCGCTGGACGTGGCCGGCTCAGCCGTGCTGCTTCATACCGGCTGGGACCGGAACTGGGCAACGCCGGACTATGGTGGCGCCGCGCCGTACCTCACCGAAGCGGCTGCCCGCCACCTGGCCAGCTCTGGGGCGGGTCTCGTCGGTATCGACAGCGTGAACATCGACGACACCACCGGGACCTCGCGACCCGCCCATTCGATCCTGCTGGCCGCGGGGATACCGGTGCTGGAACATCTGACCGGGTTGGATCAGTTGCCCGTCACCGGGTCCCGGCTGCACGCGGCGCCGCCTCGAATCCGGTCGTTCGGAACGTTCCCCGTCCGCGCGTACGCGTTGGTGCCCGATGAATCCGGCTGAGCTTTCGCTCTTCGACCAAGGGTCCTGAACGCAGCGCCGGGTGACTTGTGCGGTCATTGAGAATGCCCCGCCGCACTCGGCGGGAACCGACGTAGCATGGTGATGTGCGCACCCGGATGCCCACGAGCCCGACGATTGCCATCGTCGTTTATGAAGGCGTCCTCGTCGATGAGACCGAGGTCATCCGGTTTGTGCTGTCTCACATTCCCGACCTCCAGACAGTCACGGTCAGCACGACTCGAGGTACCTTCGGCGGCCCCGGAGGCGCGCAGACGGCCGAGGCGACACTTGAGGAGATCGGAAACCCGGAGATCATCGCGATACCAGGTGGCATCGGCTCGGACCACCGCACCGAAATCGCCGACTGGCTACGGACCGTGTCACCCTCCTGGATCATCTCCACCTCGACCGGATCGGCACTGCTGGCCGCGGCCGGACTGCTCGACCACGAGACCGCGGCAACACACTGGCTCGCCGGCCCGCTTCTCGAGCGCTACGGCGCGCATCCGTCGCGCGAGCAGTTGGTCGTCAACAACCGAATCGTCACCTGCGCCGGAGCCACGAGTGCGTTCCGCGGAGCGCTGGTGATCGCCGAGGCGTACGGCGGGAAGGAAGTCGTCGAGCGGATCCGTGCCAAGGTGTGGCAGGCCAACCAAGCGCCAGGACCGGCGCCGCACCGGGCCTTTTGGACGCGGCTGCGCAACACCCTCTGGCGGTCGCGTGATGAGCAAGAGCTGTCGGACGTGCCCGTAACTGACGAGCCGGCACTCAGCGGAGTAAACGTGTTGGATCTCGGCCTGATCACCCTCCGCCCGGGCGATGATGATCACAACGGGCCGAGCTGATCCAGGCCGCCGGACCGTCTCGGATACGTATGATCCGTAGCTACCCGCCGTCAGGTGTGAGCGGGAACCGCAGGCTGACCGCGCCACGAATGTCCAGCCACGCGGCCGCCGGTCCGCGGACGTAGCGCAAGACGACCTCGTCGCATGCGGGACAGCGGCCGACCCATCCGGGCGCGCGCGAGTAGACGCGCAGGTTTGCCACCGGAGCTGTGGTTCCGCAAGACGCACATTGCCCGACGGCGGTCGTCACGTCGACTGCGAAGACCTCCCGAAGTGGCCCGGCGAGGGCATTGCCGTCTTCATACTGATCCGCCATGTCAACCTCCGGTGGGTCCGAACCGCTCGGTCTTGATCGCGCCTGGGTCGTGCCCCAGGTCGATGAGGATGCTCGCCACCGTCTCGACGAATCCGGTGGGCCCGCACACGAAACAGAGTGGCTCGAAGTCCGGTGGCCAGCCGTGCGCGGTGATGTCGTCGGCGCCGATCCGTCCGAGCGGGCGCGACCAGTTCTCCGGAGCGGTCCGCGTGTAAACGTACGCGACGTCCAGGCCGTCTCCCACACGTTCGAGTCGCCGCAGCGGAGCGGTGTAGTACCGGTCGTCGGGAGTCCGGACCGAGTAGATCAGACGGAACGGCACTTGCACGCCCGCTGCTCGCCGGGCGCGGATCATGGCCATGAGCGGCACGATGCCCGCACCGCCGGCGATCAGCAGGACCGGCCGGGGATCGTCCGGTCGCCAGACGAACCAGCCGCCGACCGGGCCGCGAAGCTCGACCGGGTCACCGATGGACAGCCCGTCGGTGAGGTAGGGCGATACTTCGCCGTCGTCGACGCGCTGCACCGTCAGTTCGAGCGTTTCACCGTCGGCGGGCGCGGCGATCGAGTAACTGCGCTGAGTGCTGTAGCCGTCCTCTGCCGTCAGGCGGACGTCGACGTGCTGACCCGGCAAGTGGCCCGGCCAACCTGGCACATCGAACACGACGGTGCGTGCGGTCGGAGTTTCGGTGCGGTTCTCCACCAGGCGGGCGATCCGCCAGACCAGGCGGCCGGTCAGTCGCCCTGGTACCGCTGCTCGCGCCATGGGTCACCGTAGTCGTGGTAGCCGAGCGTCTCCCAGAAGCCGGGTTCGTCGCCGAGCAGCAACTGCACACCACGCACCCACTTCGCGGATTTCCAGAAGTAAAGGTGAGGCACCAGCAGCCTGGCCGGACCGCCGTGCTCCGGGGCCAGCTCGTCGCCGTCGTACCGGTAGGCGATCCATGCCTTGCCATCGAGTAGATCCTCGAGTGGAAGGTTCGTCGTGTAACCGCCGTACGAGTACGCGAGCGCGAACTCTGCCGCGGTCTCGACATCGCGCATGAGGGTGTCCAACGACACCCCTTCCCACGTCGTGCCCAGCTTCGACCACTTGGTGACGCAATGGATGTCGACGGTGAAGGTCTCGGATGCAAGCTCCTGTAGTTGCGACCATGACCATCTGTGTGCCTGGCCGGACTCGGTGGTGATGACGAACTCCCACTCGGCCAGCGGAATTCGCGGCGTGGGACCTGCGGACAAGACCGGAAAGTCCTCGGTCAGGTACTGGCCAGGGGGAAGGTTCGGCCGCTCCGCTCTACGGCGGCCGCGGAACCCTGGCGACACGATACCCATGCCTGCACCCGCTTCCGGAAGATCGTGCACCAGGAGATAACCCCGCTCGGCGCGCGGCCGAACTCATCCTATTCCGACGACCCTCAGGTCAGTGGCGTCGACCTGGTCCGCGTTCCGGTGGACCGCCCCAGTACGAACCCGAGTGCCACCATGCCGACGCCGAGAACCAAGTGCAGCCAGTTGTCCGCGTCGTTGACGGGAACGAAGTTGGCGTCGTCGTCCTGGTCGATGATCAATCCGTAGATCCACAAGACCAAGTAGACGATGCCACCGACGATCAGGTAGTACATGGCACCCGATGCGGTTCTGGCAGCGGCCAGACCTACGATCCCGAACAATAGGTGCACGATGTTGTGCAGCACGGAGACCTGGAAGATGCCGAGAAGCATCGCCTCGGACTCGTGACCGGCGAACTCCATTGTGTCGAAATCGGTAGTAATGCCGGGAATGAACCCCAGGACGCCAACCAGGAGGAACACCGCCGATACGACAACTGTCGCCGTCTGTACCGGCGTCGCCGTCATTCCTGTTCTAGCCATTGCGATCAGCTCCGTTCGTCACTACGGCGACTCTGCCGCGGACAACGCTCCTACCCGCAGACTGCGGAGTTATGCGGTCGTTGTACACCCATGACGACCGATTGTCACGCGTCAGTACCAATTGACAGCTTTGGTTATAACGAATAGCCTCACGCGAGATCCCAAGTTCACCGAACGAGTGGGACCTATGACCGCTCCGCTTCAGGTCAGGACCGCCGACACCGGGCTTCTCCCCTTTCGAGCCCAGGTGGTCATAAGAGCGAGCGGCTTTCCTCGTCGGCATCTCTTCGCTGGGTCGCTGAAAAGCGGTGCGCCGCAGAGTGAAACGCGCTGCCGCGCTGAGCACGGCAGTCATCCACACAACGCTCACGGTCGCGGTCAAGCTGGCCTCGGGGAGGTGAGTGAGGCCAGCGTCATTGTTCGGGTGTCACCAGTCGTGAAGAAGGGACACATCCATGCACACAGGTGACGTTATCGTCAGCAACCGCGCCTCCCGGCTCTGGATGCTCTTGGTGGTCGGTCTCAGCGTCGCATTGTTCGCGTCGCTGGTCTCCGTCGATACATCACGAGCCCAAGAACAAGGTCAGGTGACCGGACTCACCGTCGAGCAGCAACTCGGCTTCGCGACATTGAGTTGGGCACCGGTTTCGGGCGCGACACAGTACGAGATCGAACGGACTCCGGTCGATCAGAACAACGAGGTGACCGGAACGTCGGTGATCACCGGAATCTGGCGGCCGAACCGCCAGGTAACGCAGGACGTACCCACGTTCGCCGACGCCAACTTCAACCCGGGCGACCGATTCCGCTGGCGCGTGAGAGCCACGGGTGAGGAGTTCTCTGAACCGGTGTACGACACCACATTGCCGTACTGGGGAGATCCGACCATTCCCGGGCAGGATCTCCGCACCCAGTGGGAGCAGACCAACGCGTCGGAGTTCACCAGTGACGTGAACGAGTACGCCTACACCGCGGCGCTCGACCAAGCCAGCGACCGCGTCCGGGTCGTCGAGATCGGGCGGACCCTGCTCGATCGGCCGATCAACATGTTCATCATCGGTTATCCGGCTCCGCCGGCAACCGCCGAGGAGATCGCAGCCTCCTCGGCGGCGCTCGTCAACTGCAACGTGCACGGCAACGAGCCGTCATCGCGTGAGGCGTGCCTGATCATGGCCCGGCAACTGGCCTTCGCCGACGACGACCGGACGATCGACATCCTGTCGAATACAACCGTCCTCATCGTGCCTGCGATCAACGGTGACGGCAGGGCCCTGAACCGGCGGGGCAACTTCGTCAATCAGGACCTGAACCGGGACTTCTCGCTGATCCGTCACCCCGAGACGTTCGGCTTCACCGAAATGCTGCGCGACTACCAGCCGGAGGCGGCGTTCGACGGCCACGAGTTCGGCAACAACTCGGCCGGTGACCTGCCGGTCCTGTTCCCCCGCCACCTCAACGTCGCGGAGTCCGTCCACTTCCAGGCCAAAGACCTGGTCGAGAACTGGCTCTACGAAGAGGGTTCGGACGACGGCTGGTGGTACTGCCCGTACGGATGCCAGGGCGGTGGGGCTGTCGGCTTGAGCCAGGAGACCATCCTGCGCAACACGCTGGGGCTGAAGAACGTCGTCGGCATCCTGCTCGAAGCACGGAGTGCCGGCGGCGCGACCCGCCCGAACGACGGCGGTGCCAACACGGCGCAAAGCCGCAAGCGCAAGACGTTCTCGGCGCTCTACACCTACCACCAGTTCCTGGATTACTTCCGCGCCAATCAGACCGAGATCGCCCAGGCGGTCGAGGAAGGCGAAGAGTTCCAGGTCTCCAACACCGGCCGGATCGTATTCCGGGGCTCGTACGACGTCCCGGCCTTCCCGCCGCCGCACCCGGGTGAGGCGCCTCCGCCGCCCGAGATTCCTGGCCCGGACCAGATTCTCGACGAACCGGTCTGTGGATACCTGCTGACCGAGGAGCAGTACAACGGTCCGCGGTCGGACAGCCCGGCCGGCTTCTCGACCACTCTGGCCGACCGTATTGCCGCTCACGGTTGGCGGGTCCAGGAAAGATCGAACGGATACATGGTTCCGCTCACTCAGCCGGAGCGAGGCCTGATCCCGTTGCTGCTCGACGGCCAGGCCGCTGAGCCGTGGGTCGATGGCACGCGCCTGTACGGCCCGCCCGGTGACGACCGGGCCCCGCTGCCGGACAGCGCGTGCGGACTCGGTCGCGGCGCCGCGTCGCCTGACCGGACACCGTCGCAGTCGGAGCTGAACTACATCACCGACTAGCCGGTCGAAAGGAAGGAGGGGAGAGGCTTTCGCCTCTCCCCTCCCGTGCGTGGCGAGACCTTACGCGGCGAATGGCTTGCTCCTCAGCTACGGCAGTCTTTGGCAAGAGCATGGACAGCGCAGCCGCGCAGACACGAACCTGGCAGGCATGACGCCCTGAAAAGCGTCGTCGCGTTACCCGACACGCGGCCCGCGAGCCCGCCGCCTCCGACATCACCCGTCTCCTCGCGCGGGGCTGGGCTTGACTGTGGCTACCAGTGCCACGCGACCACGCGAATGGCAGCGCGCAGGTCGGTCGGCTCGACATCCTTCAGAAGAAAGCCACTGGCTCCAGCATTTAAGGCGTCGAACACTTCGCGCCCACGTGGAAATCGCGTTCATGTGACGAATACAGTGATCAGATCAACGCCATGAGGAAATACATGGTGTGTCGTCGAGAGTGCCGAATCCGACTGGCAGAACACGACGGTGTTCAGTGGCGAGCCATTCCTGAGATCAAGAAACTCAAGGACCGGCCCGGCAAGGCTTGTTACACCGCAGCTGCTCGGAGACGAAGCTCCAACTGAAAGGCGCCCAGCCGTTGGCGAGTGGCATCGTCACCCTGTCTTACGAGTTCGTGTACCCGGCTGACCGCGAGACCGGCGATTCCACTGATGCTAGCTATGGCTTGTCCGCGTAGCCTCCAACCGAAACGCCACTCAACGACCGGAGGACCCTTGATATGGCCAGCACGCGTGGTGCGGACCTGGAGACCTTGCGAGACCGCATCGCCGGGGTGGTGTTGACGCGGGCAGACGAGGATTACGACAATGCACGCGCCGTCTGGAACGCCATGATAGATCGGCGGCCGCGCGTGATCGTGAGGTGCGAGGACCGCGGCGACGTAGCGGCGGCCATCCGTTATGGCAGGGAGAACGACCTGGATATCGGCGTGCGCTGTGGTGGTCACAGTGTGCTCGGCCTTGCCGTGCCGGACGATGGGCTGATGATCGACCTGACCCCGATGGGCGAGGTTCGGGTTGACGTGGCGCGGCAACATGCTCGGGTTCAGGGTGGAGCGCTGCTCGGCGCGCTCGACCGGGCCACCCAACCGCATGGACTCGCCACCACGGCCGGCAACGTGTCGCATACCGGGGTCGGGGGATTGACGCTCGGCGGCGGGATGGGTTGGCTGGCCCGCCAGTACGGCCTCTCGTGCGACAACGTCGTCTCGTTCGAGATGGTGACAGCGGACGGAAGCACCGTACTCGCAGCTGCGGACGAGAACCCCGAGCTGTTCTGAGGCCTCGGGGCGGCGGGGGCAACTTCGGTGTGGTCACCGAATTCGAGTTCGCGCTGCACCCGGTCGCCGGAGAGACGTTGCTCGTGGACATGTGGTTCTCACTCGACGACGCTCCCGCCGTACTCCAGAAATGGCGTCAACTCGCCGTGACCGCATCACGCCAGGCGACCTTCACGGCGTGGGTTGGCGAAGTCGATGGCAAGCCGCAGGTCAGCGCTGGCTTCGTATGGGTAGGAAACCCCGACGATGGCCTCGCCCTACTCCATGAGTTCCGCGGTCTCGGACGGCCGGTGGCAGAGCGGGTCGCCGAACCGTCCTACCTGGACCTGCAACGGATGGACGACACACTGGAGGGCCACGCTCAGCGCAGGTACTGGAAGGGTCACTATTTCAAGGAGTTGCCGGACGAGGCGATTGAGGCATTCGTCTTGCGGGGTACGGCGGACGGGCACGGAGACGCGCTGCCCAACGCGAGCTTCCAGGTGTACGGCGGTGCTATCGCCGACGTGCCGGACGAGGCGACGGCCTTTAGCCACCGCGACACCTTCGTCGAGTTCGTAGCGGCGGCGCGCTGGTCGGATCCGGCTGAGGACGACCAACGCATTCAGGCCGCCCGGCAATACGCCACCTCGCTGGCGCCATTCGCCAGCGGCGCGTACGTCAATGTCCTCACTGACGAGGGGCAGTCCGGTGTCAAGCGGGCCTATCCACCCGAGAAGCTCGCCCGGCTCACTGCGCTGAAGGATGCCTGGGATCCCGACAACGTGTTCCATCTCAACCACAACATCCCACCCAGCAAGTGATCAGCTCGAACCGCGAGGGACGATGAAATCCGAGATAGATCGGCTCCCATTCGGCCTCGAGTGGGAAGTCACGCCGGCTTCATGGCACTTCGATGGGAACGCCGCACGCGTACGAGCTTCCGGGCAGACTGATTTCGAGTTCGCCGCGACACTATTGACGGACCTACGGGACAGTTCCTAGACAGCCTGGGTCGAAGCACCGTCAGCCCTAACGGCGTAGCGAATGAGTTCTGCGCGTGATCTGACACCTAAGCGCATGTACACGTTCCTTAGGTGGTAGTCCACCGTTCGAGGGCTGAGGAAGAGTTGGGCGGCGACCTCTCGGTTGCTGGCACCCTTGCCCACCGCCTCGACGATACGGCGCTGCTGCGCGGTCAGGCCGGACCACGCCCCCGACTTGTGATCACTGGTCTGATTGGTGGCCTGCAGCTCGATCCGCGCCCGCTCCGCCCAGGTCAACGCACCAGTGCGGTCGAAAGTCTCCAGCGCCGCGGCCAGGAATCTGCGTGCATCGGACCGCCGTCGAGCTCGGCGAAGGTACTCCCCGTACAGGAGCTGAGTGCGTGCCCGCTCTACCACTGCGTCGGCGCGCCTGTGGAGCTCGAGCGCCCGCCGGAACTGGGCGTCCGCCTGATACCCGGAACTCAGCAACGCGCGCACCCGGGCGGAAAGCGCCAGCAGAAGTGGTGACGCCGAGGCGGCGACCCGGCTCTCGAACTGTCCGAGCGAACCACGCGTCCGATCCGGCGTCCCTGCCCGCACAGCGGCTTCAGCCAGGTCGGGCACTACGAACAGACCTGCCGCAGTGTCGCCTGCCGCCGATATAGCGATCTTGAAGTGCCGCACAGCCAGCTCGGGCCGCCCGGCGGCAAGCTCCACCTGGCCGAGGGCGCGGTGCATCGACATGCAATCCGCATACGCGTCGAACTCAGCCGCGGTAGTCATTGTTGTCATGGCCTCGAGTCTGTGCGCGAGCGGGATGACCGAACAAGACGGAACGACGCCGATGTCCCGAATCCTGGGAACCCTGACCCACCGGGTCCGGCTCGGCCAGTCCAGGGGCGGTGGCCGGCAGTCCCTCACCACACGGCGGCGAAAAACAGGACCGTGCCAACCGCAAGGTCGACGACGCAGCAGAACTCGGCCCAGGAACGGTTCACAACCTTGTTCAGCTTGAAGTGGTACGCGTCCCACAGTCCGTGCGCGAAGATCCCAAGACCAGCCACCATGGCGCCAACGCGCGGCTCCGCGGCCGCGCACAACAGCGTGATCAGCCCGAACAACACCATGCCGGCGGTCTGGATCGAGAACATCCCGACATCACCGAACCGGCGGCGGACCACGGCTCCCAACCACAGTGCCACCAGCACGACGGTCATTCCGACCGCCGGGTCGACGCTCGGCAGGTCGAGCCGCGCAAGCAGGTGGAGCAGCGTCACAGCGGCGCTCAACACGGCGAACGCCAGCCACGCCGTCCACGGCCGGCCGATGGCATACGCCATCAGGTAGATCCCGGCCATCGTCGCGACGGCGGGTCCGAACAGCTCGGCGTCGCGATCGCTGAGCACGATCACTGCGAGCGCGCCGGCGATGACGACCAGCGCGATAGCACTCGGCCAGCGATCAACCATTCTCGACCGCGGTGGCAAGGCGGTATCAGTCACGTCTTCAAACTAGGCGGAGCGCGGCACCACCCGGATCAGTGAGATCACCGGTTCCGGCGGCGTTCGGTCGGCACCGACCCACACTGCCTTGCCCACCCGCGCCTAGGGTTGATGCCGTGAACACCCGGCCGGTCCTTGTGGTGGCGTACGACGGCACCGAACTGGTGGATGTCGCGTGCGTGACCACCTGTCTCGACATGGCGAACCGGCTCGGCGCTGACCCGCCGTACCACGTCCGGCTGGTCACTCTCGGCGGAGAGGCTGTCCGCTGCGACTCTGGGCTCGAACTGCGCGCACAAGGCAGGCTGGAAGATTCGTTCGACGAGGTCGACACGGTCATTGTGTCCGGCGGGCTCGGTCACGAGTTGGCAGCCCAGGACACCCTATTCGTGGGTCATATCCGAAGGCTGGCTGATCAGGCGCGGCGAACCGCATCGGTATGCACCGGCGCCACGGTGCTGGCAGCAACTGGCCTTCTCGACGGCCGATCGGCCACGACTCATTGGTGGTATGCCCGCCGCCTCGCGCGACTGTTCCCTAAGGTCAATGTCGACGCCAGCCCGATCTACATCCGCGACGGCGAGTTGGCGACTTCAGGTGGCGTGACGGCGTCCCTTGACCTCACGCTCGCCTTCATCGAGGAGGACCACGGCCCGGAGCTTTCCCGCCGCGTAGCTCTCGGTGTGGTCACTTACCTTCAGCGGCCGGGAAACCAGGCACAGATGAGCATCTTCAACACCGCTCCCCGAGCCGACCACGTCCTCGTACGCAACGTGCTGGACTACGCCGTCGCCCACGTGGCAGCAGACCTCACGACCTCGGCGCTCGCCGCGAAGGCCGGCGTGAGCGCGCGGCACCTGACTCGCCTGTTCCGCGAGCACCTCGGCGAGCCACCGGCCAAGGCGGTCCAACGGATCCGCCTCGAGGCGGTTGCCGGGTTACTCACATCCACAGAGCTTCCGTTGTCGCAAGTAGCCAAACGAGCCGGGTTCTCCTCGGCCGAGACAATGCGTCAGGCCTTCGTCAATAGCTTCGGCATTACGCCGTCCCAGTTCAGAAGCACCCAGTCCGCGGCCGGTGGCGTCAGCCGCCGCACCACACCGCGGCAACGGTGATACTCCTGATCAGGCGGCCGATCTGATAGCCCGCCGGTCAGCGTCCGGATGCGGAACAGTCCGCCACAGGTAGACAGAGGTGGCAGCGATCCACGCATATCCGGCCACCACCGCGATCCACAGCAGGAAGACGCCGACCGGAGACTGCGACAGCGGCGCGCCGACGACGAAGCCGATCAGGATGACCGCGCCGCTGGCCTGCGAGTACCGGCTCCACCCGGTGGCAACGCGGCGAGCGACCCAGCGGGCCGCCACGAAGCACGCGGCGGCAAGGCACGCGAATTGAAATGCCCCAAAGGCGAGGTGAAGAATGCCGGAGGCGGTTGTTTCGCTCTCAGCTCCCGGCGGGAAGCCGTCCACCGGATCGGGCGGGAAGATTCCACTTCCGACCAGACCGATCGCAGACGCGAACAGCAGTAAGGGCGCCCTGCTGGATGTTCCGGTCCGCTTCATCGCGCGCAGGAATCCGACCGCGGCAACGCCACAGATCAGTCCGCTAAGGAGAAGGTTGACGCGCTGCACCCAGCCGCCGTCGCCGAGCATCAGCAGGCTCAACGGGTGTTCACCCAGATTGAAGCCAGTGCGCGTCGCGGCCAACAGCAAGCCCACACCCAGGTAGATCGGTCCGGCGAGAACTCCCCAACCCAGCATTGACCGCGTGACGGCGGCGTGCGTGTCGAACTCCGCGGTGGCGTCGTGGCCGCGTTCCATCGGGTTCTTCACAGATGTGCTCCCTTCCGATAGCTCCTGCTACGTAGACGATCGGACGGACGCTCACTCATCGGTCTTGAGGCGTGAGCGAGGCTACCCGCGAAAAATCGGGCGAGTGGACGGGCAGCCGTCAAGACTGGTGCTTCTACTGATTCGGGTGCTGCCTGGGGCGTCCTAGCCTCGAGCAACGTGGACAATCGGCAGTGCGAGCCTGAGGACTAACCCGGCTCATGGACACCGTCATCGGAGTGGAGAACCTCCGCAAGACATATGGGCACGTCGTTGCGGTGGACGACGTCTCTTTCGACGTCCGCCGCGGTGAGATCTTCGGCATCCTGGGCTCCAACGGAGCCGGCAAGACGACGACCGTGGAAATCCTGCAAGGCCTGCGCGCACGAACTGGCGGTCGCGTCGAGGTATTGGGGCGTGACCCAGGTCGGGAGACTGACCGGGTACGCCGCCATATCGGCTCCCAGTTGCAAGCGGCTGCGCTTCCGGACCGGCTGCGGGTCGTCGAGGCGATCAGGTTGTTCGGGCGGCTGCACGACGAGCCGGTGGACGTTGACGGCACGATCGAGGCCTGGGAGTTGGAACGGCTGCGCAACCGCCCCTTCGGCGTGCTCTCAGGCGGCGAGCGGCAGCGGCTGTTCGTCGCCCTTGCCCTGCTCGGCGATCCGGAGCTGGTGTTGCTCGACGAACTCACCACGGGTCTGGACCCAAGCGCGCGGCGCGCGACCTGGGACCTGGTCCGCCGAGTTCGTGATCGCGGCACGACGGTGGTACTGGTCACGCATTTCATGGACGAGGCCGAAGTGCTGTGTGACCGCGTGGCCGTCATGTCCCGTGGACGCATCGTCGCCTGCGACGCGCCCCGTGCCCTGACCGCCCGCCAAGGAGGACCGCTCACGATCACGTTCGGCGCCGCCGATGGTCATGATCCGAAGTCGCTGCTCGCGGTTCCGGGAGTGCAGTCGGTCACCGTCGACGATGGCCGGATCACCGTTGCCGGACACAGCGTGGCGGCCGCCGGTGTCGCTGCAGCCCTGGCCGAACAGGGCGTGATGCCGGAGGACTACCGCACCCAATACCCGACACTGGAGGACGTGTTCCTGGCTTTGACCGGGCACCGGCTGAACGAAGGAGACGCGTCGTGACGACGTATCTGACCTGGACCGAGCTCAAGCTGCTGGCACGTGAGCCGCTCGTTCTGG
>Ga0299914_10002251_pt1 | contig 13264 bp, 10 predicted proteins | sample RVTome_10_FD_201361 | JGI IMG/M metagenome (GOLD analysis project Ga0299914, IMG submission 201361) | Soil microbial communities from uranium-contaminated site in the Upper Colorado River Basin, Wyoming, United States - RVT153D57 (version 2) ...
CGAGAAGGCGGGCTACGTCGAGGACGAGTACTTCGTCAGCGGCGACGCGACGTCGTACAGGTCGGTCGGCGAACTCACGTCCGACGGGTTCTGGACGGTGCGCGAAGTTGACCCCGCGCCGTTCACGACCCGCGTCATGGTCCGTCACCCCGAGAATCCGGACGACTTCAACGGGACCGTTATCGTGGAGTGGTTCAACGTCACCGGCGGTGTCGACTTCGACCCCGACTTCGGCATGGGCTACCCAGCGGTCCTGGATGAGGGGTACGCCTACGTCGCGGTGTCGGCCCAGAAGGTCTCGGTGGACGGCGCCGGCGCGCCCGCCCTCGAACTCCCGGGTGCCCCTCCGGAGGAGCTGCTCCGCCCGCTCACGGAGCGGGACCCGGAGCGGTACGGCGACCTCTCACATCCTGGTGACGACTACTCCTACGACATTGTCACCCAGGCCGGCCAACTCGCGCGCAACGGCGAATTCACCGACGGCGCTCCCGTCGACAACGTCATCCTGGTCGGCGAGTCGCAGTCGGCGGGCCGGATCGCGACGTACGTGAACGCGGTGCAGCCGGTGGCCGAGGCGTACGACGGGTTCCTGGTGCACAGCCGGAGCGCGTCGTCCGCGCCCCTCGTCGGCGACGCCGTACCGCCGCCGGTGGTGCTGATTCGCACCGACCTCGAAGTCCCGGTGTTCCAGTTCGAGACCGAGACCGACGTCGCGCGCGGCTTTCTCAGCGCCCGCCAGCCGAACACCGATCGCATCATGACGTGGGAAGTGGCCGGCGCCGCCCACGCCGACGATTCGCTCACCGACTACGGCGTGCGCTCTACGAAGACCGGGTACGACCTCGAGACCCTGTGCGGCGCCGTCAATACGGGACCGCAGCAGGAGGTGCTGCGCGCCGCGATCTCCGCCCTCGGCGAATGGGTCGTCGACGGCACCGCGCCGCCCGCGACGCCACGGATCGAAACGAGCGGCGACGAGATGGTGCGCGACGAACTGGGGATCGTCGTCGGCGGCGCCCGCACACCCCCCGTCGACGCGCCGAAAGAACTCCTGACCGGCGTGAACGACAACAGCAGCACCGTCTGCTCGCTCTTCGGTAGCACCATTCCGTTCACCGCCGAACAACTCGCTGCGCTGTACCCGACCCACACGGACTACGTCGACGCGGTGACCGAGGCCGCCGACGCGGCCGTCGACGCCGGCGTCTTACGGCAAGCCGAAGGTGACGCCTACATCACCGAGGCCGAGGCGGCGCGGGTACCCGAGTGAGAGCTCGCCGCTGGCCGGCGCTCGCGCTTTCGATTGCCCTGTTCGCCGCCGCCTGCACGGCCGGCGACGACTCATCCTCGACCACAGCTGACGACTCGACGACCACGAGCGCCCCGTTGTTCGCGGACGAGATCACCGGTCCGCCGGCCCGCGAGTGCGCCGACTGGCTGGGTGAACCGGTGCCGGGCACGGCGAAGTGGAACCAAGCCGATCGCAACAACCAAACCTGCGCCGTCGAGGGGCTCCGAATCATGGACGACAACCCGGCGGTCGACGCGGCGGTCGCGGCCAACGCCGCCGCCGGCGAGGGGCACTTCAGCGGCGACCCCTTCCGGGCGCCCCACCGTTGGGCGGGCGAGCGAGGCCGCTACGAGCTGACGACGTACACAGACCGCGAAGGGAACACGTGGCCGGCGGCGCTCTTTGGCCCGTCCGACGCCGACGCGGGGCCGTACCCAGGGGTGCTGCTCGTCTGCCACGCCTGCATCCCGCTCCCCCAGACGACCGAGCACGTCGCGGTCTGGTACTGGGCGGCTCAGGCACTCGCCGAGGCCGGGTACGTCGTGCTGTACGCAATGGTTGGCGGGAACAGCGTCCCTCGCGCGGAAGATGCTGCCGCATTCTTCACCGCGACACCCGCGGCGTCCACCGGGCAGGGTGAGTTCAACCCCTGGCACCGCGCGTTGGACCGACGCCGCCTCGGCATCATCGGCCACTCCGGCGCCGCCGGAGTCGCACTCGCCGTCGGCAGCACCGACACCCGGTTCGACGCCATCGTGGCCTGGGACCCGGCCAGCTCAGGCACTCTCAGCGGCGTCGCACCGACCACGCCGACCATGCTCCAGCTCGCCGACTACTCCCTCAGCGACGGCGCCGTGCCCCGCCCGGAGCCACCGACCCCCGAGCCCGGGTCGAAGTACACGTACTTCGACACCATCCGCGACGCGGGCGTCGACGTCATGCAGGTCACGGTCCGAGCCTCCACCCACATCGACTGGACCCGCGCGACGGGCGGGCTCGTCGTTCCTCAGTTCTCGGATCTCCCACTGACCCACTCCATCTACGGCGAGATGGTCGCGACCTACTACACGCTCGCTTGGCTGGATCGATACGTGGCCGGGGAATCTGCGTCCCCGTCGGACGATTCCGAGAGCGCAGCAACCGACGACCCGCTGCGCCGCCTGACCGCCAGCGGCCGCGAAGCCTTCGACACGTCTGCCGACGTCCACTCGATCGGCGCCGGCTTCTACGATCCTGACGCGGCGCGAGCGGCGAATGCTGAAGGCGGCAACATCCCAATCGAGATCGCCGGAATCCCCATCGCCAACCTCCTCTCCTTCCAGTATCCCTCTCGCTATTTCCTCGATCGGGGCGCGGCCCGTTGCAACGACATGCGAGCCGGCTGCGAGCCGGCGGCCGAGGCCGCGCCGGTCGAGGTTCCGTAGTGACGACGCCATTGGGTGGCGCTGCTTCGACGCGATAGTTTCTAACAACGGTGTCATCTCAGCGGGGGTAGCGAGCGTGCGAACGGTGGTCATTGGCGCGTCGAGCGGGCTGGGGCGCTGCATCGGAGTCGGCCTGGCCCAGCGCGGTGCGAACGTGGCGATGCTGGCCCGACGCCTTGACCGACTCGAGCGCGCGGTCGAGGACGGCGGCCCCAACACCTTCGCGATCGAGTGCGACGTCACCGACGAAGACTCGTGCCGGTCGGCGATCGACGGCGCGGCCGCCAAGCTCGGCGGGATCGACGCGCTCGTCTACACGCCGGGTATCGGCCCGCTGGCCCGCATCGAGGACATCGATGCCGACACGTGGCGGCGGACGTTCGACACCAACGTCACCGGGGCCGCTATCACGACCGCCGCCGCGGTCCCGCACCTCGCCGGCACCGCCGGGCGAGTCGTCTATCTCTCCTCGGTCAGCGCGTCCCTGACGCAACCGTGGCCCGGTCTCGCCGCGTACATCGTGAGCAAGGCGGCGCTCGACAAGCTCGTCGAGGCGTGGCGGATCGAACACCCGGGGATCGGCTTCACCCGCCTCGTCGTGGGCGACTGCGGGGGCGGCGAGGGTGAGGCCCAGAGCGGGTTCGCGGACGACTGGGACCCTGACCTTCGAGCCGAGATGGGAATGATCTGGTTCGAGCGCAAGCTCCTGAGCGGCTGCCTGATGGACATCGAGGATCTCATCAGCGTCGTCGACTCGATCCTGCGCGCGGGGCCGACGGTCTCGCTGCCGTCGGTGACCGCGGCCCCGAGACCGGTCGATCCTCCAGCATGAGGGAGCGCCCATGACGACGACCACGACGCCCGTCGAGTTCGATCCGTTCTCGGAGGACTTCTTCAACGACCCCACCGAGACGTACCGGCGGCTCCGAGACGAGGCGCCCGTGTACTTCAGCGAGCGGTACGGGTTCTATGCCCTCTCCCGGTTCGCCGACGTGCTGGCCGCGCACCGCGACTGGGAGGGCTTCTCCAGCGCGCACGGCATCGAGCTGTTCACCCTTTCGATGGACCCGGAGGAGATCGCGAGTTTCCGGAGCATCATCATGATGGATCCTCCGGAGCACGACGTCTTCCGTGCGCTGGTCAGTCGCGTCTTCACGCCCCGCGCGGTCTCGGCGCTCGAGCCCATGATCCGCGAGGTCATCTGCGGCTTCCTCGATCCGCTGGACGACGCGGCGGAGTTCGACGCGGTCGCCGACTTCAGCGCACCGTTCCCGGTCGAAGTGATCGCCCGCATGCTGGGCGTGCCCGACGGGGAACGCCAACAGATCCGCCACTGGCTCGACCGCAGCCTGCGCCGCGAGCCCGGCCAGATCGCGCCCAGTCCCGAGAACGAGGCGGCCGTCCTCGAGTCGGCCGGGTACTTCTACGAGCTGGTGGTCGAGAAGCGGAAGAACCCCGGCGACGACATGCTCTCGCGCCTGACCCAGGTCGCCGTCGACCGCGGCGACGGCAAGGAGACCGGGCTCGACGACGCCGAGATCACCGGCTTCGTCACGCTGCTCGGAGGGGCGGGGGCCGAGACGGTCACCAAGCTCGTCGGCAACGCGGCGGTGCTGTTCTGGCAGCACCCCGAGCAGTGGCAGAAGATCCTCGACGACCCCGAGAAGATTCCTCGTGCCGTCGATGAGATCCTCCGCTACCTGCCTCCGTCCCAGTATCAGGGTCGATACTCGGTGCAGGAGCGCCAATTGGAAGGGGGCACCGTACCCGCCGGCTTCCCCGTTCTCCTTATTACTGGGGCGGCAACGCGTGATCCCCGCGCCTTCGAAGCCGCCGACGAGTTCGACATCGAACGCCCGCCCGGCATCACCATCGGGTTCGGCCACGGTGCGCACAGCTGCCTCGGGGCCGCGCTGGCCCGCATGGAGAGCCGGATCGCGATCGAAGAGCTGGCCTCGCGGTGGCAGCGCCTCGAGGTCGACGAAGCCGGACTGGCGCGAGTCCAAATGGCCAACGTCGCGGGCTACTCGAACGTGCCGGTCCGCGCCGTCCGCTGATCGCCCACATTCATCGCAGAGGGAGACGACCGTGACAGACGTCATGCAAGGAGTGCGCGTGCTCGAGGTGGCCGAGCACACGTTCGTGCCGGCGGCGTCGGCGTTGCTGGCCGACTGGGGCGCCGAGGTCATCAAAATCGAGCACGTCGAGCGCGGCGACGCGATGCGCGGCCTCATGTCCAGTGGCATCGCCGCTATCCAGTCCGACGTCCACGTGCTTCTCGAACACTCGAACCGCGGCAAGCGGAGTCTTGCGCTTGACCTGTCTTCACCGGAGGGCGTCGACATCCTCTACCAGCTCGCGGCGACGTGCGACGTGTTCCTCACCAACAAGATGGCGCCGGTCCGGACCAAGCTCAAGATCGATGTCGGCGACATCCGCGCTCACAACCCCAACATCATCTACGTGCGCGGCTCGGGTCAGGGTGAACGGGGGCCCGATGCCGAACGCGGCTCGTACGACTCTCTGGCCTACTGGTGCCGGGCCGGCATCGCGATGGGGATGAAGCAGGAGTCGTACGACTACGTGCCGATGCCGGCGGCCCCGGCCTTCGGCGACTCCATCGGTGCCATGACCATCGCCGGCGGCATCATGGGCGCGCTGTTCCATCGGGAGCGCACCGGCGAGGCGACGACGGTCGACGTCTCGCTCCTGGGCGTGGGCCTGTGGTCGATGGGCGCGGCCCTGGCACTGTCGCTCCAGCTCGGCGTCGGCTGGCGTCCTCCGCCGGCGGGAACCACGAGCGGCAACCCCCTCGTCGCGACGTACAAGACCAAGGACGAGAAGTTCCTGTCGATGTCGTGCCTCCAAGCCGGGAAGTACTGGGCCGAGTTCAGTGAGGTCGTCGGGCGACCCGAGCTCGCCACCGACCCGCGCTTCGCCGACGCCGACGCGATCAGGGAGAACGCGGCGGCCGCGGCCGAGCTGGTGCGAGAGACCCTCGCGGCGCGGACGGCCGACGAGTGGCGTGAACGCTTCGCCGAGTTCTCGGGTCAGTGGGTGATGGTGCAAGACACGCTCGAGGCCGCGGCCGACCCGCAGACGATGGCGAACGGTTACGTGGCCGAATGCCAGACCGCCGAGGGCGCGCCCTTCCAGCTCGCGGCGGCCCCCGTGCAGTACGACGAAAAGCCGGCCGAACCGGAACGGGCGCCCGAGTTCAACGAGCACGGCGACGCCATCCTGGCCGAGGCCGGTCTCGACTGGGACACGATCGTGGACCTGAAGGTCCGCGGCATCGTGGCCTGACCTTCCGGTCCCGGGCACGACCCCGTGAAGCCCACCGCGCAGGAGCTGTTCGGTCCTGGGGGAACCCCACGCGTCGTGGTCGTCGGCGCCGGGTTCGGGGGGATCGCCATGGGCGTGAAGTTGAAACAGGCCGGCATCGACACCTTCACGATCTACGAGTCTTCGCTCGGGATCGGGGGCACGTGGTGGGACAACACCTACCCGGGCGCCGAGGTCGACGTCGGCTCGCACCTCTACTGCTACTCCTTCAAGCCCCACGACTGGACCCGCACCCACGCCCGGCAGCCGGAACTGCAGAAGTACCTCGAGGAGACCGTCGACGAGTTCGGCCTGCGACCGCACCTGCGTCTCGGCGTGGCGGTGGAGTCGGCGACGTGGGACGACGATCGCCACGTCTGGACGATGCGGCTCGAAGGCGGGACGGTCGACGACTGCCACGTACTGGTGAGCGCGGTCGGCTTCCTCAACGTGCCGCAGTACCCCGACTGGCCCGGGCTCGACGATTTCGAGGGACCGAAGTTCCACACCGCCCGCTGGGAACACCACCACGACCTGACCGACAAGGTCGTGGCGGTGGTCGGCACGGGCTCGTCGGCGACGCAGGTCGTGCCGGCGATCCATCCCCAGGTGCGGCGCCTGTACGTGTACCAGCGCGAACCCGGGTGGATCATGCCCAAGGGCGAGCGCGACCTCAACGACGACGAGCGGGCCACCCTCGCCAAGCCGTGGCGGCGGCGGTGGGAGCGCGCCCGGCAGCGGTACACGCTGGAAAGGAGCCTGTGGCGCGGGCACTTGAACCGGCCCGGCACCAAGCTCAACGAGTCCCGGCGCGAACTCTGCCTCAGCTACATCAACCGGAAGTTCGCCGACCGCCCCGACCTGCGTGAAGCCGTCACCCCGACGTACCCCTATCCCGGCAAGCGGCCCGTCATCGCCAGCACCTTCTACTCCGCGCTGAAGAAAGACAACGTCGAGCTGGTCCCGCGGGCGGTGGCTTCGGTGACCCCTACCGGGATCGTCGACACCGACGGCGTCGAGCAGCCGGTCGACGTCCTCGTCATGGCGACCGGCTTCCAACCCGCCAACTATTTGGCTCGACTCCCGGTGACCGGTCGCGGCGGCCGCACCCTGCAGGAGCACTGGGCCGGCGAGCCGCGCGCGTACCTCGGAATCACCGTGCCCGGGTTTCCGAACTTCTTCATGCTGTACGGGCCCGGCACCAACGGGGGCGAGCTGGTCATGACGCTCGAGAGTCAGGCGGAGTACGCGGTACGGGCGGTGAAGCGCATGCGCCGGGAGCGCGTCACCGCGCTGGAGGTCAAGCCGGCCTTCGAGGCCCGGTGGAACCGCTGGCTCCAGTCCAAGATGGACGGCACGTCCTGGACGATGAGCAACAACTACTTCAAGGCGCCCACGGGCAAGGTCGTCACGCAGTGGCCCTACAGCAACATGGGATACCGCATGCTGACCAAGCTGCTGGGCCGGGTGTCGGAAACGACCAGCACGCGACGCCGCCGACCGTGACCGGCGTCCTGAGCTAGAACTGTTCCCTGATGATGTTCGGACTTCGATTCGATTTCCGCAACCCCGGCCTCGCCGGAACGACGATGGCGGACCGTTACACCGCCGCCCTCGACATGGCGGAGTGGGCCGACGGGCTGGGCTGCGTGACCATCGGCGTCTCCGAGCACCACGCGTCGCCCGACGGTTACCTGCCGAGCCCGATCCCGATGCTCGCGGCGATGGCCGCGCGCACGACCAATGTTCGGTTTCTGATCGCGGCGCTGATCGCCCCCTTCCACGACCCGCTGCGCCTCGCCGAAGACCTCGCCGTGCTCGACAACCTCAGCAAGGGCCGGGTCGACCTGGTCGTGGCGGGCGGGTACGTGCACGAAGAATTCGAGATGTTCGACGTGCCGATGAACGAACGGGCCCCGCGAGTGACCGAGACGGTCGCCACGCTGAAGGCGGCCTTCACCGGCGAGGAATTCGCGTACCGGGGCCGCACGGTGCGGGTCACACCGCCGCCGTTCCGGGACGGCGGGCCGTCGATCATGCTCGGCGGGAGCAGCGAGCCGGCCGCCCGCCGCGCCGCCCGCATCGCCGACGGCTTCATCCCGTCGGTGCCGGAGGTCTGGGACTTCTACCGCGACGAAGTCCAGAAGCTCGGCAACCCCGACCCCGGTCCCAGCCCGATCGGGGAGAACCGCACCGTCGCGCTGGCCGAGGATGCGGACGCGGGCTGGAAAGAGATGGCACCGTTCTTCCTCCACGAGACCAACGCCTACGGCAACTGGCAGGCCCAGGACGACGTCGCCTCGCCGTACCGGACCGTGAGCAACGTCGACGAGCTCCGCGCGTCCGATCAGTACCGCGTCCTCACGCCCGACCAGTTCGTGGAGGAACAGAAGGCGGCGCCGTTCCCCTTCGCGTTCTTCCATCCGCTCTGCGGCGGGATGCCACCCGAGCTGGCGTGGTCGAGCCTGCGGCTCTTCGAGCGCGAGGTGCTGCCGGCGTTCCGGTAGCGAACGCGACGCCGATGGACATCGCCGACTTCCGCCGCCAGGTGTACGCGTGGCTCGAGGCACATCACGACGAGCTGGCGCCGCGGTTCGAACCGCCCGGCACCGTCGACGAGCAGGTCGCGCAGATGCAACGCGTCAAGGCGATCCTGTACGAAGCCGGCTGGATGCGGTACGGATGGCCCGAGCGGGTCGGCGGCCTCGGCGGCTCGCCCATGCTCCGCACCGAGCTCGGCGCCGCCCTGGCCGGCCGCGACCTCGTCGATGCCGGCTTGCACTCGCTCATCGAGGTCCTCGCCCCGACCCTCGTCGAGTTCGCGCCGCCGGAGCTCTCGGCCGAGTTCGTGCCGCGGCTCCTCTCCGGCACCGAGGTGTGGTGCCAGGGGTTCTCGGAGCCGGGCACCGGCAGCGACCTCGCGTCGTTGAGCTGTCGCGCGGTGGCCGATGGTGATCCCGCCACCGCGTCGAGCTGGATCATCAACGGCCAGAAGGTGTGGACCAGCCTCGCCGACTACGCCGATCGCTGCGTGCTCCTGACCCGCACCGGACCGCCCGACTCCCGCCACCGGGGAATCACCGCGTTCTTCGTGGACATGGACACGCCCGGCATCACCGTCGCACCCCTCGAGATGATCAACGGCGACCGCGAGTTCGCCGAAGTGTTCTTCGACGACGTCGCGGTACCGGCCGAGCGGATGCTGGGCGAGCTCGACGGCGGCTGGGCGGTCGCGATGAGCATCCTGCCCTACGAGCGCTCGTCGTGTTTCTGGCAGTTCATCGCCTCGTTCTACCGGCGGCTCGAGCAGCTCGTGGAGATCGCGCCCGACGACGATCGGACCGCGGAGGTCGTCGGCGAGACCTTCGTGCAGCTCCACGCGTTGCGCGCCCGCTCGCGGATCACGCAGCACCGCCTCGCCGCCGGCGCCACCCTCGGTGCCGAGACCTCGATCGACAAGGTGCTCGTAGCGACGACGGAGCAGGCGACGTATGACGCCGTCCGCCGGGTGCTGCCCGGAACGGTCGAGCTCGACGACAGTCCCGCGGGCGAGACGTGGCGCAATGAGTACCTGCACTCGAGAGCGGCCACGATCTACGGCGGCACCATCGAGGTACAGCGCAACATCATCGCCCGTCGCCTCCTCGACCTCGGCGACGACTGATGGACGCGGCCGAGCGCGAGCTCCTGCAGGCGACCATCGGCGACGCGCTCGCCGCGGTCGACGCCGACCAACCGGATGCGGTCGATGCGGTGCTCGCCGACCTGGGCTGGATCGAGATGCTCGATACCGCGCGTGCCGATGCGGTACCGATCGTGTTCCGGGCGCTCGGCACCACGAACGCGATGGGCTCGGCGCTCGACGACGTGATCGTCGCCGCGTTCGGCTTGGAGCCGCGCGCCGACCTGGCGGTGGTGCTTCCGCCCTTCGCCACGTGGGACCCGCCCGGCTCGGGGGCCGACGGGTCAGCACGCGGTCTTGCCACCAGCCGGGTGAACTCGGCGCGCCAGCTCCTCGTCGTCTCCGGCGACGGCGCGGACCTGCGGGGCGCCGCAGTTCCGATCGCCGCGGCCGACATCCAGGTCGTGAGGGGCGTCGACCCGGACGCCGGGCTGCACACCGTGCAGCTCGACCTGGCGATCGCCGGCTCCGAGCCGCTGCCCGTCGGCGCGGACTGGGAGGCCGCGGTCGCCTGGGGTCGGGTCGCGGTCTCGCATCAGATTGCCGGCGCGTGCCGCACGATGCTCGAGCTGGCGCGCACCCACGCGTTGGAGCGGGTGCAGTTCGGCCGGCCGATCGCCCACTTCCAAGCCGTCCGGCACCGGCTCGCCACCGCACTCGTGGCGGTCGAGGCGCTCGACGCCAGCCTCGCCGCGGCCGTCGACGATCCGGGGCCGATGACCGCGGCGCTGGCCAAGGCGTGTGCGGGGCGAACCGCGGGCACGGTTGCCGAGCACTGCCAGCAGATCCTGGCCGGCATCGGCTTCACCACCGACCATCCCTTCCACCGGTTCCTCAAGCGGACGATGGTCCTGGACGGGCTCCTCGGCTCCGGGACCGAGATCACCGTTGCCCTCGGCCGCCAGCTCCTCACGACGCGGCGGGTGCCGACCCTGATCGATCTCTGACCCTCCGGGGGCGGAAACGGCCTTCTCGTTTTTGGAGATCGGTGCTACCATTTCGGTCGTTCCACTTGAGGGGAGGATCGTCCCATGCCGCACTTCGAGAAGCCCGCCGAAGGATCCTGGACCGAGCACTATCCCGAGCTCGGCACTGCCGACGTCTCCTACCACGACTCGATTTCCCCCGAGTGGTACGAGCTCGAGCGAGAGGCGATCTTCCGCCGCACGTGGCTCAACGTCGGCCGGGTCGAGCAGCTCTCCCGGGTCGGGAGCTACTTCAGCAAGGAGATCGACGCCGGCAAGACATCGATCGTGGTGGTGCGGGGGACCGACGACGAGGTGCGCGCCTTCCACAACATCTGCCGCCACCGCGGCAACAAGCTCGTGTGGATGGACTATCCGCAGGAGGAAACGAGCGGGACGTGCCGGCAGTTCACCTGCAAGTACCACGGATGGCGCTACGGCCTCGACGGGCAGTGCACCTTCGTGCAGCAGGAGGACGAGTTCTTCGACCTCGACAAGAGCGACTACGGCCTTGCGTCGGTGCAAACCGAGGTGTGGGAGGGGTTCATCTTCGTGAACCTCGATCCGTCGAACACGACCCCGCTACGCGACTACCTCGGTGAGTTCGGCAAGGGCCTCGAGGGGTACCCGTTCGAAAAGCTCACCCAGGTCCACAGGTACCGTGCCGAGGTCGGGAGCAACTGGAAGCTCTTCATCGACGCGTTCGCGGAGTTCTACCACGCACCCGTTCTGCACGCGAAGCAGTCAGTCGCCGACGAGTCGCGCAAGCTCCAGAGCTATGGCTTCGAGGCACTTGCCTACGGCATCGACGGCCCGCACGGCATGGTCTCGTCGTGGGGCGGCATGTCGCCGCCGAAAGACCCCGAGATGGTGAAGCCGATCGAGCGCAAGCTCCGCAGCGGCCTGTTCGGTCCGTGGGACGCTCCTGACCTCGGGCTCGACGAGCTGCCTCCCGCGCTGAACCCGGCCCGGCACAAGGCCTGGGGAATGGACTCGTTCGTCTTCTTCCCCAACTTCATGGTCTTGATCTGGAAACCGAACTGGGTGCTCACGTACCACTACTGGCCGACGTCGTACAACACGCACATCTTCGAAGGCACGTGCTACTTCGCACCGCCGAAGAACGCGCGTGAGCGCCTCGCCCAGGAGATGGCGGCCGTGACGTTCAAGGAGTACTCGCTCCAGGACGGCAACACGCTCGAGGCCACGCAGTCGATGTTGGAGTCGAGCACCCCGATCTCGACCTTCCCGTTGAACGACCAGGAGATACTGCTCCGTCAGCTCCACACGACGGCGCGGCGCTACGTGCACGAGTACCAGCAGGGGCAACCGTCTTCTCCGGCGCCCGTCCCGGCCTGATCGAGGAGCGCGACATGGCCAGCACCTTGCCTTCCGACTTCGCCGATCTCGAGCCGTTCGCCGACTGGGCGGTCCCGACCGAGCGCGCGCGTTACGACAAGCGGGTCGCGAGCACGATGGACGAGCTCCAAACCTTCTACGACGCCGCGTTCCCCCGGCTGGACGACGCGATGGCCTACCTCGAGCAGTTCGAGATGGATGCGCTGCCCGAGGACGCCCAGCACCTGCTCTGGCTGTACTGCTCCCTCGTGACCGTGTCGTTCCCGGTCGAAGTGTGGCGCCAGCCCCGCGTCCCTGACAGCGGCGCCTCCACCTTCGACGCGGTCGTCGAACCCGCCGTCTGACGCACCGTCTCGCCTGTTTGGCGTCGTGAAACCGGAACTATCCCGGTTTCACGACGCCAAACAGCTACGACGGGGTGAGGACGGGGAGGCGTTCCCAGCCGCGGGCGGTCGAGGCGTGGGCCATCACCGCCTCGTCTTCGTCGACTTCCCAGTCGGGCCAGCGGTTCAAGACCTCGTCCAGCGCCACGCGGCCCTCCAGCCGGGCGAGTGCGGCGCCGAGGCAGAAGTGCAGGCCGTAGCCGAAGGACAGGTGGTTGCCCGTCTCGCGTTGGATGTCGAACTGCTCGCCGTTCGCGTAATGCCGCTCGTCACGGTTGGCCGCCCCGTTCAACAGGAGCATGACGCTTCCCTCCGAGACGGTCTGTCCGTGGTGCTCGACGTCCCGCGCGACGTAGCGCGCCTGCACCGGGGACGGCGCCTCGAAGCGCAGGAGCTCCTCGATCGCCTTCGGGACCAGTGAACGGTCGGCTGCGATCGCCCGCCGCTGGTCGGGGTGGGCGCCGAGCACCTTGCCGGTCCAGCCGATCAGCCGGGTCGTCGTCTCGTTCCCCGCGCCGGCAATGAGGTTGACGACCGTGAGGATCTCGGTGCGCGTGAGCCGGCGGGTCGCTCCCGTCTCGTCCTCGAACTCGGCGTTGAGCAACTCGGTCATCAGGTCGTCGGACGGATGGTCGGCCCGCCACTCGACGTAGTCGGCGAACATCTCGGCGGCGTTCTCCATGTCCTCGACGGTGAAGCCCGGCTCCTGTCCTTCCTCGAGGCGGACGCCCGCGTCCAGCCGCTCGCGGATCGCCTCCTGGTCCTGTTCGGGGATCCCCAGCAGCATGCCGATCACCCGCATCGGCATCTGGGCGCCGAGGTCGCGCACGAAGTCG
>Ga0299914_10002252_pt1 | contig 13259 bp, 12 predicted proteins | sample RVTome_10_FD_201361 | JGI IMG/M metagenome (GOLD analysis project Ga0299914, IMG submission 201361) | Soil microbial communities from uranium-contaminated site in the Upper Colorado River Basin, Wyoming, United States - RVT153D57 (version 2) ...
CCGCCTCGCGCTGCGACGGGTTGAGGTCGGCGAATAGTGGGGATTCCGCGGGGACATCGTCGAGAAACCACTCTGCTGGTTGCATCGAGACAGGATGGTACCGGTGACCGGGGAGGAATCACACGCGTGTGATCAATTGGCCAGAACCGAGTCGTCGCCCAGTTCGACCGAGGCGGTGGCGTCGAGGTCGACCACCTCGGGCACGTCTCCTTCGCCCAGGACCGCACGCCGGCGGAGGGGCAGGGAGAAACAGAAACGGGCACCGGTGGGGAAGCGGCGCTCGTACCACACCTCGCCACCCATCGCTCGGGCCAGTCTCCTGGCGATGGGGAGACCGAGCCCGATCCCCGACGCCTCCCTGGTGTCGCCTTTCGAGACCTGCTCGAAATTGTCGAACACACGTTGGGTCTCCTCGTCGGGGACACCCGGACCGTTGTCGGAGATCACGATGAGGTATTGATCTCCGAGGACGAAGCCCTCGACCATCACCTGGTCGCCCCCGTACTTTCGGGCGTTCTCCATCAAGTTGCGGATGACCTGCTGCACCCTTCGGCGATCCGCCCTGACCCGTACCCCGTCCGGCAGGGAGACCACTGCGCTCTTGCTCCCGCCAGTGGGGAACACCATCTTGGACACATCATCGAGAAGGTCACCCAGATCGAAAAGCTCAGGGTGGAAGCGGAGCCGATCGGCCTCGAGACGGGGGATGACGAGTACGTCCTCCACGAGGTCGCCCAGATACATCGACTGGCGGTTGATGATCCCGAGGAACTCATCGACCTCCTCGTCGGGGAGGTCCTTCCACGATTCGACCAAGGTGTCGGCAAAGCCGGCGATCGAGGTCAGCGGGGTACGGAGCTCGTGGCTCACCATCGCCACGAACTCATCCTTGATCCGATGGGCCTCCTCGGAGAGACGCACGATCTCGCGCTCGCGTTGCCGACCCTGTCTGGTGATGGCGATGGCCCATATCACCCCGGCGACACCCACCAAGGCCAGTGCGATAGACCACCAACTCAGGTAATCAGGCAAATGGGGCAAGGCTCGTCTCTCTTGTTTCGCTCAGAAGCTAACCCGATAGGACCTCGAGTTCGACCGTCAACCGGCATCGACTCCCTCTTCAGCGCCGATCATCCGACGCAAGGTTGCGGTCAGCACTCCCTGGCGGAGATCGAACTTGTCCAGATAGGCATCCACCCCCGCCTCCCAAGCAGCTTGCTTCTCCTCCTGGGTGGCGACGCCCGACACCATCACGATGGGTACTTTCACATCGGAGGCGCGCATCGCCCGGACGAGCTCGACGCCGTTCGACCTCGGCATCGAGAAATCTATGACCATCGCTTCGAAACCGTCGTTGGCCATGGCCAGAATCGCCTCGCGAGCACCGGCGGCCACCTCGACCTCGAACCCAGCACCGTTGAGTGTCGCCGAGAGGAGCTGGCGCACGCCGGCAGAGTCGTCGACCACCAGGATCCGGGGGCGATGCCCGACCAGGCCCGGCCGCCGTTTAGTGAGATATCCGAGGAAGTTGGGATCGAGGACCACCAAGACCTGGCCACCGCCAAGCAGGGCAGCGCCGGTGACATGACCGGGGCCTTCGAGGATCGGCCCGAGGTTCTTCACAGCAACGCGACGTCGGTCGATCAGCTCACTGACGGTGATGGCAACCAGACCAAAACGTGTGTTGATGACGAGCAGCTCAGACTCATCTCCCGCGCCGGACACCCCCATGGCCTTGGCCAGTGAGACACAGGGGATCTCGCGGCTCTGGAACCTGACCTCCCGACCGCTGTCGGTGGCACTGATCTCGGCCCGGGAGAGAGGCATGGCCGCCTCGATCGAGGCCTCGGGCAGACCCCAGAACTGGTCTCCGGTGGCGACCACGACCACATTCTGCAGGACCATGGAGAGCGGCAAGGTCATGGTGACCCTGGTACCCATGCCCTCCGGGCTCTCGACATGGACTACACCGTTGACCTTCTCCACGATGTCACGCACCGCGGTCAACCCGTCACCGGCGCCGGAGAAGTCGGTCACCTCCTCGGTGGTGGTGAAGCCCGGTTGGAACAGGATGGGGCTCAAGTCGGAGAAGACGAATGGGATGGCGCGTTCGGTGGCCACATCGGCCACCCGATCCCAGTCGATGCCGGCGCCGTCGTCGGACACCGAGACTTCGACCCGCTCGTCGATGATCTCTGCCCCGACGTTCACCGTCCCCGTGGCCTTCTTGCCGGCCGCCGCCCGCGCCGCTGAGGGCTCGATCCCGTGGTCGACCGCGTTGACCAAGAGATGGCGGAGCGGCTCCCTGAGAAGGTCGACGATCTGCCGGTCGAGCTGCACGTCCTCGCCCACCAGCTCGAATCGGACGTCCTTGCCCATCCGCCTTCCCAGATAGCGGACGAACTGGGGGAAGGTCGCCGTGGCGTCGCGGAAGGGGATGTTGGCGAGGGCGACCGCCTGATCCTGGATCTCGGAGATGGACGAGGCCAATCTCTCCAGCTGCTGGCGCCAGGACTTGCGGAACAGCGCAGGGTCGGAGCCCTCGATGGACAACAGCGAGAGGTCTGCGAGGGCTTCGGAGTCGAGCGAGACCTCGACGATTCGGTTGATGAGGCGATAGAGCTCGCCCGTGTCGACACGGGTCGACCCCCCGAGCAGCGAGTCCGACACCGAGGTGAGGAGCCCGCCCAGGCTCCCCGGCTCGGGCCGGCGCAAGGGGATCACCTCGGCCGGTGGCGACCACACCGTGCCCGCGAGCGTCTTTGCCCACTCCCCCGGGATCAGCTTGTCCGCGATCTGAGCCAGCTCGTCATCGTCGATGTCGAGCGAGGGCAGGAGGCGCCCGGCGCTGGCCTCCATGGCGACGACGACATCGCCCGGCGGGCGATAACCCTCGCCTATCTGCTTCCAAAGATGCTCGAGCCGCGAGGCCACCTCCTTGATCTCGTCGTAGCCGAGGAGACCCGCGGACCCCTTGATGGTGTGCGCGTCCCGGATCAGGTCCTGGATACGCCCATCTTCGAGCTCGTCGTTGCGCAGGGCGATTGCGCCCGCGACCAAGCGGCCGGAACGTTCTTCCAGCTCATCGCGGAAGATCCGCGTCAGCTCCGGGGTGTTGAAGTCCAACCTCGATCGCTCCCTGGCCTGTCAGGTCTTATCGGCAGACGAAGCTTTGCACTGAACGTGACTGCCAGGGAGTCTGGCGCCCCGGCCTACTCCCACTCGATGGTGGCGGGAGGCTTGCTCGAGATGTCGTAAGCGACCCGGTTGATACCGGGAACTTCGTTTATCACCCTGCTCGAGATCCGCTCCAGAACCTCGTAGGGCAACCGGGCCCAATCCGCGGTCATGGCGTCTTCCGAGGTCACTGCCCGCACGACCAGCGGATAGGCATATGTGCGCAGATCGCCCTGGACTCCGACGGTCCGCACCGAGGGGAGCACCGCGAAAGCCTGCCAGATGTCGCGATAGAGACCGGCCCGCCGGATCTCTTCAGTCACGATCAGGTCCGCCGCCCGCAGCAACTCCAAGCGCTCACGGGTGACCTCGCCTATCACCCGAACCGCAAGACCGGGCCCGGGGAAGGGCTGACGCCACACCATCTCCTCCGGCAGGCCCAACTCCTCACCGATCGCCCTCACCTCGTCTTTGAAGAGGTCCCGCAAGGGCTCGACGAGCTCGAATTGCATGTCGGCGGGAAGGCCACCGACGTTGTGGTGTGTCTTGATGGTGGCCGCGCTCGCCGACCCGGACTCGATGACGTCCGGGTACAGCGTGCCCTGCACCAGATAGCGGGCGTCGCCGATCGAGCCGACCGCCTCCTCGAAGACACGGATGAACGTCTCGCCGATGATCCTTCGCTTCTGTTCCGGATCGGTGACACCGGCCAACAACTCGAGGAAGCGATCTTCCGCCTTGACATGGACGAGATCGACCTCGAAATGCGAGCGAAAGGTCTCCTCGACCTGCTCAGCCTCCCCGGCTCGGAGCAGCCCGTGGTCGACGAAGACACAGGTCAGCCGGTCGCCGATCGCCTCGTGGACGAGGGCTGCGGCGACGGCGGAGTCGACGCCACCGGACAGGCCGCAGATCACCCGCGCCTCCCCCACCTGAGCTCTGATCGCCTCGACCTGCGTCTCGATGATCGAATGCGATGTCCAACTCGGGGAGGCGCCGCAGACGTCGTAGAGGAACCGCCTCAGGATCTCATCCCCCCTGGGCGTGTGGGCCACCTCGGGGTGGAACTGGACCCCGAACAGTGCCCGATCACGGTCCTCCATGGCCGCCACCCGGGCGCCATCAGAGGTGGCAACAGTGAGGAACCCCTCGGGGGCCTCGGTCACCTGGTCCTGATGAGACATCCAGACCTGTTGTTCCTTGGGCAGATCTCGCAGCAGGACTGAATCCCCGGTCACCGCGAGATCGGTGTTTCCGTACTCGGCGCTTCCGGTGTTGGTCACCGTGCCGCCGGCCAGGTCGGCGATCAGCTGATGGCCATAACAGATGCCCAGGACGGGGATGCCCATTTCCAGGAGGGCCGGATCCATCTGGTAGGCCCCCTCGGCATAGACAGAGGCCGGACCGCCAGAGAGGATCAGACCCACCGGGTTGAGTCTTCTGATCTCCTCCGGGCTGATGTCCCGAGAGACGATCTCGGAGCGGACATGGGACTCACGCACCCGACGGGCGATCAATTGTGCGTATTGAGCCCCAAAATCCAGAACCAACACTGTTGGCTCTGCGTCATACGTCATTGCGGAGAACGTAAAACGTGAGACGTAGAACGCCTCATCCCATTCCCACCCGCTGGTTTCGCTGCAGCGACTTCCCTTCTGTCTGGAGTGAGGGGGCGATCATCACCTCCGCCTTCTGGAACTCCTTCACATCGGAGAAGCCGGTGGTGGCCATCGACACCTGAAGCGCCCCGAACAGATTCAGCTTGCCGTCGTTCTCGTGCGCGGGGCCAACCAGGATCTCCTCCAGACTTCCTCGGTTGCCGACTTCGACGCGCGCTCCGCGCGGAAGTGTGGGATGGAAGGTGGCCATGCCCCAGTGGAAGCCGCGGCCAGGAGCCTCGCTTGCCGAGGCAAGAGGGGACCCGATCATCACGGCGTCCGCCCCACAGGCAATGGCCTTGGCGACGTCGCCACCGGTCCTCATCCCGCCGTCGGCGATCACGTGGACATAACGGCCGGTTTCGTCCAGAGACCTGATTCGTGCCCCGGCGGCGTCCGCAATCGCGGTTGCTTGCGGCACGCCCACACCGAGCACCCCCCTCGTCGTGCAGGCCGCACCCGGTCCGACGCCCACGAGGATGCCAACGGCACCGGTGCGCATCAGATGCAGTGCCGTCGAGTAGCTGGCACAACCACCGACGATCACCGGCACCTCACAACTTGCGATGTATTGCTTGAGGTCGAGCGGCTCCTCGCGGCTGGACACGTGCTCGGCGGACACGACAGTCCCCTGGATCACCAGCACGTCGAGCCCGGCGCCGAGGGCATGAGACGCCCAGCCCCGCACCCGTTGCGGGGTGAGGCTCGCCGCGGTGACGACCCCCGCTGCCTTCATCTCCGCGACTCTCTGCCCGATGAGCTCCGGCTTGACCGGCTCCAGGTAGATCTCCTGCATCCGGAGGGTGGCCTTGTCCGCAGTCAATTCGGCGATCTCCTCGAAATACGGCTCGGGGTCTTCGTAGCGGGTCCAGAGGCCCTCGAGGTTCAGCACTGCGAGACCTCCGAGCCGGCCGATCTGCGCGGCGGTGGAAGGGCTGATGGCCGAGTCCATGGCGGATCCCATCATGGGAAGGTCGAACTTGAACGCGTCGAGTTGCCAGGAGATGTCGACGTCGTCGGGATCACGGGTTCGCCTGGACGGCACAATCGCAATGTCGTCGAAGCCGTATCCCTGACGACCGGACTTCCCGATCCCGATGTCGATTTCCACCCCGACTTACCTCCGAACAGCGCTCGAGCCAGCGTAACAGTGGTAGCTCGCGGCCAATCATTAGGCTGCCGGCACGTGCCCAGGCCATGGTCGCTCTTGGACTTCTTCCTCGCCATCCTGGGCGGATTCGCCGGGGCCGTGGCACTCCTTCCGGTTGGCGCAGTACTGGGTGGAGGTGAGCTGAGCCTGGTGCTGGCTCTGTCGGGGCAATATGTCGGCCAACTGGTCGTGCTCTGGCTGCTCGCCAGGCGACGGGAGGACCTCGGGTTCGCCATCGAAAGCTCCGACACCTTCTATCTTGGCCTCGGCCTCGTCCTCCAACTGACCCTGGCCGTGCTCTTCCTCCCCCTGACCTCATTGCTCTTCCCCGACGGCGACCCGGCTCAACAGCTGGGCACCGCCCTCTCCGGGCTGGAAACCACCCCGGCCCGTGTGGCAGCGGTTCTCACCGCGGTGGTGGTGGCCCCCGTCACCGAGGAGCTCACCTTTCGCGGCGCCCTCCTCAAGTCATTCCACAAAAGAGGGCGACGAACCGTGATGATCGTCACTTCGCTGGTCTTCGCAGCCTTCCACACCCTCGGACTCGATCCCGATCGGTTGCTCCAGGCCGCGGCGGTGGTTTTGCCCCAGCTGTTCCTCGTTGGCCTCGTCCTGGCCTGGGTCACACTGAGAACTGGCCGTCTCGGCCCGGCCATCTTCATCCATTCCGGGTTCAACCTGCTGGCCGCGCTGGTGTTCCTGCTCCCCCCAGAGCTCCTGGACCCGATCAGTTAGACGATCCCGACCTTCTCCCGGACCGTTTTCATCGCTGTCTCGGCGCGGTCCCGGGCCGTGGCCGCTCCCCGGGCCATGACCTCGGCTACCACTGCGTCGTCGAGATTCTCGTAGCTCTCCCGGATCGGGGCCAGGCCCTGAGCGATGGCCTCGGCAGCCGCCGCCTTGAAGGTCCCATACCCTGAATCCGCGTACTCATCCACCAGCTCCGGAATCGGGCGCCCGGCGAGGACACTGAACAGCTCCAACAGGTTGGAGATCCCCGGCTTGGCCTCCCAGTCGTAGGCGACGTCGGTCCCTGCGTCAGTAACCGCGGCCTTGACCTTTTTCGCGATCTGATCGGGCGAGTCCTTGATCAGGATGCGAGACCGATCACTCGGGTCCGACTTGGACATCTTCGAGGTGGGGTCGGTCAGGGACATGATGCGGGCGCCGATCTTTGGGGTGATCGTCTCGGGCAGCGGGAACTCATCCCCAAACCGGGTGTTGAATCGCTGTGCCAGGTCTCTGGTCAATTCGAGATGCTGCGCCTGGTCGTCGCCCACAGGCACTGCATGCACCTTGTGAACCAGGATGTCCGCCGCTTGCAGGACCGGGTAGGCGAAGATCCCGAGGTTCTGTCGGGCCCGATCCGCCTTCTCCTTGAATTGAGTCATCCGCTCCAGCTGCCCGAGCCCGGCGAGTGTTCCAAGGATCCAGGCAAGTTCTACGTGCTGGGGCACCTCGGACTGGTAGTAGAGAAGTGAGCGCTCGGGGTCGACGCCGACCGCCAGCAGCATCCTTGCCGACTCGCGCCGACTCGCCCTCAGGTCTGCTGCGTCGTAGGGGACGGTCATCGCGTGCAGATCCACGACGCAGTAGATGGTCTCGTAGTCGTCTTGAAGGGCGACCCAGTTCCTCAGCGCCCCGACGTAGCTCCCCACGTGGAAGTCACCTGTGGGCTGGATCCCCGAGAACACACGTTTCGCTTCCATGAGTCGATTGTCGCCCCTCTCCTGCTGGTCCGCAACGCGGCCCTGGGGGCCCTAAATGCGGCTGCGAACGAATTCCTCTTGTTCCTCGACCAGCCCGTAGGACCCCTCGAACATGGCTCCGTCGAGAAGGGCGCCTCCGGTGTCGTCTACGAAACGCGTAGCGGAGAGGGCGGTGTCCCTCAGATGGGCGTTGGTCAGGTCGGCACCTGCGAAATTCACTCCCTCCAGATCGGACCCGGAGAGATCGGACCCACGCAGGTCGGCTCCCCTGAGGTCGCTCAGAGAGAGATTCGACTCCCGCAAATCGGCGTTGGCCAGGGACAACCCACGCAGGTCACAGTTCTTGAGATACATACGGCGCAGATCGAGGCTGGCGGGCGCCCAGCCACGGAGATCCAATCCCATCATCACCCGCCCCCGGTATTTGTCGTAGGCGGAGGCGCCCATGAACCGGTCCAGGTGCTCGGGGCGGATCGACCCGCTGGTGAACCGCTCGTCTCCCGCCCAGGGGTCTGCATGGTTGTGGTAATAGGAGCCTTCCTCCCACCAGCCAAGCCGATCCTCGGCGAGGACCACGACACGTCGCACCCACTTGACCGACTTGTAGAAATACCGGCTCGGGGTCACCACGCGCACGGGCCCGCCGTGCCCGGTCTCGAGCGGCCGCCCATCGAATGAGTGGACCAACCACGCGTCTTCCCTCGTCACCTCGAGAGGTAGCGAGGTGTGATGACCTCGCTCCGAGTAGGCCTCGAAGGAGACGAAGGCTGCTTCAGCCAACGGCTCTGCCTCATCGAGGAGAACGCTCAGCGGCATACCGGTCCAGGTCGAGCCGAAGCGGGTCCAACTGGTGACGCAATGGATGTCAAAGGTCAGCTCTCGATCCGCCCGGGAGCGAAATGCTTCGAGGTCGAGTTCGATCGGATTCCGGACCAGCCCGCCCAGCTCCAGACGCCAGGAACCGGGATCTGCGAGATCGGCCGATGGGGCGCGCTCACCCACGATGGGGAAGCGCTTGGTCTCGATCTGCCCGGGCGGGAGGGTGGGGTGGGTCAACCGGCGAAGGCGCTGTTCGGATCCTCGGCCATCTCCGGAGCAAGGTAGTCGTCCACGAGGTCGGCAATGTCGACCCCGGCCACCAGGACCGCGGCCCCCGCATCCGTGGTGGCATCAGAGACTGGGACCTCCAGCTCATCGATGTTCCCCCTGCTGAGCCCGCGCAAGGTCCAGGCGAGGTCCACCGCGTCGATGAACGAGAGCTCCGAGTCGACGGTGACATAGGGAGCGATCACCTGGGCGGTGTCGGCGATAGCGGTCGGGCTGCCGAAATCAGAGAGATGGCCCATCATGGCCAGTAGAAACGTCCTCTGACGCTCGTTTCTGGTCAGATCATTGACGCCCGGCATGACCCGCCAGCCTTCAGGAGTCAGCTCCTGGGTGCTCCGAGACCTCAGCCAGGCCAGGGTCTGGGCGCCGGTGGCCTGGGTGCATCCGGCCGGGAGCTCGAGCTTGGCCCTTTGATCCCGAACCGCGCGCTCGAGGCAGATCTCATACCCGCCCACGGCATCGACGGCCTCCTGGAAGCCGGCCAGGTCGATGAGGGCGAAATGATCCACCTGCTGACCGATGACCGATTCCACCGTTCGGGTGAGGGCGGTCGGTCCGTTCACCGCGGTGCAGCCTTGCAACGCGTCGTTGAGCTTGTGCTCGCCACCATCGCTGCACACGTTTTCGACGAGGAGGTCACGTGGAAGTGAGAGCAATGCAGCCCTCGACCCATCCGCCGGTCGGATGAACACCATGACAACGTCGGCTCGCTGTCCGGCGAAGTCACCGAAGCCGGTTGCGTCTTCGAGCTCATCCCGCGAGTCGGAACCGACGAGGAGGAACACCTCCATGCCCTGGGAAACGCCGACCGCCTGACCGGGGTTCGACTGAAGCTGTTCGTCGGGAGTCTCCTCGGCCGGCTCCTCCACTACCGGGTCCTCTCGGTCGATGTTCACCCGGTTGACGTCTCTCCAAGTTGACATGGCAAAGACTGCTCCCGCTATGAGGAGCAGCCCAAGAGTGATCCCGCCGCCAATTATCAGTCGCTTTTTCACAGTCTGACTTACAGATACCCGAAGTCGCCCATTCTAAGACACCAGAGGTGGGACGAATCTGGGGAGGTGGGAGACTAGCTGTTCACGTACTCGGGAAGTCCGAGAAGCGATCGGACCATGTGAGCTGTCGCCCCCCAAAGCGTGTCCCCATCCAGGTCGTAGTACCAGACCTGACGCCCATTCCAGGGGACGTGCCACCAGCGATCCCCGTCGGCCAGGTCCTCCAGGCGTGGGGTGTAAATGCCGGCCACCTCGCGTTCACTAGGAACGAGGTTCAACGGAGTTGCCACTCGACCCACTACCGGCACCACCCACGGCTTGAACTCGACGGTGTCGATCGACGGGAGGAACCCCAGCACTTCGACCCTGTAGGGCTCGATGCCGACCTCCTCATGAGCCTCCCGCAGGGCGGTGTCGACCGGACCTGAGTCCTCAGGGTGAGCCCTCCCACCGGGGAAGGAGATGTGGCCGGCGTGGGTGGGCATCGTCTCCGGGCGTTTGGTCAGGACCAACCTCACGTCGCCGTCGTCGTCTTCGTAGAGCGGGGCGAGAACTGCGGCGAGATGGACGCCATCCCCAAGGCTGAGTTCCTGGATCAAATGCAGCCGATCCCACATCGAGCCCCAGGTTAAGCCCGCCGATAACCTGACCCCCGTGCCGAAGCAAGTGCTCGAGACGGATCGCCTCAGGCTGCAGAGATTCAGCCGACGCGACCACACCACCTATGACGAAGCGGCCCGTGCATCGCTTCCTGAGCTGAATCAATGGCTCCCCTGGGCGCGGCTCGACTACGAACATGGGGACACGACGGCTTTCATCCGCGAATCGATGCAGGCCTGGAAGGAAGACCGGGCCTGGGACTACTCGATCAGGCTGAAGAAGGACCCGGAACGACATGTCGGGAGTGTGTCACTGTGGACTGTCTCCAAGCTGGGCAAGATCGCCGAATTCGGCTACTGGGTGCGCTCCGACGAGCACTCGAAGGGGATCTGCACCGAGGCGGTCGACGGCCTCCTGGATGAGGTCTTCAACTCACTCGGGTACCACAAGGTGACCCTCCGGATCGCAGTGGGAAACCATGCGTCAGACCGGGTGGCGGAGAAGCTCGGCTTTACCCGGGAGGGCGTTCTCCGGGAAGAGCTGTTGATTCGGGGGAACTGGGTCGATCACTCACTCTGGTCGCTGCTCGACCGCGAGTTCAGAGCCATACGCCGTGGCGAGGTGCGCGGGAGCCGATGAGCCGGCTTGACAGCGATGTCCTGCGGACCTGGATCGACGACCGGGCGGCCCGGCACGAGTTCAGCGGAGTGGCCCTGGTCCGGGCCAATGGCGACACGCTCTTCGAGCACGCTTCCGGTCTGGCTCACCGCGGGCACCGGGTCCCGGTCACCGCGGAGACCCGGTTCCAGGTGGCCTCGGTCACGAAGATGATCACGGCGGCAACCGCTCTCAGGATGGTCGAGGAAGGCGCCCTGAGCCTCGAACGGCCTTTGACCGGTTACCTCCCGCCGCAGTACCGGCCGGTCAGCCTCGACGATCGACACACGCTGCATCACCTGCTCTCCCACACGTCAGGGCTGCCCAACTACCACGACGACGAGGACGAGACGTGGGCCTCCTTCATCGGCGCCCTGGAGACGATCCCCTCCAGCAGAGCGCGAGGGCCACTCGATGTCCTACCCCTGTTCGCCGACCTCCCCGCTGTCGACGATTTCGGCGACTTCCGCTACTGCGATGCGAACTACGTGCTCACCGGTGTGCTCATCGAATGGGTGTCCGGCCGGCCATTCGGGGAGGTGGCTAGGGAGAAGGTCCTCGGCCCGGCGGGGATGACGCATTCGGGTTTCTTCGAGCTGGACCTGGAGCCCGAGGGATACGCCACCGGCTATCTGGTCAGCGACGAGCCCGCGAATGCCTGGCGGTCAAACACATACGGCTTGACCGCTGGCGGCATGCCTGACGGTGGGATGACTACCACTGCCGGCGACCTGGACCGTTTCATCGATGCCCTCCGTGAAGGGAGGATACTGTCGGCGGAAACCGTGAGCTCGATGCTCACCCCCCATGGCGCCGACGAGGACGAGGCCTACGGATACGGAATGGAGCTGGTGGCGGACAACGACTCGGTGATCATCTACGGGCACAGCGGCCTCGACCCCGGGGTCACCGCCATCGTCTCTCATTACGTCAGTGACAGCATCACCGTGGTCGTCGTGTGCAACCAGGATCAGGGGTCCTGGCCCGTCGCCCAGCGGATCGCCGGGGATCTCGGTCTCCACGACCCACGTGATTGATGGACGATGCCCGGGTCAGACCGGCTCGTGTAGCTCGGGGCCGGATTCCTGCAGAGACCGTCGGAGACGGGCTCGCTTGATAACCCAGAGGACGATGACACCGCTCACGACGACTGCCAGTAGGTTGATGGCCAGTTGTGCCGCGCCGCCCAGGACGCTGTCCCAATCTCCATAGACTGCGGCCACACCAACGTTGGCAGCAGCCGGGATGGTGGTAACCGAGATCAGGACCCCGACGAGGACACCCGATTTGGCCCCGGCCAGTGCGAGCATCCCGACTACTCCGGCGAGCACCGCAACGATGACCGAGTACCAGTTCGGGTCGGCGATGATGACGGTCAGTGAGTGCTCTTCGGGCAAGAGGACCTCGGGGGCGATCCCGCTCACGCGAAGCAGCCCGGTCAGCGCGGCTGCCGCCACGATCCCGAGCGGGAAGCCGACCAGAATCGCCCGCAGCGACCTCGCCGCAAGCGGGAGCCGACCTTCGACCAGAGCCACACCGATGCCGGCCAGAGGGCCGTACTCGGGTCCGACGACCATCGCCCCGATAAGGACGATGGTCGAATCGGTTATCAGACCGACCGCGCCGATCATCGTCGCGATCGTCATCAGGACGAGGAAGGAGATGGAGAGACTGGCGCTCTCCATCACTCGGCCCTCCACCTCCTCCCACACCACCGCATCGGCCGGGGTGCCCACAGCTGCCAGCTCAGCCTCGCGGGCGGCCCGCGATATCGAGACGTCGACGTATTCGGCCGCAATCGATCCCCGTTCCTCGAGACCGAGGGCACGTAACTCCTCGAGCAAGCTGGTTGCCTCCTCCTTGGCGACATCACAGGAGACCAGGTCCCCCGGGGGCTTGGCGGCTGCGCCAGCGAGATGCCAGAGATTGGTCACCTCGGGCGCACGTTCCAGGATCTCCATGACCGGCGGCACCAGATCGGGCGGAACGATCAGGCGGAGGTGGAGCATCGCCGCATCATATGGGCGGGCCCGGGGGCCTCAGCCCCCGGTTGCGATGACCCGGCTGGCATCGCCGACGAAGGTCGCCACGGCCGGGAAAAACCCGATGACGACGGTGATCGCGAGCGAGACCAGCAACGCGAGGCGAAGCGAGCCGGCCGGTGCGGCCTCGACATCGGGAGCAAACTCTCCCACCGGGTCGTCGA
>Ga0299914_10002253_pt1 | contig 13242 bp, 10 predicted proteins | sample RVTome_10_FD_201361 | JGI IMG/M metagenome (GOLD analysis project Ga0299914, IMG submission 201361) | Soil microbial communities from uranium-contaminated site in the Upper Colorado River Basin, Wyoming, United States - RVT153D57 (version 2) ...
GATTCCCGGAGCGCCTGGACGATCGCTTCCTGAGTCGTCAGCGGTCGATCGAGTCGACTCCGCTGTGGACGCTGCACGCCGGGGTTCGGTGTTCCATCAGCCAGGTTGTGATGCTCCCATTAGGGTCGGGAGAGGGTGGCTGCGGTGCACGTGCATATACTGTATCCGCGTTGGCCGATCGAAACCACGACAACGTCGGCCGGGTCGCCGTTCTCGGTGCCGGCACCATGGGGCCCGGAATCGCAGCGGTTTTCGCAGGGGCCGGTTTCGGGGCTTGTGTTTACGCCCGGCGCGAGGATGCCACAACCGGGGCCAGGGCCCGCGCCAACGAGGCGAGGCAGTTGCTCTTAGACAACGACCTGGCGACTCATGCCGACACCTCCCTCGATGCCACCGACGACCTCGGCGAGGCCTTGCGGGGAGCGCGGCTCGTCATCGAAGCAATCTCAGAGGACCCCAAAGCAAAAAGGGAACTCTTCGAGCAGGTGGAGGAACTCGTCGGCGAGGACGTGATCCTCGCATCGACCACCTCCGGCCTCGACATCGATGCCATCTCGGCCGGGGCCCGGAATGGGGCACGATTCGTGGTCATGCACTTTTGGAACCCAGCCCACCTGGTGCCGCTAGTGGAGGTGATGGGGGGAGTCGAAACGGCCTCATCGCTGTTGGACGAAGTCGAGAGTCTGCTCCGGCGGATCGGCAAGTACCCGGTGCGGCTCAATCGATATGCGCCAGGCTTCATCGGCGCCCGCCTCCAGCAGGCGGTAGTGAGAGAGGCCATCGCCCTACTGGAGGCCGGTGTCGCCTCGGCCGAGGAAATAGACGCCGCCACCCGGCACGGCTTCGGCGCCAGGTTGCCGGTCCTCGGCCCGCTGGAGACCTCAGATCTCGGCGGGTTGGACGTAGTGGCCGCCCTCCACTCGTACTTGCTCGCTGATCTCGACAACTCGACCAAGCCCCAGGATCTCCTCAAAGAGCGGATTGCCAACGGCGACCTGGGAGTGAAGTCGGGAAGAGGGTTCTACGACTGGTCGGTGCGCGACGTCAGTGAACTGGCGCAACGCCGCGACCAGGAGCTGATCACGCGGTTGAAGTCACTGCACCGGTCGGGCGAACTCTCCCTCGGCTAGACCGCCCAGTCAGATCACGTTGCGGACCTCGAAGACCACACATCCACGTGTCGAGGTCCAGCTGCCGTCGAGCAAGTCGAGATCGAGATTGCCGTATGTGCCTGAAGGTTGGACGAGCCCGTCGGGTCGCTTCTCCAGCTCGCCGGAGACGATCCACACCTCGCTTCTGGCCTCTCCTTGGCTGGATCCCTCTGAGCCCGACCCACCTGGATGGAACTTGACCAGGCGCCCGTAGGACCCTGTCGTCTCACAGTTGGTCAACGTCTTGACGAACACCCCGTCGGCGCCTTCGGCCGCTTCCCAGGGAACAAGATCGGGGTCCATGAATTCGAGCTGCTCCTTCGTGATGCGATTGTCGGGATCGAAGTCGCGGAGCTCGTATGTGATCGCGCCGTTGGGTGCCTTCCAGGGCCCATGTTCCATGTGGTAGAGGCGATTGGCGTACATGCCGGCGACGAAGTTCTCGTCGAGCGTCAGGTCGTGAATTGCCCCGCTGACGATCCACAACTCCTCGAGATGCTCATGCGATTGTGGCCCGGCCGACGAGGTCTCGGTCCCGGGTAGGAACTTGAGGAGCCGCGTGTAGGAGCCAGTGTCGGCGCATCGCGCCAACGTCTTGGAATAGAGCCCTTCGATGCCCCCCTCGGGGCTCCAAGGAACCAGATCGGGGTCGACGAAGCCGACGGGGTCCTTGCGGATCATGAGCCCTCCAGCGGTCGAGACCGATATTGGAATGTGATCGCACGATCCAAGACCGGGTCGATCAGGCTGCCCTCGAACACCGGGTCGAAATTGAAGCCGCCGTCAAGCGAGGACACGGTTCCACCGAAGATGACAGTTCCGGGACTTGCGTCCACCAGCTGGATGATGTCTTCAGGCGTGAGGAAGAAGTCGACGCCGGTCTCCTGATACGGACGACGTTCCTCACCGACCCACGACTCAAGAATGAGTTGATCCCAATGGTCAGTCACTTCCTCGAGCCGCCAGGCGGTGCCCGCCACCACCTTGGGAACGACCTGCTTGGAGAGGACGATCGATTCCTGTTCCAGGGCCCGGTCGGTGTGGTCGGAGCCCACCGTGATGTGGACTCCTTCCTCGGTGATCAAAATGACGAACTCGATTTCGCCGCAGGTCTTGTCGCCGGTCACCTCGATCACTTCGTGACTCACCACCCTATCGACACCGCAGGGAAAAACCACCGGCGTCGAGTCGGGGGCGGGGATGCCCTCCTCCTCGAGCTTGGCGACATATCGGGCGACGGCGTCCTGGTCCCGACCGGTATACCCGGCGATGGCCACCTTGGTGACCGGCATCCGCAGCGGACGCTCACCTGGGCGGTGGAACATCAGCTCGGGCCGGTGGGCCCCCACCAGCCGGCGGTCTGCCAATTGCCGAAACTTCTGCCGGCTCTCGCCCACCGCATCGAGATCCAGGGTCGCTTGGGCAACCCCCGGGTCGTCGCCAACGGCGGCGATCACGGTGCCCCAGGTATCGACGATCACCGAGTTGCCGCAGAGTGGCGGTCCAGAGAGTGTTGGACCCGTGCTGTTGGCAGCCACCACGTAGACCTGATTCTCCAGCGCCCGGGCTCGCAGGAGGGTCGACCAGGCATGCACTCTCGGGAACGGCCAGGCCGAAGCCACCAGAATCATCTCCGCGCCCATGTCGGTCATGACCCGGAACAGCTCAGGGAACCTCAGGTCGTAACAGACCACCATCCCCAGCCGGCCGATCGCAGTGTCGACGACGGTGGGCTCCTGCCCTGGCTCGAGAACCTCCGGCTCCCGGCTTCCATATCCGAAGAGGTGGATCTTGGAGTAGTCCGCGAGTTCCCGGCCGTCGGGGGCGAAGAGCACGCTGGTGTTGTAGAAGCCTTCGCCGCGCTGCTCGACGAATGATCCCCCGTGCAGCGACGTACCTAGCTCCTGGGCTAGGCCGGCGAGGAACGATCTGATCTCGGAAGCGGACTGTGCTGCCTGGTGATATTGATCGAAGTCGAAATACCCGGGCGTCCACATCTCCGGGAGCAGGACAAGGTCGCTGCCGGCCAGACCGACGGTGGCATCGGTCACTGCTTCGAAAGCCTTATCCAGATCGAGCCCCTCCAACGAAGGAAGCTGAACCGCCGCGACCCGAGTCCTCCTCACACGCACATCCCATTGTTCGTGCGGCGCCTAACGCGCGGGGAGAGGATAAGAGATGAGACCGGCACCGGGATGGCGGTCGCTGAGACCGACGCTCGGGAACCCGAGAGACATAATGATTGCACGGCCAAAGCCGTCTTCAAGTCAAGTCTGGGGCTCACCGACACCGGAAGCATATTATATTCAATCGGAGTAGGCCACGTCGGTGGAGAGTGTGATATGCGATTTGGTGCCTGGATCCCTTCTTATACCTACCCGGATCTCGACTACGCCCGAGTGAAGCAAGACGTAGACACCTTCTCAAGGAAGGCAAACGACTACGACATCGATCTGTGGACCATCGACCACCTTCTCCACGCTCCGGGTCTGTACGGAATGGCATGGCTGGAACCGCTACATGTGTGCACCTGGGCCGCCGCAGTTGCACCCGATGTGCTGGTGGGCACCGGAATACTCGTCCTGCCCACGAGACACCCGGTGGTACTGGCCAAGGAGATAGCGACTATCGATTTTCTCTATCAGGGGCGTTTTCAGTTCGGCGTCGGACCTGGTTGGTATGGCCCCGAATTCGAGGCGACGGGCACCAAACTGACCGAACGTGGCAAGCGGACCGACGAAATACTCGAGGCAGTCCGTCGGCTCCTGACCGAGGATGATGTGACCTTCGACGGGGAGTTCTACCAGTTCGCCGATGTGACCATCGAGCCCCGCCCCCCGGCGATGCCTCCGGTCTGGGTGGCCGGGGGCTCGAGGATCCCAGATGGCACATTCGATAACGACGTCCCTGTGCTCGCTAAGTCGGTGAAGGAGCGAATACTCGCCGCCGACTGGTGGCTTTCACGGTGCTCGGGGAAACAGGAGTGGGTGAAAAGAGACTGGCAGTTGATCCAGGACGAGGCCGCAAAGGCGGGCACCGAGCCACCGCGGTTCGGTCATTGCAACTTCACCATGCTGGTCGACACCGCGGACAGTGAAACCGCCAAGGACACGCAGCACGAGTACTTCGCCCAGGTGATGGGCCCGCATCGCAGTCCGGAGCATTTGGAGGAGTCCTACCTCTTCGGATCCATCGACGACATCGTGGCTCGCCTCGTGGATTTGAAGGAGGCCGGGTGTGAATACGTGGTGGTCGGGCCGACCAGTGACGACCCCGAGCAGTTGGATCTCCTTGCCAAGTTAGTCATACCGCAGGTGAACGGCTGACGCTCACTCAGCACGCCGGGACCCTGACGTTCTGGAAGAAGCAGCCAGATGGCTCCTAGACATCTCAGGGTGGCGGTGGACATCGGGGGTACTTTCACCGATCTGGTGCTCACCGACCATGGCCGTGTGGTGGGAACGGGAAAGGTGCTCACTTCTTCCGACGACCCGGCGAAGGCGGTGGTCGAGGGTGTCGTCCAATTACTCGCAGACGTAGAGCCCGAATCCGTGGCCGATATCGTCCACGGGACGACCCTCGTATCCAACGCGTTGATCGAGCGGAAGGGCGCCGTCACCGGCCTGATCACCACAGAGGGCTTCCGCGACGTCCTCGAATCCGGTCGAGAGCAGCGTTACGACTTGTATGACTTATTCCTGGAGATGCCGACTCCACTCGTCCCCAGGCAGCGTCGATGGGCAGTGACAGAGCGCGTGCTGGCATCGGGTGAGGTGGACAAGACCATCGACATCGAATCGCTGCGGCGTGCCCTCGAAGCGGCTGAGCAAGCGGGCGTGGAGTCGCTCGCCATCTGCTTGCTGCATGCCTACCGCAACCCAGATCACGAGCTGATCATCCGGGACCATGTCGCGGCGATGGCTCCCGAGGCCATGGTGACTCTGTCCAGCGAGGTCTCCCCGGAGATCGGCGAGTACCACAGGGTGTCCACGACAGTGGCGAATGCCTACATGCTCCCGGTGGTAAGCCGCTACCTGTCTTCTCTAGAACAGTCACTCGACGACATAGGAGTGGCCGGCCCACTGCGGATCATGCTCTCCACCGGTGGCCTGGCGGCAACTGACACAGCGAGGCGCTTTCCGGTCAGGTTGCTCGAGTCAGGTCCCGCCGCTGGGGTCCTCGGCGCCGCCTTTCTCAGCGAGGCCGAGGATGGCCGACGGGTGATGGCTTTCGACATGGGCGGGACCACGGCGAAGGCCGCGCTGGTTGAGGACGGCAACCCGCTGATAGCTGATTCATTCGAGGCGGCCCGCGTCTACCGGTTCACCCGAGGGAGTGGGCTGCCCATCCGTGTGCCCGTCATCGACATGATCGAGATCGGAGCGGGCGGCGGGTCGATAGCTCGGGTGGATCCCTTCGATCTTCCCAAGGTGGGCCCCGACTCCGCCGGATCCGACCCCGGCCCGGTTAGCTATGGCCTTGGGGGAATGGAACCCACTGTGACCGACGCCGACCTGGTACTCGGCTACCTGGACCCCTCCTATTTCCTTGGTGGAGAGATGCAGCTCGACCTCGACGCCGCACGTGATGCCCTCGACGTCTTCGGTGCGAACATGGGGCTCTCCATTGAGGAGGCCGCAGGGGCGATCCATCGGGTGGTCAACGAGAACATGGCCAGCGCGGCCAGGATGCACGCCATCGAGCGGGGCCGGGACATCCGCGGTTACACACTGGTGGCGACTGGTGGCGCCGGCCCGGTGCACGCCTGGGGCGTGGCCCGGGCGTTGGGAATGAAACGAATCCTCTTCCCTCCAAGGGCCGGCGTCGCCTCAGCATTCGGGATGCTGACGGCGCCCATCTCTTTCGAGTTCGCACGGAGCATCCCATCCCTCCTGGCAGAAACCGACTGGGGAGAGGTCGAGGCAGCCGTGAACGGCATGCATACGGCGGGGATCGAACTCCTGGACGAGTCGGGGGCCGAGACCTCAGAGACACTGGTCTCGGTCGATATTCGCTTCCAGGGCCAAGGCGACTCTGTCAGGGTGGATCTCGGGACCACGTTGCCTCATGATCCCGCCCACCATGTTGGCCGGCGTTTCGCCGAGGAGTACCGGCGGCTATACGGCTCGATGCCGAGCAGCGTCGAACCCGAGATTCTCACCTGGCGTCTCCGCATCAGCGGTCCCCGCCCTCGGCCGGACATCTCGGCCGACCTGGGCACCGGGGAGTCGGCCCTGCGCACACGGAGACAAGTCTGGTTTCCGGAGGGCGGGTACCGGGATGTGGACGTCTACGACCGGTACCGGCTGGCGGGAGGGGATATGGTGACCGGCCCGGCGGTCATTGAGGAGCGCGAGTCGACGATCGTGGTCGGACCTTCAGCTGTCGGGTTGGTCGGGGAGAAAGGGAACCTGGAGGTGACCATTGGCTGAGAGCCACCTGGACCCGGTAGTGCTTGAGATCCTCTGGAGCCGGCTGATAACGGTCGCCAACGAACAGGCTGCTGCGCTGCAGCGAACCTCTTTCACACCGATCGTCCGCGACTCGGGAGATCTCTCCGCAGCAGTCTTCGATGCACGAGGTCGGATGCTCGCCCAGGCGGTTACCGGCACGCCGGGACACATCAACTCGCTAGCCACCTCGATGCACCACTTCCTGGACGCCTTCCCCGTCGATTCGCTCGAGGCGGGCGATGTCCTGGTAACCAACGATCCCTGGAAGACCTCCGGCCAGCTCAACGACATCTCTGTGGTCACGCCGGCCTTCAAGGAGGACCGCGTGGTCGGGTTCTTCGGCAACTGTTGCCACGCCGTAGACATCGGTGGCCGGGGTCTGTCCGCCGATGCCCATGAGGTCTACGAGGAGGGCTTGTGGCTGCCGATGACCAAGCTCTACCACGGCGGGGAGCCCAACGAGGAGCTGTTCCGGATCCTATCTGCGAACGTCCGTGCCCCTCGGGAAGTCCTCGGCGATCTCCATGCCCAGGTGGCTGGCAACCGGGTCGGGGCCGAGCGTCTTCTCGAGTACCTCGACGAGTTCGGTCTGGAAGACCTGAGGGGAGTGGGCGACGAGATCACGACCAGAAGTGAAGACGCCACCCGAAGCGCGATACGCGCCGTGCCTGACGGCACGTACCGTCACGTGATCCAGACCGACGGGCTCGACGAGCCTCTGACCATCGCCTGCGCGGTGACAATCGATGGCGACGAGGTCGTCGTCGACTACGAAGGAAGCTCCGCCCAGGTCGACCGGGGCATGAATGTGGTCCTGAACTACACCACTGCCTACACCTCTTACGCCCTGAAGTGCGCAATTGCCCCTGGTGTCCCCCACAACGACGGGAGCTTTCGTCCGGTGACGGTGAGGGCTCCCGAGGGCAGCATCCTCAACCCACGTCACCCGGCGCCGGTGGCCGCCCGTCACATCGTCGGTCACTTCCTTCCCCATGCCGTCCTCGGTGCACTGGCTCCGATCCTTCCCGACAATGTCGTCGCCGAGGGGTCGGGGAACGTGTGGCTCACCACCGTTAGAGGAACCGGGAACAATCGATTCGTGACCGTGTTTTTCGCTTCGGGAGGGATGGGAGCACGGCCGACCAAGGACGGGTTGTCCACCACCAGCTTCCCGAGCGGCATCGCCACCACCCCGGTCGAAGTCATTGAGGCGTCATCTCCTCTCGTCTTCAAACGCAAGGAGTTCCGTCAGGACTCGGGTGGTCCCGGCCGCTTCCGGGGAGGACTGGGCCAGACCATTGAGATAGGCGTCCACACCGGCGAGCCGTTCGTGGTGTCGGCCTTATCCGATCGTTTCAAATTTCCCGCCGAGGGATATGCCGGAGGTCGTCCCGGTGCCCGGGGGGGCTTCATCACCTCTTCCGGGCGCGAGGTCAACCCTAAGCTCAGCGTCCGGATGGAACCCGACGAGTCGTTTACGCTGCAACTGCCCGGCGGCGGCGGCTACCACGATCCTCAGACTCGCGCTGCAGAAGAGGTGACGAGGGACATCGACGAGGGTCTGGTCAGCCCTGAGATGGCCATGCAGGACTACGGGCATCTAGCCTGGGGCTGAGCCCCATTCCCACGGGAGACCCATTGTGGCTTGTCCGGCCCTAGTCCCCATATGACTGCGGTTGTATGAGGGTGATGCAGCGGCTCTTGGAAGGCATCGAGCAATGCGAGCCCTTTACCCACACTCGCTTCATTGGTTTGAGCCTCGTCTGATGGCTCCACGCCCACCCCCGAAAATCCCCAACAACCACGGCCTCTCCAGGGTCACCGCACCTATTTCGTTCCCGCCTGTGGGGAGGCTCTTCCGGGCTCTAACACCCGGTGGCGTCCCTGAGGACACGGCATGATTCAGCGATTCGTTCAGCCGATAGCTTGGTTACGGGTCTTCGAAATGAGTTTCGGGGAAGTGTGTGAATGTTGTCGAAGTTGACCACGCACTCCGTTGGGACTCCGTCGGCTTCTGGAGTCAAAGGGAGTTCAGAGACAAGACCGCGCTGTGTTTTCGTGAGGGCCGCAACGACCACCGATCCGATTCGGTCCGCTACCGGATCTCGTGTCAGTACCAGGACCGGCCTATCCCCACCGGGCGTCTTTGCGAACCAGACCTCACCCCTCCTCATTGGCCCAATCGCTCCAGTCCTCGGCGGGTCCCCAGTCGGCGATGTCGGTAAGGCTCTCCTCATCCCGGGTCAAAGGTTTCCTTAGCCATGCCTCCACATCGTCCTCAGCGCGGAGGCGGACGAGATAGCGGTGGAGGGCATCGCGGAGGAGCTGGGACCGATCGATGCCGAGACGCGTTGCCCACCGGCGGGTTTCTTCGGCTTCGTCCTCGTCGACTCTGAAGCTGAACATCGTCATACGATCATCCTACTTCGTATGACAGACTGAGTTCAATGCCCACGTTTGGACTTTCAGAGCTGTCCGATCACATGCCCCACCGTCTGTGTGCAAGGTCGCTTGTCCTCAGCCGATGAGAGTGTCTACCGCCCACTGGGCCGCAGATGGGTCAGTCCCTATCGGTCCAGACCGGATCCCGTTTCTCGAGAAAGGCGCTCATGCCCTCTTGGGCGTCGAGGGCGGCGGCATTCGACGCCATCACGGGAGTCGTGATCTCGTAGGCGGTCGACTCGGGCTGTCCTGCCTGCGACCAGTAGGCGCGCTTGCCGGTGGCGATCGTGGTGGTGGAGAAACGGAGGATCTTGGCGACGAGCTCGTCCACCGCGTTGTCGAGCTGGTCGGCCGGCGCTGCGTCGTTGATGAGTCCCCACTCGACGGCGGTAGGCGCTGACACTGGCTCACCGGTGAGCAGCATGTGCATGGCGCGCTTGTGCCCCACGGCACGGCTGACCGGGACCATCGGCGTTGAACAAAAGAGGCCTATGGAGACACCTGGAGTGGCGAACCAGGCGTCCTCCGCAGCCACGGCCAGGTCGCAAGAAGCCACGAGCTGGCATCCGGCGGCCGTGGCCACACCCTGGACCTTGGCGATGACCGGCTGGGGGAGGGCATGAATCCCCTCCATCATCCGGCCACAGGTCTCGAACAGCTCGTCGTAATAGGTGTCGGGACGGTCGATCATCTCGCTCAGGTCATGACCGGCGGAGAAAGCCTTGCCTTCCGCCCCTAAGACAACGGCTGCCACCTCGCCGGGAGTGGAAGGGATCGACTCGAAGGCCTTGATCAGCTTCTGGAGCATGTCGAGGCTGAGGGCATTCCGCCGTTCTGGTCGGGCCAGTGTGATGGTGGCCACCCGATCGTCGATCTCGACACGAATTCCGTCCAAGTCCATGCCGACGATCCTACTTAGGTGTCGATGGCGCTTCCCCCAGAGCCAGGTCCATCGATACCCGGCCCGGTGGCCCGTCACTGGCTATCGGTCAGTGGATCCGCTTCTGGTACCCGGCCCACTCCTTGTCGCGGAGCACGTATTTCTGGATCTTGCCGGTGGACGTCTTGGGTAGCTCGTCGACGACCGCGACTTCGTCCGGCGCCTTGTAGTGGGCGAGTTGGGACCGGACATGGTCGATGATCTCGGCAGGTTCCACCGTTTCCCCCGGCTTCAACGTCACGAAGGCCTTGGGGCGCTCACCCCATTTGTCATCTGGGACGGCCACCACGGCGCATTCGAGGACTGATGGATGGGAGGCGATCGAGCGTTCCACCTCGATGGTGGAGATGTTCTCCCCACCCGAGATGATGATGTCTTTGGACCGGTCCCTGAGATCGACGTAGTTGTCGGGATGCCAGACGGCAATGTCGCCCGAGTGGAAGAATCCACCGCGAAATGCAGTCTGTGTGGCTTCTTCGTCGGCGAAGTAGCCCTTCATCACGTTGTTGCCCCGCATCACGACTTCTCCCATCGCCTCGGCGTCCTGGGCGATGTCACCCACCGACTCGTCGACGACACGCGTGGGGTCGGCGATGATGTAGGAGACGCCCTGGCGTGACAGGAACCTGGCCCGCTCGGCCTCTGACATGTCGGCGACCCCGGGCTGGATCTCACACACGGTGTGTGGACCGTAGGTCTCGGTCAACCCGTAGACATGAACCAGATTCACGCCGAGTGTCCCAAGCGATTCGATGAGAGACGGGGAGGGCGGAGCACCGGCGGTGGTGACTGTCAGTGGTCGGTCGAGCTTCTTGGCGGCCGGGTCGTTGACGATTCCAATGAGCACTGTTGGTGCCGCATTGAGATGGGTTACGTCGGCGGTGTCGATCAGCTCCCAGATCCTCCCCGAGTCGACGGCCCGCAAACAGACATGCGTGCCGCCGATGCCGGTCACGCCCCAGGTGGTGCACCAGCCGTTGCAGTGGAACATGGGCAGGGTCCACAGATAGACCGACTCCGGCGTGTGACGGGAGTGGATGATCTCGCCCAGCGCATTCAGATACGACCCCCGGTGGGTGTACATGACTCCTTTCGGACGGCCAGTGGTGCCGGAGGTGTAGTTGATCGAGATGGTCCGCTCTTCGTCGTCCACCGTCCATGGAAGCGGCTCATCCGAACCCGAAGCGACGAATGCGTCCCATGAGATGGTGGCAAAAGGAACGTCTGTCGCGGTCTCGTCTATAGAGATGACCTGTTCGACCGTCTGGAGCCGGGACACCACGTCCTCCATCTTGGCGAGAAGTTCTGTGTCTCCTACCAAGATCTTCGCTCCGGAGTGGTCGAGGACGTAACGGATCTCGTCGGGAGACAGCCGGGTGTTGACCGCCACAAGGACAGCGCCAACCAAGGGAACTGCGAAGTGGGCGATCAACATCTCCGGGATGTTGGGACACAGAAACGCCACCCTGTCCCCGAGGCCGACACCATGAGTCTTCAAGGCACGGGCCACCATCGTGGTCAGGTCCGCCATCTCCGAATAGGTCATGGAGCGCTCCCCGTGGAGGATCGCCGTCTTGTCCGGGAAAACGGTCGCCGACCGCTCCAGAAACGACAGCGGAGTCAGCTCGGTGCGATAGACCTTTGTCACTGATCAACCTCCTGGTCCGAGAAAACGCGAGCGCGGTCCACAGATTCGTACATTCTCGAGAGGATCGAGCGTAGTTGGGGGCCCGCTGGCCGGAGCATGTCGGGCGTGAGCTCACCTGGTTCAGAACTAGGTTCTGTTGCGGATCAAGCTCGGTCGCCGAAGAACTGGAGGATCTCGGCTTCGACGTTGCGGCCGGCCGCGGCCTGTACGAGGAGATCGGCCAGCTCACGGTCATCCGGATCGATAATGCGGCTCCCGTCTAGGCCGTTGTTGTCGAGCATCCACCTAGCCAGCAGGAGAGCGGTCCTCTTGTTCCCTTCGGTGAACCCCTGAGCTCGAGTGACCCTGAATGCGACTGCACCTGCTGCGGCTACGGGATCCTCGAAGTCGGCGATGGACTGAAGTGCTGCTTCGACGCGATCGAAGTTCGTCAGGTTCGTCGAACCACTCGTCGTCGCTTCTGACTCGCTTGTTGAATTCGATGGCGAGTGAGAGTTCGGGCCTTTTCAATGATCTCGGAGGTATTGAAGGAGGTCTCGGTACTCCTCGAGACGCTCGTCGAGCCAGGCGAGCTCGGCCTGGGAGAGCTCGGTGTCAGTTGCTACATCTCTGGCTTCGGACATGAAAGAGAGGTTATCCGCCGGCGACGACAGAATCCACGCTCTGATGTTTGACCTCACAGGCAGGGAACGAAATCGTGGTCTTCTCAAGTGCGCGGATCTCTATTCGAACAGCACCCAGTTCGTTGGGCTCGCGAAGACCACGGTCCGTGGTTGATTCAGATGACGCTCGCGCAGACCGCGCGAATTGCTTTGGCGGTGTCGATGGCTTCCGAGACCTCGGCCTTGCCGAAGGTACGTGATCCGTACTCGGATCGGTTGCGGTTGCGTCTGAGCCGATCGAAACGGGTGAGTGCCGGTTCGTCAGACCGGTCTGCCATCGACTCGGCGTATTGCGCGAGAGCCTGGTGGGATCCTGGGCGTCTGAGGACTCTGTGTCCCGACATGAGTAGGGCAGCTGCGACGGACTTTCTGGCAGCGTCGTATGCGAGCACGTACGCCCCCGATGGGTCGAGTTCGGCGATCCTGGCGGCGGCCTCAAGGTGTCGGTGTGCATCGTCTAACCATCCAATCGCGGTCGCCTGGTCAGGCTCAACCTTCTCGATCAGTCCCTTCTTTCGTAGATCGTCGAGGATGCTCATCGGAGATCGATCTGGGAGCCGGATTTGACGGCTCTCTCGAATGCGCCTTCGGATTCTGCCCATTCGGCGGGGGAGCGGACCGTGATGTTGATCGGTCGCCCAACTTCGGACTCGACGGCGGAGGCCGCGTCGTAGACCTCGCCTACGTCGGGCTCGCCAATGACGAGCACGTCGATGTCGGCTGGGGATCGCGCGGCCGGGTCGGCCCAGGAGCCATAGATGAAAGCCCTCTCGATCCCGTTCACATCTGCCAGAGCCGAGCGAAGTAGTGGTTCGGGCCCGAGTGTCTTTCGCAGCAGACCCTGCAGCTCTATGTAAACCGGAGAAGACGGGTCCGCTTCAATGAGTCGGCTTCGCCCGGCCGTCGTGGATCGGACCAGGCCTCCAGACTCGAGCCGTTCAATTTC
>Ga0299914_10002254_pt1 | contig 13242 bp, 13 predicted proteins | sample RVTome_10_FD_201361 | JGI IMG/M metagenome (GOLD analysis project Ga0299914, IMG submission 201361) | Soil microbial communities from uranium-contaminated site in the Upper Colorado River Basin, Wyoming, United States - RVT153D57 (version 2) ...
CTCGGACAACGACACCATCGAGAACTGCTGCTGCGCCGAGTCCACGTGTCGGATCGCCTCGCACCGCTCGATCAACTCGCGATCGAAGTTCGACACGCCCAGGTAGCGAACGAGTCCCTCGTCGACGAGGCCCGCCATCGCCCCCCAGGTCTCCTCGATCGGAACGCCAGTGTCGTCCGGCCAATGGAGCTGATAGATGTCGATGCGGTCGGTCCCGAGCCGGCCGAGGCTCCGTCGGCAGGCGCCGGCGACCTCGCCGGGTCTAAAGCCCGACCCCCACGGTGCGGGGCCGACCTTCGTCGCGATCAGCACCTCGTCGCGGCGGCCGTTCACCGCTCGACCCACCAGTTCCTCGGACCGTCCCTTGCCGTAGACCTCGGCCGTGTCGATCCAGTCGATGCCGCGCTCGACCGCTCGCCGGATGGCCGAGAGGATCTGCTCCTCCGGAGGGGCCACACCCCACTCCGACCCCATCCCGGCTTCCCACGCCCCGTAGCCGATCGCGGACAGCTCCGGCCCCTGCGAACCCAGCCTTCTCTTCAGCATGGCGCTCCACCTTTCGAGAACGAGTCGGATGATATCGTTCCCAGGTCCCCCCGCGAGACCAAGCGTCGGCGAGTGGACACCCTCCCGCTGTGCTTTCATGGTCGGCGCGAATGGAACCGGGCCGAGCCATCATCGTGGACCCCCTGGCCGCGGCCGAGACTCGCCCGTCGCGACTCGAGATCTACGATCGCGACATCGGCGTCAGGCTGCTCCACCAGGACCCAGTCTCCGGAGCCGAGCACTACCTGATCCGCTACCCGGCCGGCCTGAGGACCCGCACGCACCGGCACACCGCCTCGCAGACGATCGTGGTGCTCGAAGGCCGGCTGGCCGTCAACGGCCGGATCGTCGGTCCGGGCGGGTACTGCCATTTCGCGCCGGGCGAGGCGATGCTCCACGCTCCCGCCGACGACGAACCCTGCCTGTTCGTGAGCATCTTCGACGGACCCGTCGACGCGGAACCGCTCGACGGGGGCTTCTGAGGGCGCGCGTGGCACGATGGGACGATGGGGGCGACGATCGTCGGGGTGATGTGTCTGTGTCTGATGACGGTCGCCTGCGATCCCCAGGAGGCGCCGGCGGAGCCCGGTGAACCCGGTCACGGCGTGTCGTTCACGACCTCATCGGGAGGAAGCGCGCAGCTCGCCGTCCGGATCGCGGACTCCGACGCCGAACGCGCACGCGGGCTGATGGGTGTCGAGCACCTCGGCGAGAACGAGGGGATGGCCTTCGTGTACGACGAGCCGACCACGGGCAGCTTCTGGATGAAGGACACGCTGATCCCCCTGTCGATCGCGTTCGTCGACGGGTCCGGCACGATCGTGACCGTCCGGGAGATGGAGCCGTGCACGAGCGACCCCTGTCCGACCTACGGGGCCGACGCCCCCTACGTGCTGGCGGTCGAGGCGAACGCCGGGTACTTCGACCGGTCCGGCATCGGCGTGGGGGATCGCGCCGCGCTCGATGAGGCCGGTCGTGCCTGAGCCGATCGAGGAGTGCCTGCTCTGCACCGCGGAGCGCATCACCGACTGGCTGCACGAGGACGAGGACTGCTGGATCGCCGAGTGCATGGTCTGTCGCACGCCGATGGTCGTCTGGCGCATTCACGGCCTTCCGGAGCCCGAGCGCGAGGCACGCCTGCTCGCCCACCTCGAACGCGTCGCCGCCCAGCGCTACGGCGACGAGGGCTTCTACGTCGATCCCGAGCGCCGGCGTATCCCCGATCACTGGCACGCCCACGCGCGACCGGCCGGCGGCTTCTTCGACGAGAAGAGCGACCTCTTCGGGAAGTACTGAGCGAGGTCAGTCGCTCGAGGATCTGGATCCGAGCGGGAACGCGCGACGGAGGAACCGGTCGAACTGTGGCACGGTGAAGGCGGCCAGCCCGTAGCCCGGCGAGTACAGGAGACCCTTGTCGATGAGACGAGACCGGGTCTTGCCGACGGCGGACGACGGTTGGCCCAGGACCCTCGCGACGTCGACCGCTCGCTGCGGGTCCGCTCCGAGCTCCGCCATCGCTCTGAGGTAGGCGATCTCGGGCGGGGTGGCGCGTTCGACCCGCACCCGGAAGAAGTTCGAGTCGAGCTTCGCCTCGACGATCGCCTGCGCTTCGACGGACTCGACGGGGGTGATGGGCGACCCCGCGGCGTGGTCCCAGAGCGCCTTGCCGTACTCCTGGACGAAGTACGGGTAGCCCTCGGTGTACACGACCACGGTCTCGATCGCTCGTTCGGCGAACGACACACCCAGCTCGTTCGCCGGCAGGGTGAGCGCTTCCGCCGCCTCGGCCGGGGGAAGCGCCCCGATCGTCGGGAACCGGAAGAGGCGCTCCGCATACGACTTGGCTTCCCCGGCGAGGCGGGGGAGCTGAGGAAGGCCCGCCCCGACGAGGGTCAGGGGCAGCTGACGCTGCACGGTCTTGTGCAGAGCCTGGATGAGCGCTTCGAGCTCGGTCCGAGCGAGGAGCTGCAGCTCGTCGAGGAGGAAGACGACCCCCCGGTCCTGCTCTCCGGCCGCCTCGCCGATCGCGATCAGCAGGTCGGTGAGATCCTCGCCGAGCTCTCCGCTGTCCGCCTCCCCTTCGATCGCTTCGACATCGAAGCTCCCGGTCAGGGTGCCATCGGAGGACACGCTGATCGAGAACGACTTCAGCACACCCGCCGCCCTGGAGAGCCGCTCTCGCCACCTCGCCGGCGGTGAGAGCTCGAGCAACGCACGCCTGCCAAGCTGCGCCATGCGCGGGCCGAACGGAGCGTCGGATGAGATCTCGGCGTCGACGGTCGCCCAGCCGACCTCCTTCGCCCTCCGCTCGAACTCGCCCAGTAGCACGGTCTTCCCGACCCCGCGCAGCCCGGTCACGATCAGCGACTGCTCCGCGATCCCCCGCCGGAGTCTCGCGAGGAGGACGTCGAATGCATCCAGCTCGTCGTCGCGCCCGACGAGGGCCGGCGGTCGAGCCCCGGCGTTCGGGGTGTACGGGTTGGCGCGCGGGTCCACGGGAGAACCTTGCCCGAATTAGCAAGGATTGTCAAGTATTGCTAATCTCTGCCCAAGCGCGCAACGGAGATCACCGCGAGCGTCCGGGGAGCGTCGAAGGTCCGACGTTCGTGCCCAGCCACTCGTCGATCGGTCTCGACCGCTCCAGGAACTCGACGACGCGATCCTTGGCTTTGGGCGTGCCGAGCCACGCGCCGGCCGGCCAGTCGCGCCAGGTGACGAGGCCCTTGTACCGCAGCAGGTCGATCCGGGGGTGATCCTTCGGATATCCGCGCGGGGCGGTCTTCAGTACCCCGTGACCCTCGACCTGGATGCCGCCCGCCTCGACCTCGGCGACGAGCTCCGCGAGCGCGCCTCCCGGCCGATCGTCGTCGACCGCCGCTCGGTAGCGCTCGAGCTGGTCCCGGGCCATCTCCCACATGCCGCACCCCGCGCCGAGCCCGTCTGCGCTCAGTTGCACATATCCTTGTCCGATCGTGGCTCCGATGTGCGTCTTGTACGGGGACTTGTCGCGGCTGAAGCGGATGTCGCGATACGGTCGGAAGATCCGGCCTTCCCCCCACGCCGGCTCGAGCTCGGCGAGCAGCTCCTCCATCGGGGCACGGACGAGCTGCTCGTAGACGGGCTTGTTCCGCTGCCAGTACGCCTTCGAGTTGTCCGCCGCGAGCCCGTCGAAGAACTCGAGCGCCTCCGCCTGCCACCCACGGAACGCCATCACGTCATCCTTGCGGCTTCGGATCGTGCCACCCGCCGTCGCCGGCGATCAGCTCGTCGGCTTCGGCGGGACCCCACGACCCGGGCTGGTAGGCGAAGAGCGGGGTCGCGTCGTCGAGGATCGGATCGACGACGCGCCACGACGCCTCGACGACGTCCTGGCGCGAGAACAGCTCGGCGTCGCCGTCGAGCGCGTCGGTGAGCAGGCGCTCGTACGCCTCCATGCGCTCCCCCGCCTGATGGTGCGCCACGAGGTCGACGTCCTCGCCGCGCATCTCGTCGCCGGGCAGCTTCGTCCTGGCCGACAACGTGATGCCGACGTCGGGTCCCAGCCGGAACACGACGTGGTTCGGATGCCCCGGGTGCGGCTCGCCGAAGACGTCGCGCGGAGGCCGCTTCATCTCCACGAGCACCTCGGTCGCGGTCAAGGGAAGGCGCTTCCCCGCGCGGATGTAGAACGGCACACCCGCCCATCGCCAGCTCTCGACCTCGAGCCGCACGGCGACGTAGGTCTCGGTGTCGGAGTCGGCCGCCGCTCCGTCGGCGTCGCGGTAGCCCGCGAACTGCCCTCGCACGACGTCGGACGGTGCGAGCGGACGGATCGACTCAAGCAGTCGGATCCGTTCGCTGAGGAACACATCGCGGCCGGAGCCTGCCGGCGGATCCATCGCGACGAGGGCCATGACCTGGAGCAGATGGTTCTGCACGACGTCGCGGATCGCGCCGACGCGGTCGTAGAACCGCTCCCGGCCGCTGAGCCCGGATGCCTCGGCCATCGTGATCTGCACGCTGTCGACGTAGTGCCGGTTCCAGAACGGCTCGAGGAACGTGTTCGCGAACCGGAAGTACACGAGGTTCTGCACCGGCTCCTTGCCGAGGAAGTGGTCGATGCGGAAGATCGACCGCTCCGGGAACACCGAGGTGACGACGTCGTTGAGCTCCCGGGCCGAGGCGAGGTCGCGGCCGAACGGCTTCTCCACCACCACGCTGCCTTCCGCGCAACCCACCCGGTCGAGCTGCCGGACCACGGTCTCGAACAGCGACGGCGGGATCGCCAGGTAGTGCAGCGGCCGGCGGTGGTCGTCGAGGGAAGCCTTCAGGCGATCGAACGTCTCGGGATCGGTGTAGTCGCCGTCGACGTAGCGCAGCCGCGACGCGAGCCTCTGGAACGAGGCCTCGTCGAAGTCCGGACGGTGCTCGAGCGCGCCGCGGACGTGCGCGATGAACTTCTCGAGATCCCAGCCAGATCGCGCGACGCCGACGACCGGCATCTCGAGGTTCCCCCTGCCCACCATCGCCTGCAGGGCCGGGATGATCTTCTGCTCGGCCAGGTCGCCGGTGATGCCGAAGATCACGAGCGCGTCGGCGCGATCCTGCTCGGTCACCGCTCCACCCCCGTTCGTTCCCCGCCGACACCTTCCCGCACGGCCGGAACGATCTTCTCGGCGAACGACACCAGCGAGGTGTCGAGGGGGCCCTCGAACGCGGCGACGAAGGCATCTATACGGTAGGTGGTCGCGAGCTCGGTGAGCTCGTCGACCCATCGATCCACGGGCCCGTCGAGGAAGCCGTTCGACGGGCCATCGGTGATTCGACCGAACACGTTGTAGATGCGCAGCACCGCACCGGGGTCACGCCCGGCGGCCGCGGCGCCCTCGTCGATCCGTCGGTGCATCTCGCCGAGGGTGTCGGGCGTCGCCCACGAAGAGGACGGCACCCACCCGTCGGCGAGCCTGCCGGTGAGCTCGAGCATCCTCGGCCCGCCCGCCCCGAGCCAGATGCCGATCGGGTGGGCGGGTTCGGGCCCGGGATGGACGCCGCCGAGCGAATGGAACCGGCCGTCGAACCGCACCGCTCGCTCCCCGCTCCACATCAGCCGGATCACCGCGATCGCCTCCTCGAGCGCGTCGACCGCCTCTCCGGGCGTTCGCGCCTGGCCGCCCATCGCCTCGATCGCCTCCCAGAACGCTCCGGCGCCGAGGCCGAGCTCGACACGCCCGCCCGTGATGCGATCGAGCGACGCGGCGGACTTCGCCAGCACGGCCGGCTGGCGGAGCGGCAGGTTGGCCACGTCGGGGAACAGGCGGATCCGTCTGGTCTCGACCGCGAGCGCCGACAGCAGCGTCCACGTGTCGAAGAAGCGGCGCTGGTAGGGATGGTCCTGGATGCCGAGCAGATCGAGCCCGAGGTCGTCGGCGAGCCGGGCCTGCCGATCGAGCTCGCCGTAGTCCTCGGCGGCCGGCGTCAAGAAGTAGCCGAAGTTCAGGCGTCCGATCAGCCGGGTCGTTGCGCGCTCCTTCCTCGATGCGTTCCGGTCGACGGAGCCAACCTACCGCTGGACGAGCCGAACGCCCGGGAGATGCTTGGTCGCGTCACAGGTCGGCCCTATCCTTCGGCTGATGCGCGACACCCACACGACGCCGATCAGGGCCGTGTACTCGGTCCAGGAGGTCTGCCGCATCCTCCGACCCGGCATGACCCCACGCAAGGTGCACCACTGGCTCCATACGGGTCTCCTCGGAGACCCCGTGCGTCCGGAGCGACGGGGCCGACCGACCCTGCTGTCGTTCGAACAGCTCGTCAAGATCCGGACGGTTCAAGGCCTGCGCGATGAGCTGGGCTTCTCGCTCGGTCAAGTGAGAGACGCGGTCCGATGGTTGCTCGAAGCTCTGGTCGAACCGGACTGGAGTCGCGTCGAGTTCTTCCGAACCGGTGCGGGTCAGGTGGGCGTCCGCGATGACCGAGGCGTCGAGATGGCCATCGGTGGTCAACTCGTGCTTGCCGACACGCTCCCGCGGCTCAACGCCCTCATCCGCACGGCCCGACAGGAATGGGAGTCCGGCATCGTCAGGATCCAAGATTTCCCGCACCTGGTCTCCGACACCTCCGTCATGGGCGGTGCACCTGTCGTCGGAGGCACTCGCATCGAGACGGGCTTCCTGGCGCACCTCGCGAAGGCCATGAGCTTCGCGGAGCTTCACGAGACCTTCGACCTGGTGCCCGAGGGTTCGCTGCGTGAAGCGCTGGCGTTCGAGGGCGTGGATGCCGCCGCGTGAAAGTCCTGCTGGACGAGCAGCTCGACGCCGCGGTCGCGGCGGGCCTCAACGCGATGTCGCACCGGCACGGGATGAGGGTTCGATCCATCCGGGACTTCGCGGCCGGCACCAAGGACGAAGCCATCCCAGACCTCTGCAGGACCAAGGGGTATCAGGCCCTGATCTCGGCCAACGTCAGGGACTTCGGGGCTAGGCTCCCGCTCTACGAGGCCCTGCTCGAAGCGGGAGTCTCCGTCGTCGTGTTGCGCCCGGGGAGGGCACAGACCCTGACTCCGGAAGTGCAGCTCGGCGTCCTTGCGCAGCACTCGTCCAGCATCGGAAAGATGCTCCCCACGAAGGGACCGCGCAAGTTGCTGCGCGTTACGCAGAGCGGGGTGGTCGAGAGGACCTTGGAAGACCTTCGCCGCGAGATCGAACAGGGGGCAGATCTGCCGTAGCGGCGTGCCTCCCCGAATACGAGTCCGGCCGCGTCGATGTCCGCACAAGAACCTTGGCGCGGCACGCAGCCATCAGCATCGCGTAGGCCTCGCCGATGCCCGACCCGGCGCCGGTCATGTCGGGGACCTAAGGGTGGACGGCCGCATGGTAACGTTCCCAGACGGTGCCTCGGTCGATGGAAGACATGCGATCGTTCCTCGGGTCGATCGGCCTCCCCGCCGGTGACCTCCACGACCTCCCCGACTCGCCGACGCGCTTCGCCGACGGCGCGGCGTTCCGGTTCGAGATCCCCAGCACCGAAGGGCCGCGTTGCCTCGAGGCCGTGCTCGAGGAGGCCGCCGGGCTCGAGGTGCCGATCCACCGGGTGTCGCAGGGGAGCGGGGGGTTCATGCTCACCGACGCCGAGCTCGACGAGATGGTGAGACTGGCGGGCGACGCGCAGATCGAGGTCAGCCTGTTCGCCCAACCGACCGCCGCCTGGTCGACATCGGCGTCGGCTCGATCGCCGAGCGGCACCGCCGCCGGCTCGACTCACGGCCAGGAGGGCATCGTGTTCGCCCTCGAGGACATCAGTCGTTCGGCCGCACACGGCATCCGGAGCGTGCTGATCACCGACATCGGCCTGCTGGCGGCGTTCGACGCGATGCGCAGCGCCGGGCGCTTGCCGGCCGACATGCAGGCCAAGATCTCGGTGGCCTTCCCAATCGCCAACCCGAGCACGGCGCGGGTGCTGGTGGGGTTGGGCGCCAACACGCTCAACCTCGTCACCGACCTGTCGCTACCGCAGGTGGCCGCGATCCGCGCGGCCGTCGACGTGCCGATCGACCTCTACATCGAGGCACCCGACGACCAGGGCGGATTCGTGCGCCTCTACGAGCTGGCGGAGATCATCCGGGTCGGCGCGCCCGTCTACGTGAAGTTCGGGCTGCGGAACGCCCCGAACATCTACCCGTCGGGCACCCACCTCGAGGGAACCGCCGTCGCCCTCAGCCGGGAGCGCGTGCGGCGGGCCCGCCTGGCGCTCGAGATGCTCACGCGCATGGGGGTCCGGGTCGACGCACGGGCTGGCCGACCCCCCGACCTCGCGGTACCCGTCCCCTGAGGGATCAGCTGCCGGAACCGTCGAGCCGTTCCTGCACGGCCCTCATCGCCTCGAGGAAAGGTCGTTCGAGGTAGGCCGCGTGATCGTCCTCGCCGTGATGGTGGGTGACGCGCCCCTTCGGATGCCGCACGGCTCGCCGCCGGATGTACTCGAGGCTCCCTTCGATCGACGTCAGCATGTACCGAGCGTGAGCCTCGTCGAAGCGGCGCCACTCGCCTGCGGTGCCGACGTAGATCGGCGACGTGTGGGCGAAGATCCGGCGACCCCAGACGTCGAGGTGCGAGGGCCCGTCGAAGTAGGCCGGGCCGCCGCACCTGGCCGCCAGCCACCCGTCGCGATCGATCCGGACGTCGGCCGTGAGCTCGAGGCGCCGGGCGCCTTCCTCGGAGGTCGACGCCGCGACCGAGCCGTCGTGCACGACCTCGAGCGTGGCGAACGGCAGGGTGCTCTCCGCTCGCGCCGAGACCGTGACCGTGCCCGGCCCGTCGAGGTGCACCGTGTCGCCGATGTCGTGGCCGTCGACCTCGAACGAGAGCAGCGGCCCGCCGGTCATGAAGGTGCGTCCGTCGCGGACCGCCTCGCACCAGGCCTCGTAGGAGAACCCTCTGTCGCCCAGCCTCGCGTAGGTGCGGTACAACCCGACCGGGACGTCGGCGGACATCTTGTCCGTGCCGCCGACCAGCGGCAGGCGGTAGCCCCCGTTGAGGTATCCGTAGTACTCATCGTGGAAGCTCCGATGCTGCACGATCATCTCCACGGCGTCGGCTCGGTCCGTGGCGATCAAGGTCGCCGGCTCCCCGTTCGGCTGCGGGAAGTGCGGGATCACAACGGTGCCCCCCTGCTCGTGACACCGATCCGCCCAATCGCTCTCGGTCGCCTCGAGGGCTCCGCCGACCTCCGCCTCGATCGATCCGTCGGTGCACCACGGCATGACCGGCCGTCGCAGCCCCCACAACACGAGGTGGCCGAGGAAGTGCTGGCGATTCTCCTGGCTGACGAACGTCAGGTAGGGACCGTCGTGGGCTACGTGCGGCCTGCCGGTGAAGTCCTCGGTGTTCGTGAACAGGCTCCCCCACTGGCTCTGGAGCAGGTTCACGACGTTCAGGTCCTCGCCCTGTTGTTCGGTCAGCGCCCCCTGCGCCGACAGGAAATGCACGTGGGAGTCGCCCGAGTACCACCCCCGGTCGTTCATCGACGTCCATCGGCGCAGCCGCAGGTCCAGCTCCCGCTGCCCGCGCTCGATCCTGATGCGCTCACGGAGCGGCTCGACCTCGAACCCCCGCGCCACGTCGACGATCACGTCGCCGGTCGGCAGCCAGCCCTGGCAGGTCCCGTCGATATAGGCGTACGTGAGGCGGCCCAGGCGAACGTCGCCGCCGACGTCGACGTGCCAGGTGTCGAGGTCCGAGTTCACATGGTCGTGGTGGCCGTACGGCTGGTACGGGATCCCTTCGGGCGAGCGGAAGTGGACCCGGCAGGGCACCGGTCGCCCGGTCTCGTCGTCGAGCACCCGCACGTGGACCCATGTGCGACCCGATTCCGCCACCTCGATGCGGACCCGCCCGTCGTCGGCCGATCCGGCGCCCGACACGTCGCGCCACCGGAACCGGCCCGGTTTCCCGTCGGATCCACCGACCGTGATGGTGGCCGACGGGACGGCACCGATCCGGACGTAGGCGTGCGGGCTCGTCGGATCGGCCGGCTGCCCCCACCCCGCCGACGGATAGGAGAGATAGGCCTCGAGGTCGTCATCGGGGAGCCGGTACGGGTACGAGACGACGCCCCGGTCGACGGAGACGTCGAGCTCCGCGGCGGGATCGGGCGGCGGGTCGCCGGTCCACGAGACCCGGACGGGGATCGCCGCATCGCGCACGAACGGCCGCTCATCTTCGTGCCCGAGCGTGATCGCCGCGACGAGGATCCTCGAGCCCCGGGAGCCGAGACGGATCGACGCGATGGACGTTCCCGGCTCGGGGTTCTCCCACGTCCACAGGAACACCTCGTCGGTGCCCGACGCGACCGCGGGCTCCGTCTGCCGGAAGCCGGCCTGTCCCCACGCGCCGCGCGCTCGGTCGAACGGCTCCCTCGTGCCCGCGGTCTCCGCGAGGATCGGCGCCCGCCAGCCCCATCCGCCGGGCACGACCGTCACCTCGAAGCCCTCGCGGACCGGCACCTCGATCGGCGGCCGGCCCTCGAGCTCGATCCCGTACACCGCGACGACCTCGCCCAAGGACGGGTCGGCTTCATCGGATCGGTCCGCGAGCCGCCGGTGGGCGACGATCACGTTCGTGGCCGTGCGTCCGAGCGGCACCACGACGTCGTCCGCCCCCGGTTCGAGCAGCACGTACCCCGGCGCCCCGCCATCGGGACCTCCGATCAGGAAGGGGAGCCCGTGGAACGACCGGCGACCGCCCGGGATCGGCAAGTCGCCGTCCAGCGCCTCGTCACCTGCGTTGCCCCACGCGGCGAGCTCGATCGGCTCGTAGTCTCGCTGTTCTCGGTCGTCCATCGAGCAACTCCTCTCAACCCGCGAACGGCGGCTGCGCGAGCCCCCCGACCCGTGGCCGCAGGCGGAACAGCCCACCCGCATGCGGCTGTTCCCGGAGCTCCGCGTCGGTCAGCCCGTTCCTGGCCGACGTCACGTAGAGATCGGCCAGTTCCTCGCCCCCGAAGGCACAGCTCGTGACCAGGCTCACGGGAAGCTCGACGATCGATACGACCCGGCCGGCGGGGTCGATCCGCCTCACGGCGGATCCCGTCCAGAACGCCACCCACAGGGAACCCTCGGCGTCGACGGTCATCCCGTCGGGCAGGCCCCACGAACGGGGGAACGCGACGTGGCGGCGACGACCCGATACCTCTCCGTCCGTGTCGACGGCGAAGGCGTCGACGGCGTGGGTCGCACTGTCGATGTAGTACATCGTCGTGCGGTCAGGACTCCATGCGAGGCCGTTCGAGATGGTCACGTCGCCCAGGACCCTCGCCACCCGGCCCCCCGGCTCCAGGCGGTAGAGCGAGCCGATCGGCCGGCAGCCCTCGACGTCCTTCGTCCCCGCCCAGAAGCGGCCCACAGGGTCGCACTTCCCGTCGTTCATCGTGGTGGCGGGGTCGCTCGGACCGACATCGGCCACCGGCTCGATCCGACCGGTCGCGGGATCGAGGAGAGAGAAGCCGTGCCCGGCCGCGAGCAGGATCGCTCCGGATGCCGTCGGCACGGCAACCCCGATCGGTCGCCCCGTCTCGATCTCGACATCGCGCCCCGACTTCGGATCGAACCGATGGACGACCCCGCGCGTCATGTCCACCCACATGAGGCGCCGGGTCGCTCGGTCCCAGGTCGGCGCCTCGCCGAGGTCGGCGCGGGCGTCGAGAACCAGCTCGGCGTCACCGATCGTTTCCACCGCGCCGCATCCCTCCTCTCCCGATCAGGCGAAGCGGGCGCTCAGCCCGCCGTCGACGAGGATCGCCGCTCCCGTGACGAAGCTCGCCTCGTCGGAGGCGAGGAACGCGACCACGTTCGCGATCTCGCTCGGCTCCCCGATGCGACCGAGCGGATGGATCGCGAGCATCTCGTGCTCCGCGGCTTCCGGATCGTCGGCGGACTCGACCCCCGACATCAACATGCGCGTGCGCGTGTACCCGGGACACACCGCGTTGACGCGGATCCCGTACCCACCCTCGTCGAGGGCGAGGCTGCGGGTGAGTCCGACGACGGCCGATTTCGCGGCCGCGTAGGGGAACTTGCCTCGGGTCGTCACGAAGGCGTGGATCGACGAGATGTTCACGATCGCACCGCGGCGCTCCCGGCGCATCGCCGGCAACACGTGTTTCGCGCAGAGCCACAGCGACTTCAGGTCGATCGCGAGGAAGGATTCCCACTCGGACTCGGTCATCGCGGCGGCGTCGTACGGAACGTCGATGCCCGCGTTGTTCACCAGCACGTCCACGGCTCCGAACCGCTCGATCGTGGACGCGATCGCCTCGGCGACCTGGCGTTCCGATGTGACGTCGCACGACACGAACACGGCCGGCGTGGGCTCGCCCCCGAGCGCCTGCTCGACCTCGCGTGCGACGTCGTCGTCGATGTCGCAGAACACGAGGGTCGCACCGTCGGCGTGCAGGCGCTCAACGCAGGCCCGCCCGATTCCGTGCGCGCCGCCGGTCACGAACGCCACCTGCCCATCGAGCCGTGCCATCGTCACCTCCTACCAGTCCAGGAGCCCGCCGTCGGCTGCGACGCTGCGGTGGGGCGTCGCCCGCCCCCCTGGATGGGCCGCGGCGACCGACTCGAGCAGCTCCACCCCGATGCCCGGCCCGCTCGGCGGTTCGGCGGAGCCTCCCGTCGTCACGAGCGGAACATCGACGATCTCCCAGCGCCAGGGGACATCGTCGCGGACCTGCTCGAGGATCAGGAAGTTCGGCATCGCGAGGGCGAGATGCATGCTCACCATGGTCGCGATCGGTCCGCTCGGGTTGTGCGGGGCGACCGGAACGAAGTGGGTCTCCGCCATCGCCGCGATGCGCCGGAGCTCGGAGACGCCGCCGCAGAAGCAGACGTTCGGCTGGATCACCGCACACGCCCGTCGCTCGAGGTGTGAACGGAACTCGTGCCGCGTCACGAGCCGTTCCCCGGTCGCGATCGGGATCGGCAGGGCGCGGGCCACCTCGACCATGGCGTCGACGTCGCCCGGAGGGCATGGTTCCTCGAGGAACCAGGGGTCGTAGGGGGCGATCGCGTGCCCGATCCGGATCGCCATCGCCGACGTCGTGCGCCCGTGCAGATCCACCATGACGTCGGCATCGTCGCCGGCCGACGTTCGCACGGTCGCGACGAGCGATTCCGCCTCACGCACCGCCGCCGCTCCCTCCAACGGCCGGGAGGGCCGCACC
>Ga0299914_10002255_pt1 | contig 13241 bp, 11 predicted proteins | sample RVTome_10_FD_201361 | JGI IMG/M metagenome (GOLD analysis project Ga0299914, IMG submission 201361) | Soil microbial communities from uranium-contaminated site in the Upper Colorado River Basin, Wyoming, United States - RVT153D57 (version 2) ...
CCGCGTCCGTCGCCTTCACGAGATCGTCGTACCCCCGATCCTCGAACACGAGCTCGGTGAGGCGCCCGCCGTCGAGCTCGTACCAGCCGGACTTCTTCGTCCACTCGCCGTACGCGGACAGGATCAGCGGCTCGCCGAGATCGATGGCTTCCGCCTCCGGGTCGATCCGCTCGACCCGGAAACGGATCTCTTCCCGCGCCCCCACGCCGCCCGTGAGGTTCGTGGCCGGCGAGCCATCGAGCGGCTGGAGCCAGAGGTCGTAGCGGTCCTCGAGGACCATGCCGCGCCCATCGGCGGTCCAACCCGCGAGGCCGTACGGGGGCGGCGTCCCCGGGTGGTCGAACTCCGCGTCCACGAACGAGACCGGCGCGCTGGCGGTGAGGTTCCGCGTCGCGCCGGTCTCGAGCTCGTGCACCCACACGTGCGCGTCGCGCCAGAACGCGAAATGCCGGCCATCGGGCGAGAGCCCCTGGACGCGGCCCTGCCCCTCCAGGAACCGGGTCCGTTCGCCCGTCGCGAGATCGATCCGATGGTAGTCGGCCCGGTCCTCCTTCCAGTCGGAGATGTAGCCGGCGTCGTCGCGGCCCACCGCGCGTCTCCCATCGCGCGACAGGAGGATGCGGCGCATCGCGGAGTCCGCGAGCGGCACGAGACGCCCGCGCTCGAGGTCGACCGCGGACAGGAACGTCACGTTCCGGTCGGCTTCCCCCCGGGTACGCTGTACCGACTGGATGCGGTCGTCGGCCCAGTGGAACACGTCCACGTCCGGGCGCGGGTGGTCGGTGTCGTCCTCGAGCGCGCGCCGCTGCGGCTTGAGACCGACGAACACCATCGAGCCGTCGTCGCGCCAGCGGATGTCTCCGCGCTCGCTCAGCACGTGGCCGGCCGGGAGCCCGTCGAGCCCGCTGGCCTCGAACCGCAGGACCCGCGGCTCGGGCCCATCCAGCCCGCGTACGGCGACGAGCGCGTTCGTGCGCTCTTCGAGCGTGTCGGCGCGCAGACCGCGGAGCGCCGCCACCGCGGTTCCGGCGCGGTTCCACGCGAGCCCCGCGTAACGTGCGGGGGCCTGATCCAGCGTCCGGAGAACGCCAGTCTCGAGGTCGAGCGCGTAGAGTCCGTTCCCCTCCCGACCGACCGCGTCGACGGCGTACGCGAGCAAGCCGCCCCGCTCGTTGAACGCGAAGCTCTCGACGTTTCCGAGCAGCATGTCGACGCCGCGCCCGAGATCACGCACGACGAGGTCGCGCCCTTCGTGCCCGGCATCTTCCGCCGGCCGCTTGTGCACCGCGAGGTGCGAGGAGCCATTGGCGAACGCGAACGCGCGGGCCCTCGTCCACGTGACCGTGTGCCCCGTGTCGAGATCGAGGAGCCCGATCTCCTCGGGCGTCGACGCGTCCTCGCCAGCCGAGCCTCGGGTCGGCGGTTTCGGCGGGACGATCCGGTACGCGAGCCAGCGCGAGTCGTCCGAGAACACCGGGTCCGTGGCCCGGGGGAGCTCGTGCGTCGCTCCATCCGCAAGACCGCGCACGATGAGCGTGTCGTCCTCCACACGGTGGCCGTACGCGAACGTCACCCACTCCCCGTCCGGAGATAGCCGCACCGATTCGATCGTTCGCCAGCGGTCGTAGTCGTCCGGCGTGAGCGACCGGGGCGTCGATGCGTCCTCCTCCGCCCGCGGCGGCGCGGGCGCGGTGGCCGCCTGGGCCGCCAGCGGCCGCGCGACCGGGCCGCCTAGCGTGACGACGCCGAAGAGGGCGAGGAGGGCAGCCGGCGAGCCTCGCCGGGTGGTCGTATGCCTCATGTGTCTGGACTCCGGACCGGGAGCGTCGACGGGACCGGCGCGGCCCCGGGGTCGATCGAGAAGGTTGCGGGCCGACTCGCCGGCTCCGCAATCGCGGGCGGAAGGGGCGGGTTGGGGGTGTGCGTCGGGACGTGGGGGGATGATTCGATGGCGAGACGCACCGGCGGCGGCGGGGACCCCGGGCGGTGGCGGACCCCGGGCGCGACGCCGGAACCGTCCGTCACCTTACGAGCTGAGCGCCTCCGAGCTCGGACGCGCGGGGACGGGCTCCGCGGATCGACGCCGCCGCTCGCGCAGGGCGGCCACGGCGCGGCGGACCGGCGGGAGTCTGGAACCGAGCAGCACGGCCAGGATCGCGATGAAGATCCATGGCTCGCGCGTGTCCGCCTTGACCTTCCAGTAGAAATGGATCGCCCCGAGGACTCCGGCCAGGTAGACGAGCCGGTGGAGACGCTGCCACTTCCTTCCGAGTCGCCGGATCCAGCCGCGCGTCGACGTGGACGCGAGAGCGAGCAGGATCAGCCAGGCCGCGAAGCCCACGGTGATGAACGGGCGCTCGGCGATGTCCTCCAGCACCGTCCCGAACGCGAAGAAGCGGTCGAGGACGACGTAGACGAGCAGATGGAGCGTCGCGTAGAAGAAGGCGAACAGCCCGACGAGACGCCGGAAGCGGATGATGTCGTGCCAGCCGGTCACGCGGCGGATGGGCGTGATCGCGAGCGCCGTCGTGAGGAGCGTCAACGTCCACCAGCCCGTGCGATGGGTGATGTCCTCGATCGGGTTCACGCTCAGGTTGCCGCGCCCGTAGTCCCACAGGAGCCACAGCGCCGGCGTGAGCGCGGCGATCCACACCGCGGCCTTCCAGGCCGTCCGCTGCTTCTTCGAGAGCGGCATGTGCGGAGTCCGGCGGCGTCAGTAGAGGGTGCGGGGATCCATGCCGGCGTACAGATGCGCCACCTGATCCGCGTATCCGTTGAACGGCAGCGTCTCGCGGCGACGGAACTCGCCGATGCGCCGCTCGGTGGCCTGGCTCCAGCGCGGGTGGTCCACCTCCGGGTTCACGTTCGCGTAGAAGCCGTACTCGTTCGGGGCCGAGATCGCCCACGTGGTGGCGGGCATGTCGCGCACGAAGCGGATCTTCACGATCGACTTCACACCTTTGAAGCCGTACTTCCACGGCACGATCAGCCGAAGCGGCGCCCCGTTCTGGTTCGGCAGTTCGCGCCCGTACACCCCGGCCACCAGCATCGTGAGCGGGTGGGTCGCCTCGTCCAGGCGGAGCCCCTCGACGTAGGGCCAGTCGAGAACGCCACGCCGCTGACCCGGCATCTGCTCGGGATCGTAGAGCGTCGTGAGCTCGACGAACTTCGCGTTCCCGTTCGGCTCGACGCGGCGTATCAGGTCGACGAGGGGGAATCCGCGCCACGGGATCACCATCGACCACGCCTCGACGCAACGCATCCGGTAGACGCGATCCTCCATGCGGTGCGGGGCGAGGAACTCCTCGAGATCGTACACCGCGGGATTCGCGACCTCGCCTTCCACGGCGATGGACCATGGACGCGGCTGGAGGGTGTGGGCGTTCCGGGCGGGATCCTCCTTCCCCGTGCCGAACTCGTAGAAGTTGTTGTAGGTCGTGACCGCCTCGTAGGAGCTCAGCTCCTCGCCGAGCTCGGAGCGCATCCGGCTCCAGTCGACCTCCTGGCTCGGCTCCCCGGGGACGGGGACGGCATCCGCGGCGTTCGCCGTCCGGCCGGTACGTTCGCACGCGGCGAGGACACCAGGCGCGAACGCCGCGGTCAGACCGATGCGGCCGGAGCGCTCGATGAACTGCCGCCGGTTCAGGTACACGCTCTCGGGCGTGATCTCCGACGACCGAAGATCGTGCTTGCCGCGCTTCCTGATCAGCATTCGCAGTTCCTCCCTCCGAGTCATCGCCGGGCCCGCGCGTGTGCGTCGCGGCACCCGGCCGCCGTCCCTCGCCTGACCGTCTCACCGGGTTCCCCTCGCTCGCCCGGCGGGTGTGTTTCGGACAAGCCTTGAAACACCTCGTGAAACACCGGACGGGAACGATCGGTTCTGTGTCCACGATGCCCACGGCGGGGGTGGGTCCGCCACCTGCGGGGGTTTTGTCGGGGGCAGCCGGGGGTCGAGCCGGCGTGGGCCGCGCGCGAGGGGGCGAAAAACGGCCGCGGGGAGGAATGCCGGGCCGGGGAGAACCGCACGCGAGCACGCGTCTCACGGACCAGGCTGGATGCGAAACGGGGGAGAAGGCGCCTGACCTCCTCCCCCGCTCTCATGCGAGCCCGGCGGTCCCTGACCGGGAACCGAACGGCTCTATCACCGAAGCTCGCGGTCGGATTCCTCCGCTCGTCGAGCGAGCTCGGGAATCGTGTGCGCTCCCGGGCCGGTGGCCCGGGAGCGCTCATCGTCGTCGCTTAACGGCCCGTCGGCTCCTCGACGGTGACCTCGGCGACGCAGCTGACCTGCTCGGCGTTCTTGAGCATCACCACGTACGTGCCAGCCGTCGCCTCACGGGCGTCCAGCCAGAAGATCGACGTGTTCGGCTCGTTCGCGAGCTGGGCCAGCTCCTCCGACTGCTCAGCGGCCATCTGCGTCCGCTCCTCTTCCGAGGCCAAGGCGAGACCGCTCTCCTCCGGCGCCTCGATGGCGACGATGTCGCCGAATGGCGACGTGAAGGTCGCCGTCGCCGCGACGATCCCACCCGAGTGGACCGGTGCGACCGTGGCCTCGCAGATTTCCTGCTGCTGCGGCACGCCCTCTTCCTGCTGATCCTGCGCGTTCACCGACAGGGGCAGTGCGAGCAAGAGCGCGGCGGCGGCGAAACCTCTGATGATCTTCGACATCGTGTACCTCTCTCGTGCGTTGGTGCAGGCGGCATCGCCGGCCTCGGGCCGACGACGATCGATCACTCGCAGGGTAGGTAGGCAACTGGCATACCCACCCCCGGCGGGGCCGTACCGCACGGCGAGATGGGACGTAACTCGATAGATAACAATTAGTTGAGAGCTCGCCAGCGGACCGGCGAGAGGCGGACCCCCGAAGGGTGGAGGGCGAGTGGATCGGGAATCGTTCCCGAGACCCCCCCCTCCGTCTGGAAATTCTTCCCCCCGCGCGCTTTGACAGCCCTCCGGACCCGGCGTAGCCTGCGCCTCGAGGCGCCAGCCCCGTCCGGCGTCGCGCCCCGTCCGAGACCCGAAACCCCTCCAAGAGGACCCCATGGAACTGAGCGGAGCCGTCGCCCTGATCACCGGTGGAAGCGAGGGAATCGGACGAGCGATCGCGGCCGCCCTCGTGGAGAAGGGGGCGCGGGTGACGATCACGGGGCGCCGCGAGGAGGCGTTGCGGGTGGCGGCCGAGGAGCTCGGCACCGACCAGATCGCCGGCGACGTCGGCGCGGAGGCGGATGCCGTCCGAACGGTCGCGAGCGTGGTCGAGAAGCACGGCCGGCTCGACATCCTCGTGAACAACGCGGGATTCGGCATCTTCAAGCCGCTGGTCGACCTCGAGCTCGAGGAGATCGAGTCCGTATACCGGACGAACGTCTTCGGCGCCTTCCTGATGGCGCGCGAGGCGGCGCGTCAGTTCATCGCGCAGGGCTCCGGCGAGCTGATCAACATCTCCTCGACCTCGGGGCTCCGCGGCGGACGCGGGAGCACGGCCTACAGCTCCTCGAAGTTCGCGCTGCGCGGCATGACCGAATGCTGGAGGGACGAGCTCCGGCGCCACGACATCCGGGTCATGCTCGTGAACCCGAGCGAGGTGGTGACCGGGTTCGCCTCGAAGGCGGGCCGGGACCAGGGGGTCTCCCCGAAGAAGCTCCGCCCGCGCGAGATCGCGGATGCGATCGTGGGCGCGCTGGAAGTCGATCGGCGCGGCTTCATTCCGGAATTCTCGGTCTTCGCCACGAACCCGTTCTGAGCCGGCCGCCGGGACGTCAGTCGCGGGCGGGGATGAAGTCGCGGACCTGGAGCTTCGTCTGGTGATCCTCCATCCGCACGCCCCTCATGTTCTGCCCGCGCACGTAGGTGCGCTGCCACCCTTCCTCGACCGCCGACTCCTCCCGCGCGTTCAGATCCTCGATGAACCGGCGGCGGGAGTCGCGCCATTCCACGTACTGGTTCCGGATGCGGTTGTCCGTGTGGATCGGCGTGACCCGCGGCGCATAGCTCTCGAGGTAGTGGCGCGGGAACGGAACGATGCGGGCGATGGGCTCGCCGGCCTCGAAGCGGATCCACGTCTTCGGTCGCGTGATCTTCCAGTTCATCGTAAAGGTGAACGGAGCCCAGTCGGTCTCGACGATGCCCTCGAGCGGGACGATCCCGTCCTTGGGCTCGTTGGGACAGCCCTTCACCCAGATGTTGTGGTCCTTGCCGGTGCGGAACAGGTATCCCGGGATGAAGGTCAGCACCCCGCTCCCGAAATGTGATGCGACCGAGTCGACCGGCCCGTCGTCCCACTTGAACCTGATCGCGTCGAGCGCGGGCTTGCCGTTCCACCTCACCGAGAAGCCGGTGGGGCACAGGAGGTCCCAGCCGGCCTGGTTCGCGATCAGGAGCGGAAGACAGCGATACGCGAACCGGTCCGGGAGCTCGTCCATCCATTCCCGGCGTTGATCGCCGGTGGCGAGCTCGAGGGGATGGTCCGACACGATGTACGCGGTGAGCTGATGGGCGCGCGTGTCCGGTGAGCGCGTCTTCTTGGCCACGACCGGAGTCTCCTTCGATGGTCAGCGGAGTGGGTGGTCGTCGTACGGAGATCGCCCGCGAGACGTGACCCCGGGCGCGGCGCGCCGCTCGCGCGAAACGGTCTGCGAGGAGCGGGCGGTGCCGGCGGAGCCTACGAGGCGAGCTCGACGATCTTCTCGATCACGGTGCGCGCGTAGTCCTTGTCCCAGGTGACCACACTCGTCCGGGCGGTCACTTCGACGCGCGTGGACCCCGAGTCCTCGGGCTCGAGCGTCACGGCGACGTCGGGCTCGCCGGACTCGGGCTCGCCCCGGAAGACCCGGCGCCCGCTCTCGTCGTCCACCTCGAGACCGGTGCGCTGGATCCCGAGCTCCACGAAGGCGGCCTCCGTCGCGTTGGCCACATCGGCCACCGGGCTCGTGAGGACGGATTCCACGCCGCGGCTCGTGAGGTAGATACCGCCCCCCGCGCCCGCACCGGCGGCCGCCACCACACAACCGGAAGTCGCCACGGCCGCGAGGGCCGCGGTCAGGGTCAGGCTACGTCGTGTCATACGCTGAGATTCCGATTCGGAGGGCCTGAGCGCAACGCCCCCGGCCCGAACCTTCGGTCCGGATCGCCGGCGTGTGTGCCTCCCGGCCCCTTCGACGTCCTCGGGACAGGAGGGCGCATCGAACGAAGGAGGGGGCCATGAAGTCGAGGATTGTGCTCGGGACGCTGGCGGCGGTACTGATCGCGGCGCCGATCTCGCCGGCGACGCCGTTCTGGAGGACGGACGACGGAGAAGGCGCCGCCGCTCGTATCGAGGGGCGCGTACGCGACGCGGCGAGCGGCCTGGGGATCGGCGGCGCGCAGGTGTCCGTCGCGGGTACCGTCATCGGCACGCTGACCGACGCCCGCGGACGCTATGCGCTCGAGGGGGTGCCGAGCGGCCGCTCGATCACGGTGACCGTGCGGCTCATCGGGTACTCCGAGATGAGCCGCCGGGTCGAGGTCGGTGAAGGGGAAACGCTTACGATCGACTTCGAGCTCGAACAGGCTACGGTAGCGCTGCAGGAGATCGTGGTGGCCGGAGACGAGAGCGCGGCGCCGCTTCCCGCCACCGGGCCGAGTGGCGCCCGGATGCTGCGCGCTTCGGCCGGGTACGCGGGCGCGGTGAAGGCCGACCCCGAGTTCAACACCGAAAGCTACGCCCGCGTCGACGAGAACCCCTGGAAGGCACCGGCGCGCGACCCCTTGTCCACCTTCTCGATCGACGTGGACCGGGCCTCGTACTCGAACATCCGGCGCTTCATCTCGAACGGCGTGCGCCCGCCCGTCGACGCCGTGCGGATCGAGGAGATGGTGAACTACTTCCCGTACGACTATCCCGACCCGGACGGCGAACACCCGTTCGGCATCTCGACCGAGATCGCCCCGGCGCCGTGGAACGAGGCGCACCACCTCGTGCGAATCGGGATCCAGGGCGAGCGGATCGATCTCGCGGACCTGCCGCCCTCGAACTTCGTCTTCCTGCTCGACGTGTCCGGGTCGATGCAGTCGCCGGACAAGCTCCCGCTGCTCAAGCGGTCGATGCGGCTGCTCGTGAACGAGCTCCGTCCGGAGGACCGGGTGGCCCTCGTCGTGTACGCGGGCGCCGCGGGGCTCGTGCTCGAGTCGACGCCCGGGAGCGAGCGGGAGCGCATCCTCGACGCGATCGAGGAGCTCGAGGCCGGGGGCTCCACGGCCGGCGGCGCCGGAATCCGCCTCGCCTACGAGGTGGCGCGGCGCCACCACATCGAGGGCGGCAACAACCGCGTGATCCTCGCGACCGACGGCGATTTCAACGTGGGCGCGTCGAGCGACGCCGAGATGACGCGGCTCATCGAGGAGAGGCGCGCCGGGGGGACGTTCCTCTCCGTGCTCGGGTTCGGGACGGGGAACCTGAAGGACTCGAAGATGGAGGCGCTCGCCGATCACGGGAATGGCAACTACGCCTACATCGACAACCTCCTCGAGGCGCGGAAGGTGCTGGTCGAGGAGATGGGCGGAACGCTGCTCACGATCGCGAAGGACGTGAAGATCCAGGTCGAGTTCAACCCGGCACGCGTGCAGGCGTACCGGCTGATCGGATACGAGAACCGACTGCTGGCCGCCGAGGACTTCAACGACGACACGAAGGATGCGGGCGAGCTCGGCGCCGGGCATTCCGTGACCGCGCTGTACGAGGTGGTGCCGGTCGGGGCCCCGCCCGTGGACACCGGCTCGGTGGACGACCTGCGCTACGGGCGGTCGGTCGGTTCCGGCGGCGATCGGGAGCCTGCGGCGGGCGCCGGCCAGCCGACGGAGGAGCTCTTGTTCGTGAAGCTGCGCTACAAGGCGCCGGACGGCGACCGGAGCCGGCTCATCGAGCGGCCGTTGCACGAGGGGACGTCGCGGGCCTCTGCCGATCTCCGGTTCGCCGGCGCGGTCGCCGCGTTCGGGATGCTGCTGCGCGATTCGAAGCACTGCGACGGATTCACGGTCGACGACGTGCTGCGGCTGGCCCGGAGCGGCGTGGGCGAGGACCCGCTGGGGTACCGCTCGGAGTTCGTGCGCCTGGTGGAGGTGACGCGCGAGCAGGAGTTGCTGGAGGTGGCGGTCCGCTGATCCCCGGGGCCCCGCCGTCCGAGTGACGGCGGGGCGCCCCCGCGACGGCCCTCGGACGCTCCGTGGACGGTCCTCGCGTGCGCGCCGGGACTCGCCGCCTCGCGGCGCATCCCGACTCGGCTACGCCCAGTCCGCGGCGCCGGCCGGAACGCCGGGCTCGTCCGGACGCAGCCGCCCGAGGGCGCGGATGACCGCAACCCCGAGCGCGCCGACGAGGCCGAGCCCGATCACGAGGACGGCAGCCACCCCGTCCGCGTCGTGGAGGCCGAACCCGACCAGGGTCCGAAAACCGGGGATCGAACGCTCGAGAGCGGCCGACACCTTTCCATACCTGGGAGTCAGGTCGCGCCGTACATCGGGGAACCGCGTCAGGATCTCGTCGCTGATCCGCTTCCCGATCCCGGCCATGTAGGCGCGGGTCGCCGAGTCCGCCGCGGTGTAGGTGACCTCGTTGAGCTCGGGCTCGATCTCCACGAACTCGACGGAGGCCCACAGCTTCTTCACCGTGACGTGGTCGTGCGAGACCGAAAGGAACGGCGTCACGCCCCGGGAAATATAGATGCGGCGCCGCAGGTCACGGATCGTGAAGATGGCCCGCATGTCCACCGGGTCCAGGCCCATCTCCATCAGACGCGCACGGAGCGCCTCGCGCTCCGAGCCCCGCGCGATGGCGAGGAGCGGCAGCGACAGGTCGACCGGCTCGTCCGGGTCGGTGAGGTTGAGGCGATGCCGGTAGCGGACGCCGTCGTCGCGCGCGAGCAGGGTGAGCGTCGGCGTGTCGAAGTACGTATCGGAGAACCGCTCTTCGCTGGCTCTCGAGCTGAAATCGGGGTCCAGCGAGGCGAGCGCCTCGGCGTCCTCCACCAGCCAACCGTGGAGGAATCGCCACACTTCCTCGGCCTGATCGAGCGGCACGAGCAGCTTGTCCTCCTGCTCGATCCGCAGATCCGCCGTGCCGTCGGACTGGCGGGCCTGCGCGGAGAGCCCTCCCGGGCTCGTCCACAGGAGCGCGACGACGAGCGCCGCCACGGCGCCGTGGCTCACGGGGCCACACCCGCGCGTCGGGGTGCGGCCGCGGTGTCGGCCGTATACGAACCTCCAACACATGCTCGCTGCTCCTCTCGGCGATTCGCCCGGACGAACGACATTCGGGGGAGGGGGGGCAAGATTCGTGCAGGCCGCCGCGCACCCGGCCCGCGGAGCCCGGACGGCGGCCATCAGGGCGCGCCGAAGAAGGCCAGGATCTCCTCGTTCGCCTCGATGTCGAACGACGTACGGCCGATCCCGCCCCGTCCCGGCCACGTGTGCCCGCCACCCGAGATCGCGAACAGGCGGACCGCGCCACCGGCCGGGCACGCGAACTCCACCCGCTCGACGGTCGTCCCGTCACTCGCGGCATCGGGTACGTCGGTGCGGACGGGCGCGCCGCAGCCGTTCTCGTCCGCCCAGAACGCGGCCGTCGCCTCGGCTCCGAGGAACTCGGTGCCGTCCACGGCCGTCCACCCTTCCCAGGGGAAGAACGTGTCCTCGTCGCCGTGGAAGAAGAGCGTGGCCACGGGACGCGATGGCGCGCAGGCGGCCGCGAGACCGGCCAGCATCGTACCGGCGACGCTCACGATCCCCCGGATCCGGGTCGAAAGCTCGCACGCGAGACGATGGGTCATGAGGGATCCGTTCGAGATGCCGGCGGCGTACACGCGCTCGCGATCGATGTTGAGGTGGCGGTCGATGTCGTCGAGCATGCGCCGGATCAACCCGACGTCGTCCACGCCCCGCTCGTCGGCGGGCGTGGCCGTCCCGATGGCCCACGAGTTCGCGTATCCCTGCGGATAGACCACGATCCACCCCGCCGGATCCGTGAACGGCTCGACACCGGCGAGCTGCCGGATGCCGGGCGCGTCCTGACCCGCGCCGTGGAGCACCATGAGGAGCGGCGCCGCAACGTCGGCCCGTGCCCCGGCCGGCACGTGCACCGTGTAGCCGCGGTCGAGATCCTGGAAGCGGAGGATCTGGAGGAAGTCCCCGCCGCCGTACGCGGGATCGGGGAGCTCGGGAAGATCGATGCCGGTCCCGCCCCCGCCGCATGCCGTGAAGGACAGGGCCGCCAGCGTCAGACGGGAGCTCGAGGCTCGGGCGAGCGGCCGGAGGAACGCGACGATCGGTCGGAGTCGGGCCAGCGGTCGGAGCACGGGGGCCATCGGTCTCGAAAACCTCCGGGGTGCGGGGTGGGGGCGGTCGTCCGTTCAACGCGCCGTCCGGCGCTCATGTGACGTGACGCGTTCCGTTGCGCCCCGACCGCCGGTGGCGCAGCGTAGCGCCGCGATGCGGCGGCGACCCTTCCCGGTGGCGGCATGATCACGATCCGACCGATCCCGCGCGCGCTCGTCCCCGTCGATTCCGCGGCGGCGGACCGGGTGAGCGCGCCCAACTACGACGAGTTCCAGAGCGACGACGAGATCCGCCGGATCCTCGCGCGTCGGCCCGAGGCCGTCCTCGGGATCACGATGGCCCATTGCGATCCCGGGCTCGAGGCGGGCGCGGTCGAGGCCGATTCGGACGCGGCGCTCGCGCTCGCCACGGAGCGCTTCGGCGACCTGGTCCGCTCTACGCTCGTCCGCGAGGTGGGACGAGCCCTTTACGTGTACGAGATCGAGGATCCGCGCCGGCCCGGCGTGCGGCAGATCGGCCTCGGCGGGCTCGCGCGCACCGCCGAGATCCGCACGGAGCGCACGCCCGACGCGCCCATCATCCGGAACGAGGGGATCCGCGAGTCCAAGGCGCGCGGCCGCGCGCGGCTGATCGAGGTGACGCGTGCCATCATCGGCACGGTAAACCACGCCGTCCCGGACGAGGACGGCACGCTCGCGGGCGCGCTCGAGCGGCTCGCCGACGCCCGGGAGCCCGATCTCGAGACCGTGGACGAGACCGGGAACACGCACCGGGTCTGGATCGTGACCGAGCCCGGCCAGATGGTCCGGTTACAACGCCGCCTCTCGGACGAGCCCGAGGCCTACGTCGCCGACGGCAACCACCGGAGCGCCGCGGCGGCCATGCTCGGCTACGAGCACTTCCTCGCCGTGTTCTTCCCCGCGGACCGCCTCCGCATCGCGCCCTACAACCGGCTCGTGCGGACGGGGGCGCCGCTCCCGCCGCTCGACGCGCTGCGCGGGGCGTTCGAGATCGGCGAGCCCGGGGAGCCGGGGCCGTTCCAGCCCCGGGTCACGCACGAGATCGGTCTCTACGCGGCCGCGCACGGCTGGCGGCGCCTGCAGGTCCGGCCGGCGACCTTCGCGGGGGCCGACGCCGCCTCCTCCATCGATCACGACATCGTCCAGCGCCACGCCTTCGCCGTCTGGCTGGGGATCGAGGACGCGCGCGACGAACGGCTGACGTTCGTGGGCGCCAACCGGGACGCCGCATGGCTCCAGGCCCGGGTCGACACAGGCGAGCACGACCTCGCGGTGACCCTCCCGCCCGTCACCATGGAGCAGTTCGTCGCGGTGTGCCGCGAGAATCGCCTCATGCCGCCCAAGTCCACCTGGTTCGAGCCCAAGATCCGGAGCGGGCTGGTGATCGCGCTCCTCGACTGAGACGCACGCCCACACGACGTCGCGGCCGGGCGATCCCCCTCCCGGGTCCGGCCGGGTCCGCCCTCCGCGGCCCGGTCCGGCCGCCAGTTGGCGCCGGCTCAGCGGATGACGAACTCTACCGTGTCCGCCGCGGGCGGGTCGAGCGGCACGTGGGCCGGATCGGCGAGCAGCGCGATGACGCGGTGCGGTCCGGGCGCGAGCCCCTCGAGCATGTACTCGGTCTCGCCACCGCCGAGGTGGACGATCGAGGCGTCGCCGGCCGGGATCATCTCGGCGAGCGGCGTCAGCTCCGCGTCGACGAACAGGTGATGGTGGGCCGTCCCGGGCCGCGCCTCCGCGACCGGAGCGATCTCGATGCCCTCGGTCACGAGGACCACGCGCACGGCTCCCTGGATGGTGTCGCTGGCCACGGGGTCCCGGATGGTCACGCGGTAGGCCGGGGGCACCCCGGATCCCCCCTCCATCGCCGATTCCATCCCGGAATCCTCGGTCGTCTCGGCTGCACCACAGGCC
>Ga0299914_10002256_pt1 | contig 13232 bp, 12 predicted proteins | sample RVTome_10_FD_201361 | JGI IMG/M metagenome (GOLD analysis project Ga0299914, IMG submission 201361) | Soil microbial communities from uranium-contaminated site in the Upper Colorado River Basin, Wyoming, United States - RVT153D57 (version 2) ...
GATGACCCGGACGGTCGAGGACAACGCCATTCTGCTGAACGTGATCGCGGGGCACGACGCGCTCGATCCGGGCAGCGCCGACGTAGCGACGGAGGACTATACGGCCGTGCTCGGCCAGGGCGTTAAGGGGCTCAAGCTCGGCGTCATCCGGCATTTCTACACGAAGGACGAGACCGCCGACCCGGAGATGGTCAAGAGCGTCGAGGACGCAATCGCCACCCTGCGCGAGCTCGGCGCGGAGATCCGCGAGATCGAGATCGACCCGCTGCCGGTCTATGCCGCGTGCAACCGCACGATCCTGTCCGCCGAGGCCTACGCCATCCACGAGGCGTGGCTGCAGCAGCGGCCGCAGGACTACGGCGCCCGCGCCCGCGAGCGGCTGCTCGCCGGCGCGTTCCTCTCCGCCGCCGACTACATCAACGCGACCCGCATGCGGCGCAAGCTGGTCGACCGCTTCCACGCGGCGATCAAGGACCTCGACGCCGCGGTCACCATCAGCAGCATGGAGCCGGCCTGCCGCATCGACGACGACGCCATGGTCGACCGCACCTACCCGCGCCAGGCCCGCGCGCCGTTCAACCTGACCGGCAGCCCGGCGATCTCCGTCCCGACCGGCTTCTCGTCCGGCGGAATGCCGCTCTCGATGCAGATCGTCGGCAAGCCGTTCCGGGAGGCCACGGTCTACCGCGTCGCGCAGGCCTACGAGCAGGCGACCGAATGGACGAAGAAGCGGCCGAAGCTGGCGGTGTGAGACCGAGAGCACTCATGCTTCGACAGGCTCAGCATGAGGAAATATATGCAATTGCTCACTGTTTGACCTCATCCTGAGCCTGTCGAAGGATGAGTGCGAAGATTGCCGCGGCAGCCGCGCACACAATTTGCGCGCCGCGGGATTTGGCGATACATCTGACTCCCGCCTGGAGCGCGGCCGGCCGGCGGCGCTCATGACAGAGCCAGATCCAGCCAGCCATCGAGAGGGAACGCACCCATGGCCACCGGAAGCGACGGTATCAAGCACTATCCCGCAGACGCGGTCCGCAGCCAGATCGCCGCGTGCCTGACCGCCTGGGGCATGCCGGAGGACCAGGTGAAGATCACCGCGGACGTCATGGTGGACGCCGACAAGTGCGGCATCGACACGCACGGCCTCTCGATGCTCACCACCTACGACTCCCGCCGCCGCGAGGGCATCCTGACCATGGCGGCGACGATCGAGGTAGTGAAGGAGACGCCGGTCTCCGCGCTGATCGACGCCGGCGGCGGCCTCGGCTACGTGCCCTCGATGATGGCGACGAAGATGTGCATCGCGAAGGCGAAGAAGATCGGCATGGCCGGCATCGCCGTCCGCAACTCGAACCATTTCGGCGCGACCGGATACTACACCCGCCTGATGGCGGCCGAGGGGCTGATCGGCATGGCGGTGACCAACGGCTCGGGCCCGCGCACCGCGCCGACCTTCGGCAAGGAGCCGAAGCTGTCGACCAATCCGATCGCTTTCACCGCGCCGGCCAGGCGCAACGCTCCGTTCAACCTCGACATGGCGACGACGACGGTGGCCGCCGGCAAGATCCGCAACAAGGCGAACGAGAGTCTGCCGCTGCCGATCGGCTGGGCCAACGACGCCGACGGCAACCCGCTGACGGACGCCAACCTCTATTTCAGCCGCGAGGGCACGCAGACGCCGCTCGGCGGCACGCGCGAGCTCGGCAGCCACAAGGGCTACGGCCTCGCCGCGATGGTCGAGATCCTGTCGGCCGGCCTGTCCGGCTGCAGCCTCGTCACCCATCCGCAGCACGGCTACCGCCGGCCCGGGACGATGGACATCGGCCACTTCTTCCTGGCGATTGACCCGACCGCCTTCCGCCCCGCCGGCGAATTCGAGGCGACCGTCGACGCGCTGATCGACGACCTGCACGCGACCAAGCCGGTCGACCCGAAGCAGCCGGTCATGGTGGCCGGCGAGCCGGAGAACATCGTCCGCGCCGAGCGCGGGAAGACAGGCATCCCGGTGCCGCCGGGCCTGCGCGGCAAGATCCGCGACATCGCCAAGAACTCGAACGCCGAGTTCTTCCTGATCTGAGAGGAGCGCGCGACATGGCGGACAAAGGTGAGACACGGCGGTTCCCGGCCGACCTCGTGCGGCAGCAGATGGCCGCCTGCCTGCAGTCCTTCGGCATGCCGAAGGCGAACGCCGAGACGACGGCGGCGATCATGGCGGATGCCGACCTGCGCGGCATCGACAGCCACGGGCTTTCCTGCATCCCGAACTACTACAAGCGGGCGCAGCGCAACATGATCACCATGGACGCCCCCGTCACGGTCGTGCGCGAGGGGCCGGTCACGGCGTTGCTCGATGCCGGCGGCGGCCTCGGCTACAGCGCCGCGGTGCAGGCGATGACCCTGGCAATCGACAAGGCGAAGAAGAACGGCATGGCTTCGATCGCGGTCCGCAACTCCGCGCATTACGGAGCGGCAGGCTACTACGCGCGCATGGCGGCGCGCGAAGGGCTGATCGGCATGGCCTTCACCAACACCTCGGCACCGCATGTGGTCCCGACCTTCGCCGCGGAGGGCCGGCTCGGCACCAACCCGATCGCCTTTACCGCGCCGGCGAAGCGCCACCCGCCCTTCAACCTTGACATGGCGACCTCGACGGTGGCCGGCGGCAAGATCCGCAACAAGGCGGTCGAGAAGCAGCCGCTGCCGCTCGGCTGGATCGTCGATGCGGACGGCAAGCCCACGACCGACTCCTCCGGCTATTTCGACGGCGTGAAGATGACGCCGTTGGGCGGCACGCGCGACCTCGGCAGCCACAAGGGCTACGGCCTCGCCGCGATGGTCGAGATCCTGTCGGCGGCCCTGCCGGGCGCGAGCCTGGTGATGTCGGAGAACCACGGCAAGCGCACGCCGGGGACGATGGAGATCGGCCACTTCTTCATGGCGATCAACCCGGCCTTCTTCCGCCCGGCCGGCGACTTCGAGGAAACGGTCGACGAGCTGATCGACGACCTGCACGGGACCGAGCCGGTCGATCCGGCGCAGCCGGTCATGGTCGCGGGCGAGCCCGAGGACAGGATCGCGGCCGAGCGGCAGGCGCGTGGCATTCCGATTCCGCCGGGCCTGCGCGAAACCATCCGCAAGCTGTCGGCGGAGACCGGGGCGACTTTCCTGCTGGACTGAGCGAGGATTCCATCATGGCCACGTCGATCATCGATTCCGCCTACTACGGAGACATGTTCGGCTCGGCGCGCATGCAAGCGCTGTTCTCGGACGAGGCGCGCTTCCAGGGCTGGCTCGATTTCGAGGCCGGCCTCGCCCGCGCCCAGGCCCGGCTCGGCATCATCCCGAAGGCCGCGGCCGAGGAGATCACCGCCAAGGCGAAGGTCGAATTCATCGACAAGGCGGCGATGAAGGCGGAGTTCGACCGCGTCGGGTTTCCCATCGTCCCGATCGTCCACCAGCTCGCCAAGGCGGTGAGCCAGGAGACGTCGCGTTACGTGCACTGGGGCAGCACGACGCAGGACGTGACCGACACCGGCATGGCGCTGCAGATCCGAAACGGCCTCGACCTGTTGGATTCGATGCTGGGCGACCTGGAGGCGGTGCTGGCGCGGCTCGCCGAGAAGCACCGCGACACCCTGATGGTCGGCCGCACGATGCAGCAGCAGGCGGCGCCGGTCACCTTCGGCTACAAGGTGGCGATCTGGCTGGCCGAGGTGCATCGCCACCGCGAGCGCCTGGAGGCCATGCGGCCGCGCGTGCTGGTCGGGCAGGTCGCCGGCGCGGTCGGCACCAACGCCACGCTGGGCGACCGCGGGCTCGACGTGCTGCGCGAGACGATGAAGGAGCTGGGGCTCGGCGAGCCGCCGATCACCTGGCATGTCGCGCGCGACAACTGGACCGAGGTGACGACGCTGCTGGCGTTGGTCGGCGCGACGATGGCGAAGATCGGCCAGGAGATCGCGCTGCTGATGAGCACCGAACTGGGCGAGGTCGGCGAGCCCTACGTCGCCGGCCGCGGCTCCAGCAGCACATTGCCGCAGAAACGCAACCCGATCCTCTGCCAGCCGCTGATCGCCGCGGGGAAAATGCTCCGGGAAAAGGCGGCGCTCGCCTTCGACGCGATGGTGCAGGACCACGAGCGCGGCACTGGGCCGGGGCATCTCGAATGGTCGATCCTGCCGGAAGCCTTCGTGATCGCGGGCGGCGCGGTCGAGAATGCGCACTCGATCCTGGACGGGCTGGTGGTCGACGAGGCGCGCATGGCGGCCAACCTCGACATGCTCAAGGGCATGGTGATGTCGGAAGCGGTCATGATGGGCCTCGCGCCGCATATCGGGCGCAACCAGGCGCATGACGTCGTCTACGAGGCCTGCGCGAAATGCGCCGACGAAGGATTGACCCTGCGCGACGTCCTGCTGGCGGACGGGCGCATCAGCGCGAAGCTGTCGCCGGCCGAGATCGATGCGATGCTCGACCCGGCCAACTATCTCGGCTGCGCCCGCGAGATGGTCGACCGCGTCCTGGCGCTCGTGCGGCGGCGCTGACGGCCGCCGGCAGGTCAGAGACCGGCGCTGTCGCCGCGGCGAAGCAGGGTCCCCGGCAGAACCCGATAGAGGGTAAGATTGTCGTTGGCGATCCGCGCCCGCCGCATCATCTGCTGCCGGGCCGCGATGTCGCGGCACGCCTGGGCAAAGCTGCGAAGCGGACGCTGAAGATAGGGGCTTACGTCCTCGCGATAGCCTGTTTCCAGGCCATTCTTGTCTTTCATCCTCTTGACCTCCGGCACCGCCGGATTTGTTAAAGTCCGATCCGGTCGGTGAGGGATAACTGTATCCTCGCGCGTCGCCGCGGTCTCTCGGCTGTATGGATTATGCCAAATGGGTAGATGATCCGAGATTCCGCACTAGTTCTTTCGATCTAGGCCGTTGCGCCAAAGTCTTCACAAATAAAGTAACCCGTTATGCCCACGGCGACGCCCGCAATCGTCATTGCATCACCCACTTGTGTTTTCCTCTAATGGGTACTTGCGTTAGAGTTAACGGAATACCGGTCGCATCGGACGCGCCGGTTCCAGAAAAGCGGAGAGCACTGTGGCCCTGAATTCGGACGACATGGTCGATGCCGACATGTCGAGGATCATAGAGCGCGCATATCGCGAATCCGTGGTCGTCGGTACGACCTACGATATCGCGACCGGCGCGGCGATCCGAGCCATCATGGCCGTCTATCCGAATCTGTCTCGGGACGAGGCATTCGACCAGGTGCTGCGGCTGCGCGTTCCGCCGTATTGAACCCTATTTAAGGGTATCCGCACCTTCCCGTTTCAGAAGCCCGCCGGGGCGACGCTCGATTCCGCCGCCACCGCGCCGGCGCGGTCTGCCCGGAAGCGACCCTTGACAAGGCGCCGCAGCAGCCGGCCCGGCGCCGTGAGCGTGATCGTACCGTCCTTCCTCAACCGAAAGACGATTCCATAACGGGCGAACACCGTCCGCAGCCACGTCGTCGTCGCGATCGCGAGCATCGCGCCGCCGACGGAGTCGCTGATGAAATGGCGGAACTGCAAGACCCGGCACAGCGCGACCCCGGCCGCCAGGACCAGCAGATACCGGCGCAAGGCGGGAACGAGGAACCCGACCGCCAGCGCAATGGCGAATGCCGTATTGGCATGGCCGGACGGAAAGGAATGGAAGCTTCCGCTGGCGGCGAATGGGTTGAATTCCGGCCATCCGAGAAACTCGGCCACATACGGCCGCGCCCGGCCGACCGGAATCTTGATCAGGTTCGTCAAGATCCCGGAATAGGCGATTGCGACAAAGACGAAACCGCAGGCGCCCGCCAGCCAAACGGTGAGGCGCGCCCGCGCCACGGACGTGTCGAGCAGATAGGCCCCCATGAGGGCCGCAATGATCGCACCGAGCGGAATCAGGGAATTCTTGGAGTCGCCAATCTCGGTGTAATAGTCGACCACGGTCTTGAAATTGCCATCGATCATGCCGACTGCAGCCAGCAACGGCGCATCGATCGTGACCATCAAAAACGGAAGTAACAGCAGCCCGGCGAGGTAAAGCCCGGCGTTTCCGATCTGGCGTCGGTTTTGCAGCGTCGCCTCCCCCGCGGATCGCTTTTCCGAGCTTGCGGCCGCGCTTTAGACGCGGCCGTTCATTGTTAGCACTGTCAGCTTACAGTTTGCTGACAGGAGCCTAATTCAGTTTGACCGCTGGCGCTACCCAAATACGCTGCGACGCCATGCTCTTCCGTGATTTGGATCAGCGTCCGCACCGGCATTGCAGACCATACTTGAAACCATCCGGCGGGCCCCGGCCTGACGGATGCGAGAAGACGACGGCCAATCAGGACGAGATCATGAAAATTCTTGGACGCTTCCTGGCGACAATTCCTATTCTTCTGGCGCTCGGCGCGCCGAATGCCGCCGCCGACCCGGCGCGGGGCCGGGCGCTGTTCGACAGCGACTGCGCCGAGTGTCACACGCTGCGGCAATCCGAGCCGGCCAAGCGCGGCCCGCATTTGGAGAACCTTTTCAACCGGCGATATGGCGCCGTCGAGGGGTTCGAATACCGCATGGTGTGGACCGAGGCAAACCCGACCTGGACGCCGGACCACCTGAACAACTATCTCAATATCCACGGCCGGTTCGATACCGCCGGGCGGGCCGATCTGATCGAGTTCCTCCAGCAGTCTACCAAGGCGCCCTGATCCTCAAGGTCCGCTGCGCCGAGAAATCGTCTCGATCGGAGCGTCGCACGAACGAGGCTTGTCCGCCGGGCCAAGACGACGGAAAATCGGGCACATTCCTCGGCCCGCAGCAAGGATGCGATCACATGCCTCTAGACCCGTTGCCGCCGGACGCCCTGCGCCGCGATCCGTCGCCCCTGCTGCCGCAGTTCAAGAGCACGGAGGACGTCACGGCCGCGACCGGCGTCATCGGGCAGGAACGGGCGCTGGCGGCGATCGAGTTCAGCGCCGGCATGCAGCACAACGGTTACAACCTGTTCGTCATGGGCCCGCCCGGCGTGGGCCGGCACTCCCTGCTCACCCACCTGCTCGGGGAAAGGGCGAAGGCGGCGCCGACGCCGTCGGACTGGGTCTACGTCCACAATTTCCAGGTCGCCCACCAGCCGAACGCCTTGGAGCTTCCGACCGGCCGCGGCGTCGAGCTGAAGCGGCGCATGGAAGGGCTGATCGAGGAACTGAACAGCTCGATCCCGTCGATCTTCGAAAGCGACGAGTACCGGACGCGGCGCAGCGCAATCCAGACCGATATCGAACAGCGCCACGAGACGGTGTTCGAATCGCTGCGCAAGAAGGCGGTCGCCAAGGACATCGTCATGATGCAGACGCCGCAGGGCTTCGCCTTCGCGCCGCTTCGCGAGGGCGAGGTCATGCGGCCGGAGGTGTTCCAGCAGCTCTCCGACGAGGACCGCAAGAAGATCCAGGACGCCATCGAGGAGCTGCAGAAAGAGCTGCAGGGAATCCTTGAAAAGCTGCCCCGCTGGGACAAGGAGCGGCGCGAGGCGATCCGCGCGCTCAACCGCGACGTCGCGCTGTATGCGGTGTCGCATGCGCTGGAAGAGGTGCGCGCGGCGTTTGCCGGCCTCGCGGAATGCCTCAAGTATCTCGACGACGTGCAGACGGAGCTGATCGACAATATCGACATCTTCATCGAGAGCGACGAAACAATCGCACAGCGCGCGCTGCCCGGACCGATCCCGGACGGCGTCGCACGGCGCAGCGAGTCGCTGCGCCGCTATTCGGTGAACGTCGTCGTCGACAACAGCAACACACACGGGGCGCCCGTCGTCCGGGAGGACAACCCGCTCCTGCTCCACCTCATCGGCCGAATCGAGCATCGGGCGCAGTTCGGCGCCCTGATCACCGACTTCACGCTGATCAAGCCCGGCTCGATCCATCGCGCCAACGGTGGCTACCTGATCGTCGACGTGGCGAAGCTGCTGACCCAGCCCTTCGCCTGGGACACGCTGAAGCGCACGCTGCGCGCGCAGGAAGTGCGCATCGAATCGCCGGGCGAGGCTTTGGGCATGATCTCGACGGTGTCGCTCGAGCCGGAGCCGATCCCCTTGCAGCTCCGCGTCATCCTGATCGGCGAGCGCCAGCACTACTACCTGCTGAATCAGTACGACCCGGATTTCGGCGACCTGTTCAAGGTGGTCGCCGACTTCAACGAGACGCTGGTCTGGGACGAAGCGAACATGCAGCGCTACGTGACGCTGATCGCCTCGATCGCCCGCCGGCAGGGCCTGAAGCCGCTGACCCGGGACGCTGTGGTGCTGGTCATCGAGCAGAGCGCACGCATCGCCGACGACGCGGAGCGGCTGAGCCTGCTGGTCGGCCGGATCACCGACCTGCTGCGCGAGGCGGATTACTGGTCGGGTCAGAACGGACACGGCACCATCGACGCCCGGGACATCCGAAAGGCGATCGAGGCGGAGGAAAACCGCGTCGATCGCATCCGCGAGCGGGCGCTCGAAGCGATCACGCGCGACATCATGCTGATCGACAGCGCCGGCGCGAAGGTCGGCCAGATCAACGGCCTCAGCGTCAGCGAGGTCGGCAATTTCCGCTTTGGCCGCCCGACCCGGATCACCGCCCGCATCGGCCTCGGCAGCGGCAGGGTCGTGGACATCGAGCGCGAGGTCGAGCTGGGCGGACCGCTGCATTCCAAGGGCGTGCTGATTCTGGCGGGATACCTGACGGCGATGTTCGGCACGGACATGCCGCTGTCGCTGTCGGCGAGCCTGGTGTTCGAGCAGTCCTACGGCGGCGTCGACGGCGACAGCGCGTCTTCCGCCGAGCTGTATGTGCTGCTCTCCGCCATCGCCGAGCTGCCGATCAATCAGTCCTTTGCCGTCACCGGGTCCGTGAACCAGCACGGCGACGTGCAGGCGATCGGCGGCGTCAACGAGAAGATCGAAGGCTTCTTCGATATCTGCAAAAGCCGCGGGCTCACCGGCGACCAGGGCGTGCTGATCCCAAAGGCCAACACCAAGCACCTCGTGCTGCGCCCGGACGTGGTCGAAGCGGTCGCCGAGCGGCGCTTCCGGATCTATCCCGTCGAACGGATCGACCAGGGGATCGAGCTTCTGACCGGCATGCCGACGGGCGAGCGCGGCAAGGACGGCGCGTTCCCGCCCGGCACCGTCTTCCGCAAGGTCGCGGACCGGCTGCAGGCGATGGCCGAGGCGCGGCAGAAATTTGGCCAGCAGCGCGGTTCCGTGGAGGGCAACGATGGCCGAGCGCACTAGTCCGCACAGCTTTCATCGCATCCTCGTGGCGCTGGACGCGACGCGCGCCAGCTGGTCGGTGCTGGAATCGGCGGCGCTGCTCGCCGAAGCGCTCGAATACGAGCTCGTCGGCCTGTTCGTCGAGGATTCCGACCTCGTCGCGCTCGCCAACCTGCCGTTCTCCCGCGAGGTGCGCCGCACCGGCGTGATTCAGAACCTCGACCCGGAGGTCCTGAAAAAGGAAGTCGACGCGCATGCCGCCGCGGCGCGCTACGCGATCCGCGAGATCGCGGTGCGCCACAACGTGCGGTGGAGCTTTCGCAGCGTCCGCGGCGATGTCGACGCCGAGTTCACCGCGGCGGCGGCGGAGGTCGACATCGTCTGCGTCAGCCGCCGCCGGCCCGGCCGCTACCGCCGCGCGCCGGTCGGCAGCCCGGCCCGCGTCGCGCTGGACCGGAACGCCCCGGTGCTGGTCGCGGGCCAGCTCTCCGACCGGATCGACAAGCCGGTCGCCGTGATCGTCGATCAGAGCGACGACGCGCTGGACGCCGCGCGCCTCGCCGGACGCATCGCCGCCAAGGCCAGGACCGGTCTCGTGGTCCTGGAGTTCCTGCCGCTCGAAGCCGATATCGCCGCCGTCCGGGCGCGGATCGAGCGCGCCTTGCCGGCCGGCGTGAAGGCGCGCTACGTGCTGCTCAGCCGCGAGGATCCCTGCGGTCTGCTCGACGGCCTGCGCCGCAACGACTACAGCCTCGTGGTCTACGGCGTGCGGGAAAGCCTCCCGACGCCGGCCTGGCTCGACTACGTGGCGGACGCCGGCGAGTGCCCCTTGCTGCTGGTCCCGGAGACGGGCGCGGGCGAATAACCGCCACGGCGCCGCTTACAGCGACGGTCCCAGCATCTTCGTCGGATCGACGACGCGGTCGAAGGTCGCCTCGTCGACGAAGCCAAGCGCAAGGCACGCCGCTTTCAGCGTGATGTCCTTCTCATAGGCATAACGCGCCGCCTTGGACGCCTTGTCGTAGCCGATCACCGGGTTGAGCGCGGTGACCAGCATCAGCGAGCGCTCCACAAAGGCGGCGATCTGCGCCCGGTTCGGCTCCATCCCTTCGACCATGAAGGCGCGGAAGTTGCGGCAGCCGTCGGCGATGATCCGCGCCGACTGCAGCACCGCGTTGATCATCAGCGGCTTGTAGACGTTCATCTCGAGATAGCCGCCGGCGCCGCCCAGGGCGACCGCCTGATCGTTGGCCATCACCTGGACGGCGATCATCGCCATCGCCTCGCACTGCGTCGGATTGACCTTGCCGGGCATGATCGAGGAGCCCGGTTCGTTCGCCGGCAGGTCGAGCTCGTGCAGGCCGCAGCGCGGGCCGCAGGCGAGCAGCCGTATGTCGTTGGCGATCTTGTAGAGCGAGACGGCGAGCGTCTTGTAAGCGCCGCTCAGCATGACCAGCGCGTCGTGCGCGCCCTGGGCGGCAAACTTGTTGGCCGCGCTCTCGAACGGCAGCCCGGTCAGATCCGCGATCCCGGCCGCCGCCCGCACCGCGAAATCGGGATGGGCGTTGATGCCGGTGCCGACCGCCGTGCCGCCGAGCGCCAGCTTGAAGACGTCCTTCAGCGCGAAGTCCAGGCGCGCCAGGTTGTCGTCGAGCATGGAGGCATAGGCGGAGAACTCCTGCCCCAGCGTCAGCGGCACCGCGTCCTGCAGATGGGTACGGCCGATCTTGACGATATCGGACCAGGCATCCGCCTTCGCCGCAAGCGCATCCCGTAACGCTGCGACCGACGGTATAAGCCGCTCCGCCGTCAGGATCGCCGCCGCCATGTTCATCGCCGTCGGGAAGGTATCGTTCGACGACTGCGACATGTTGGCGTCGTCGTTGGGATGGATCGGCGTCTTGCTGCCGAGCGCGCCGCCGGCGAGCTCGATCGCGCGGTTGGCGATCACCTCGTTGACGTTCATGTTGGTCTGGGTGCCGCTGCCCGTCATCCAGACGTGCAGCGGGAAATGGCCGTCGAGCTTGCCCTGGGCCACCTCCTCCGCGGCGCGGACGATCAGGTCGCATTTGTCCGTCGACAGCAGGCCGAGGTCGCGGTTCGTCAGCGCCGCCGCCTTTTTGAGAATGCCGTAGGCATGGATCAGCTCGATCGGCATGAGGTCGGTGCCGATCGAGAAATACTCGATGGCCCGCTGCGTCTGCGCGCCCCAATAGCGGTCGTCCGGAACCTGGACCTCGCCGAGGCTGTCCGTCTCCGTTCGCATGGGCAGGGACTCCTTCCCGCTGGTTTCGCCGGCTCTCCGTCTAGAGATAAGCGAAGCCCGCCGCGCCTGCCATGCCGAAGGCGCGTATTCTACCTCCGGACGCGGGCGTAGTCCTCGACCTGCCGGGCCAGCGCGTTAAAGGAATCGCGGATCGCGACGTAGATGTCCGAATGCGACGGATCGTGCGGCCCCGCCCGGTTGGCGGTGATCGTCTTTCCGGGAAGGCCAAGATTAATGGCGATCTTGTAGATCCGGCCCTTCTGGCGGTGCTTGCCGTCGACTTCGACGCTCACGTTGCACCAGTGGATGCGCGAGTCGAATTCTTGGAGCTTTTCCGCATGCTTGCGGATATCGGCTTCGACCGCAGGCGAAGGGTCGATGTCGTGAAAGGCGATCTTGATCGGGAATGCCACGGCGCTATCGAGCCTCCGTTGTTGGAGTGTCGACTTTCGCCCCACCGCGCCGCCTGCACCTTGAGGCAGATCAAGGCCGTAGCCGCGCCCCTGCCCTCACCGGTTGAAGACGAGGAAGGCGCCCGCGCCGATCAGCGCAAAGCCCGCCAGCGTCTTCAGCGTTGGGACCTCGCCGAGCCAGAAATAGGCGAAGCCGACAAAGACGGTCAGCGTGATGATCTCCTGGATCGTCTTGAGCTGGGAGGGCGTGTAGACGGCGATGCCGATCCGGTTGGCCGGCACGGCCAGCCAGTATTCGGCGAGCGCGATCAGCCAGCTCACCATCACCGCGGCCCACAGCGGCGCCGCCTTGAACTTGAGGTGGCCGTACCAGGCGAAGGTCATGAAGACGTTGGAGAGCGAGAGAAGGATGATCGGCGAGAGGTAGGCCATGCGCGGTCCCCGAAGCCCTGCCGTGCGACAGCCTTCCGCCGGCAGGGGTGCGGAAAGGTGGCGGAGCTTACATCCGCCGCCGGGCCGCTGAGAAGACGGGAACGCTTATTGCGCCTCAGCGCCGTCCGGCCTGCTTGTGCCCGAGCCGGCCGATGGCGCCTTCCAGCTCGGCGGCGATGCGGCCGACCTCGTCGCTGGTCCGGCGCACCGTGGCCACGCTGCCGCTGGTGCGCGCCGCGGCGTCGCTGACCTGCGAGATGCTGGAATAGACGTCGCTCGTGCCGTCCGCCGCAAGCCGGGCTTCCTCGGCCGCAGAGACCGCGCTGCCGGCGACCGCGGCGATCTGTTCCGCCATCGCATCGCTGCGCACATGCGTGTCGCTCATACGCACGGAGATCTCGCGGGCCAGACCGATCTGCTGGTCGACCCGCTGGCTGATGTCCGCCACGGTCTGGTTCATCGAATTGATTACGTCGGCGATGTCGGTGATGACCGCAACGGCGTCGTCGCTGCCGCCGCGAATCTCGCCGATCCGCTGTTCGATGCTGAGCGTGGCATCCGCGGTGTCGTCGGCGAGGCGCTTGACCTCCGCCGCCACCACCGCGAAGCCCTTGCCGGCCACGCCGGCACGGGCCGCCTCGATCGTCGCGTTCAGCGCCAGCATGCGGGTCTGGCCGGCGATCTTGCGGATGACTTCGAGCACCTCGCCGATGCGCTGCGACGCCTCTCCGAGCGCATTGACGGTCGTCGTGGCGGATCCGACGCGAAGCTTCGCTTCCGCGGAGACCTCCGCCGCACGGCGCGCGCTGGTCACGATCTCGTTCATCGTGTCGCTCATGCGCGCGATTTCCTGGGTCA
>Ga0299914_10002257_pt1 | contig 13229 bp, 14 predicted proteins | sample RVTome_10_FD_201361 | JGI IMG/M metagenome (GOLD analysis project Ga0299914, IMG submission 201361) | Soil microbial communities from uranium-contaminated site in the Upper Colorado River Basin, Wyoming, United States - RVT153D57 (version 2) ...
CACCGTTCTCCCTCAAAACATCAGTTATAGTTTTTCCCAAAATTGGTTTCACTAGCGGTATTCCATACTCATCCCTAAGAATGATACCAATTTGGGAAGCGGTTAGACCATCTTCCTTGTACATCTTGATTATATTAGATATGAGGTCAGAATGACTTGTGTTTACCCAAGTAGGCACACTCTTGGACGTAGGACGGGTCGAATGAGACTTACCGCGAGTATGTGCATGCATTCGTGCCATTGATAGACAACGTTCTGAGGGTCGACATCTAAATGTTACGGACATTGTAGAAGGAACAGGATTTACAAAAAAGTTAAATAATCGAGATTCGAAAAATGAACGTATGAATAAAGCCTACCTACTGGCTCCATCCACTATGGCATTACTCATGGCAACTGCATTCATTTTGCCCGGTATTCAGGCAGCTAATGCTCAGTACACCGGGGGATCGGAAGCGGGAAGTATCGAGGAACAGCTGCAACTTGCTAGGGAGAGAACAGCACTTGCTGAGCAACAAGGTGCATATGGCTCCGGAACTTCTATGATTAGCGGTAACATTGACAACACTGTACTATTTATCATAGTACTCGTAGTAATATTTGGAGGAGTGGCAGCTGCATTCTTTGCCAAGTCTAGAGGGGCGAGAAAGGCAGTTACATCGCAATCTTCACGGCAGAGTGAACCGGATTGGAAGTTAGAAGCTCAGAGATACAAAGACGAACTTGAAGCTATGAAAAGAAATCAGAATAGATAAGGATACTGAACAACACCTTTCCTTCTTTTTGAGTATTTTTACCGTCGAGTACTTTTAGCAAGATTATTTTTTGCTAAGAACGCATAGTTACCGGTTCACATAAAGATGAGTAGGTTCGACATATGAGGCACATATCTACACGTGCGAACCAAAATGTATATATCATAGATTTTATTTGGATTATATCGTAATATGAGCGCCATTCTAAGCCTTGTGGGAATGTTCAGCACCGGATTGGAGAGTCTTCTGAAGCAGGTAGGTCCAGCGTATGACCCATTGTTCTTCGATGTAATGGTATACATATTTGGGACAATGCTTTTCGCAGTTTTCCTCCTGAGCGTAATTGCATTTTGGCTCAGACGAAAAGGACTTGGTGGAGGTTCAGCTAAAGAAAAATGGACTCAGGAATTAGAGACTTACTTCGAACGCGAACAGATAGGTCTTATTCCGGACGAAAAACACCACTGGTAATGTGATCGATCACTCAAAAATTTCTTTTATTTGTTTTTCTTTAACACTGGTAAGATAAACTTGTTGGTATTCTCATGTAAACATTAGCCTTAATGTCATAGAATGTGTGAGAGCTAGGGTTAACAGGAACGATTGTTGAAAGTCAATTCAGGATCAGAATCTTCGAACGATCTTTGGTCGTAACATCTCAGGGTGACTCTTCAATTCATGAATCAGTCTCACAAGCTTTGGTTTTTCAGTTGGTAGTGTCCCGCCGATGCTGTAAACGTTTGAAGCGTGATTTGCTCTAAATATTACTTCTCTTGATGGATCAAATAGGGTAACTAGCCTTTCCAGTTCGTCCAAGATGTCCAAATCAGTTAACCAGGAAAAGGGCTCCTTAAACTTGGACATGAACTCACCATAAACATTTTCGTCAAGGTGGAGGTTGAGAGCCGCAAGAAAGTGAGGGCTAATTTGACTCACAACCTTGGCGGTATCTAAAATGTGTGCATTGGTATAGGCTTTGCCACCTAAGCCGAGGATAACCATGCAAGAAAGTGTGAATTCATGATCGATTGCCTTCTTGCAACTTTCGATAATCATCGATGAAGATGCTCCCTTCGTAACCCTTTGCAGTACGACGTCGTTTCCACTCTCTATCCCGACATATAACATGCTTAGACCTCGATTTCGCAATACCTCAAGTTCTGAATCCTTTTTCTGTAGCAAATTCCTTGGCATCGCATAGCATGAAATTCGTTTAAGACTCTTGAATTTGAGAGTCAAATACTCTAATATTTCCACTAACCTTTCAGTCCTAACATTCAATGCATCCCCGTCGGCAAGAAAGACTTTTTCTGTAAGGGGTTGGCATTTAGAAATTAAATCTATTTCATATTTCATCTCCTCCAATGACCTCTCTTGATAGGTTTTTGTTCGATACATGTTACAGAATGAGCAATGATTAAATGAGCATCCCAACGTAACCTGTATAATAGTTGAGTTTGCCTCTGAAGGAGGTCTGTAAACTGGATAATCATATGTTATTTCATCCAAAGACATTGAATGAGTACTATCGTATGATTAATGTATATGTTGTGGATAGTCATTATTTTTTTATGGACAGTTTGTCTTTTGAGAAAAATTTCAAACGACTGTTCATGCCTCCTCCTGTCGTCGCAGCAAAAATAACCCCTTGTTCAAGTCACACTTGAAACGGTTGGTCTAGGCCAAATTGTTTGGGGTCTGTTCGTCGCGAGGTCATCATAGCTTCTGGCTCTGCCTGGAGCAGCGATTATTCACTTCATCCCCTGCAACTATTAGTAAACTCCAGTTATAAATTTGTAAAAAGATAGTTCAGCACTGAGTCAATGCCAGGTTGTTCAAAAAGGTCTTTATTGACGGTAGGGAAGGTCGATAATCTTCAGATCGATTGCATCTTCTACATTGTCATGAATGAGACGCGCTTCAGCAAGTAGCTGATTGCTATTCCGGTATCTCGTGCTAAAATGGGTTAATACAAGCTTCCTGACACCAGACTGCCTTGCAAGCGTGGCTGCCTCAGTTGCAGTAGCATGAAAGTTTTCGATCGCCTTATGCCGGAGCTCGTTACCATAAGTTGATTCAAAGACGAGCAGATCGCAATTCTTGAAAAACTTACAAAGCTTTTCAGTTGGCCTTGTATCCCCTGAGATTCCTATCTTCCTTCCAGGTCGCCTTGGACCTACCACGTCCTTTGATTTTATTATGCCTCCATTGAATACAATATCCTTCCCTGATTGAAGCTGTTTGTATAATTTCCCTTTGGGTATTCCTAATTGTGCTGCTCTTTGGATATTGAAAATCCCAGATCTCTCCAATTCAGTCAGACAGAATGAGTACGCAGTTACGTGATGGTCTGCCTCACAACAGGTCACTTCATAATCTTCCTCACGCACCAACAATCCTTCAGCCTCAATATTGTGAAGATTTACTTCAAAAGAAAGCCCAAAACCTATCAGTTTTGTACTAAACTTTATGAAGTCCACAAGTCTAGGTTCTCCATAGATATCAATAGGCAAGGTTCTGCCATTGAGAGATAGTGTTTGGAGTAATCCCAATATCCCAAGTGAATGGTCAGCGTGCATGTGCGTGATAAAGACTTTCATTTTGCTATTCATTCGGAGGCTCGATCTTACAAAGTTCCTTTGCATACCCTCCCCAGCATCGAAGAGAAGTATCTCATTTCCTCGGGCAATTGCGATAGAGGATAGTCCTCGCTCACCAGTGGGAGTGGCAGCTGATGTGCCCAAGAAAACGATTCTCAGATCCATAGGAGACTAATGGGCTCCAGCCCAAAGGTAAATCTACCGAATAGTAAGAGAAGATTCCAAGCATTCGGTCCCTAACAAATGACGTTTTTCAAAGGGTTTAGAGTTATCGAATGCACTATCTTCAAAGGGCAAGAAAGATCTCCTTCACTGGTTCTCTAATACCTAATTCCCTAATTATCCTTTCAAATCTAGATTTGTTTGATGTGATTAGAATTTCTGTCCGACCTACCCCTTTCTTTTTAGCCATATGATTTGTAGATAGGTATCTCTTCACGTCGTGTGTGAGAAGTCTCACAGGGTCAATAAACCTGACCGTAGGCAATAAGGATGCAAGATAATTTGAGACAAAGGGTAAGTGGGTGCTTGCCAAAACCATCACATCTATGTGTGATTCAAGATCTTCGTGATATTGTATTGCCTTAGAGATTGCATCAAAAGTCCTTCGTTCTCTCGTGATATACTCACCGGTCTCGACCAATCCTATAATCTCCGATGCATCAAATCTGGTTACGAGTATGTTTTGGGGGACTTGAGACTTTATCAAATCACCCAGTTCTTTGCTCTTGATCGTACTTGCGGTCGCCAAAATTCCGATATGCTTCTTCTTTGTCAGCTTACACGCGGTCTTGAGTGGTGGGATGATTCCCACAACGCCCATCTTGGATAAACGTTTGACGTCATCAAGAATCTGAACAGAAGGGGTAATTGAAGCAATAACTACCAGTTTTGGTCTGTACCGTTCGAGATATCGCAGGATATCAAGGATTATTGTTAGAAGTTCCTGCCTTGTCTTGTTTCCATAAGGAAAGTGCTGTTCATCTGCAAGATACAAGAGATTCTCAGTAGGTAAGTCCTTGCGCAATTGTTTTATCACTGAAAGAGAACCTAGGCCAGAGTCAAATACGGCAATCGGGTTATCTAACAACTACAAAAAAACACCATCAAGTATATGCAATCAGGTCACAATCTCTAACAAGATTCATTATTATATACTTATCAACAGGATTGAGAAACATACCGACCTGACAAAACAAGGTTCAGTCTGACACCACCACCTTCTACCGATTGTTGAGAACAAAATACAGCTGATGAATATATTGAGAAATCTCGATCCTTGTTTACGGTTGGTAGCCTGGTCGACGACCTAGATAAATTAGGTTACTGTTACGAGCTCCCAAGTATTGGTTCACGAGTACCTCTCCTTGCTTCGACCCGATTATTGTCCAAGCTATGATCAATTGTTCTGATCCGCCATACAAATTTGGAGTTGAGCATCTTAGGGACTAGGCGTCTAAAATCAATTCCTTCTCCAATATACCATTTAGGAAACCATTCGTAAAGATGTAACCTAATTGTTTGAATATATACTATCAGTCCTTCAATCAACATTATGCCAATATTTCCACCGATAAGCACAGCATACCCTCCACCTGTACCTCCTAACGATTCAAATGAATCGATAACCGTCACAAGGAGAGCGGCGTGAACTAGCAGCATTATTCCGAGTCTAGAATAACTTATTGTATTTGAAAGCATTTCGATGATTCTTACCATTATAGTTTCCACCACTATACCTACCAATCCGCCACCTTCGTCCCTCCCAAGTTTCTTGAGGTGCTTTTCTTCCTTCATGCCTCCAATAATCATGGTTATCACGGTGCCAATGATTACCAGGGGTGCTGCTTTTGCAACCAAATCTACTGTAACCCAGTCTCCGAAAACGACCGTCAACCAAGGAACTGGCTCATTGTGGATGACCCCTGTTATACCAAACATACCGATGATATCGTATCCAGACCCTATAGCGGCCAGAATGAGGCTTACCACCGCAAAGTATTGTATTATGGTTGGGATATCATGGTAAAGGACCATCATCTTATCATGTTTCTTGATATCTGCCCAGAGTCTTAAGAAGAAGGCCAACAAGATATGCACTACTCCTATAGCAATTGATATCTCCAAAATCTTAACTACCTCCTCAAAGGTTAGCTCTGACACACTTAACATGCCCACAAATCCTAATTGTTCAGCAATAGGTGCCAGAATGGGTAGCTCTATAGCGTGAAAACCAAATAACTCTCCTGTTCCAAGCCCAGCAATAGCTGCTGCCGCTCCACTAGCAGCTATTAAAGTTCCCCATGTGGTTAGAGATCCGTTTCCGCGGTATTTGAAAAGCATTCCAAGACCAAAAAGCAATATGCCGTGCCCTAGGTCTGCAAACATCAATCCATAAAATAGAGGCCACACAAAGGCAATAATCGGCGTAGGATCCCTTTCGTCATAGTTGGGTAATCCCTGTGTCTCAGTAATGATTTCAAAGGTACGGATATACTTCTTATTTCGTAGGAGCGTAGGAAGTTTCTCTATATGATCTTCTGTGTGATTTTCGTGTGCAGTCGAGTGTTGAGGATCATCCATCACCGAGATGTAATCGCTTGTCAAACTCTTGAATTTATTTTCCATCTGCACAGGAATAAAACCCTGAATCATGGCGAAATTCTTGGTACCTCCTGGTTTCCTAGTTGCTTCTAAAACATCTTTTGCCACCTGAGAAGCTTCGTGCAATGATAGTAGTTTAGTAGTAAGCGATGATTTCAATTTTTCAACCTTCTTGCCTAACTCTGTACTTTGCTTCTCTAGTTCCTTTATTTTGGCTTTAGACTCAGCATATGCCAAATGAGGATTCTGAGGCATGTTAGAAGGTACTTGTAAAGGATGTACTCCAAAGCTTCTTAGAACCTTGATTATTCTATCGGCATCGTTGTCAGCCGAACCTAAAATGACCAACGCGGATTTATGTTCATTTAACTTGACGATCTGCATCGACAGATCTCCGAGGCTTTTCTTGATCTCATCTTGGTCATTATTCTCAATTATGAAGGTTGCAGCATAGAATATATTCAATTTAGAGAAAATTCTAAGATCTAGATTCAATTCGGCTGCCATTTCCAAGGTCAAAGCTATCGTGCGGTATTCTTCCAACTGTTTTGAAACCTGACTTTGCTCCAAAAGGATTTTTTTAGGCTCATTCAAGAGGGCAGTACTTCTTCCCTCCAAGTCAATTATGAAACCTTGAATATCTTCAATCTCATAGGACGTTTGCGCCTTTGGAGCACCCTTAAACATGGTATCCATAACGCCCGTTTCGAGAGGAACTCCCAAGGCCTTGACTACGTCATCAATTTCTTGGAAAAGCCTCTGAGCTTTCAATAGTAGGTCGTCATAATAGGGATTAACATATTCAGATGCATGTTGTAGCGGATGAAACCATTCAAGTTCAGCAAGTCTACTTACAACCTGCTGCGTTTCAGTCCTCGGCAAGACGAGTGTTGTTTTCAGTAGTGTAGCGGTTCCCATTTAGTCCCAGTCCATCCGTTCTCCTCTCAGTTTGAGGTGTCTCATCAGGAATCTCCTGAATTAGGTCACGCTTGACCGAGTATGATGAACATCATGACGATACCATAAATTGCGATTGATTCCACCATACCTACAATGATGAAAACCCTTGATTGCATTTTTGGATTATCGCTAATTGCTGCTAGACCGGCAGCCCCTACGTAACCAAGTCCAATGCCCGCGCCAAGAGCGGCCAAACCGAACGCCATTCCTGCACCGATCAGTTTGAATGAGCTTGAATCGCCCGCAGATGCCTCTTCCTGAGCAAATACAGTAGACCCAGTGGAACTTACAGTTATGAAAGTTATTGTAGTCAAAGCCACAATAACCGGGATAAAAATATGTCCTCCCTTTCCTTTCTTCATAGGGGTTCGAGATGGGACGCCCTATTTAATGATATCTCGGCAAACGGACAATCCCATATGTCAAAAAGAATTACAATGGATTGTTACTAGGCAAGAAATCATGTTAAATGAACTAGATCTTGGAAAGTGCTTTGCGTTTACATTCGCCAAGCATCTCTTTCGTTTGCTGTGCCATGGTTTCATATTCTTTCTTGAGGACATCTTTAGATTCCTCATAAAAGCTTGCAATGATACTCTCGCTCATACCTCAGTCAGTTCCCAGAATAATTCCCACTGTATTAAAGCTTTTTCTTCTCCATGACTGCCTTAACCTTTTTGAGTCTTACGAATTCTTCTCTTTCCCGTTCCTCGAGAGTAGCCCGAATAAATGATATCGCATTCTCATACTGTGGGATGATGACATACTCCAATGCGTTAATCAACTTCTGAGTTCTCTCGAGTTCCTTTGCCAAACTAAATATTGCATTCTCGTATTCGGCTGCCTTGCAAATTTGTGGGAGTATATTCTTGATTAATTTCGCACCCTTATCTACCGACGCGTTGGTTTCCACGAAACCGTATGATAATTCTTGTCCTCCCTGTTTGTTGCTAACGTGGAGAGTTGGGATTCTTACATCCACAATTCTACGTACGTTTACATCCACCTCCATGATACTTGGAGTAGAATCAGATATTGACTCTAGTGTTGTTGTTCCAAGCGACATGTATGAATCATAGACGGCAGAATAGATCTCTGCTAATGGTGACCAGATATCACCTCTAGCCTTATTAGCCTCCTCGATCATTTCGTCTATCTTCTTCAAGAGAACCTCCCGTTTATCATCTAGGATCTTGTGAACCATCTTTCCTACCTGCATCGAACGACGGATCTTGATTAGTTCAATCTTTGTAGCTGTAACTCTTCCCCCAAACGACATGACTAGAAGATCATTTCGTCTCCTTATAGTATTGTCTTAAATGTTTTTCTTTTATCTTCGTTAGCTCTCCCTCAGGTAGAGTTGAAAGCACTTCCCAAGTTCTTGAAAGTGTCTCTTCTAATCCTCTGTTCTCATCCTTTCCTTGCTTCAGAAAATGGCTTTCGAACATATCGCCTGCATCCAAATACTTGAGGTCGACTCCAGTCAGTCCTGACCTTCCTACGATTTCAGCAAGAGCTCTGACTTCCTGTGCTCGAGAGTAAGCATCGTAAAGCTGATTACCTACTTCCATGTGATCGGATCTCGTTTTGCCCTCCCCAACACCATCTTTCATAAGTCTCGAAAGAGACATGAGGACGTTCACAGGAGGATAAATCCCCTTTCGGAAAAGATCTCTTCCTAACACTATCTGACCCTCAGTAATGTATCCTGTGAGGTCAGGAATAGGATGAGTTATATCGTCAGCAGGCATAGATAGGATAGGCACCTGAGTTACACTCCCATTTTTGCCCCTAATACGTCCAGCACGCTCATAGTTGTTTGCCAGATCAGTATACAAATAACCTGGATAGCCTTTCCTGCCAGGGACTTCCTCTCTTGCTGCGCTAATCTCACGCAATGCCTCAGCGTAATTTGTCATATCTGTCAAAATCGCTAGAACATGCATCCCCAGATCGAAGGCCAAGTATTCGGCAACGGTCAGTGCTACTCTAGGAGTTATAATTCGCTCGATAGCAGGATCATCTGCTAGATTAAGAAATAATACGCTTCGTCTCAGGGCGCCGGACTCTTCAAGGCTTCTTTTAAAATATTGAGCCTCAGAATATTGGACTCCAATGGCTGCGAAGACAACTGCAAAATCTTCTTTTGTTCCTACAACCGTTGCCTGCCTGGCTATTTGGGCTGCTAGGACGTTATGAGGCATTCCGGAACCAGAAAATATTGGGAGTTTTTGTCCACGGACGAGCGTGAGCATACCATCAATCACAGAGACCCCCGTTTGTATGAATGAAGTAGGATATTCTCTTCGCTCAGGGTTCATTGGTTCTCCGTTTACATCTAGAAATTTCTCCGCAATAGGATCGGGGAGACCATCATTTGGTCTGCCAAGCCCATCGAATACTCTTCCAAGTAGTTCAGGAGAAACTGGCATAGCCATAGTTCTACCCAAGAATTTAGCTTTCGTTCCACTGATCGCCAGCCCAGTAGTACCTTCGAATACCTGTACTACCGCCTTACCATGGCCGACTTCTAGTACTCTTCCGAGCCTTCTGTCTGAATCTGAAGTTTCAATTTCAACAAGCTCGTCGAAAGAGGCCTTTGTGATACCATCAATGATCATAAGGGGACCTTTAATCTCGGCTACTTTAGTATATTCAATGGCAGCTGATTCAGACAACCACTTTCACCTCTTCTTTATTTTGTACTTTCTTGAACTGTTCAATCATTCCGTTTTCAAGACCATCCAATCGCTGCACCTCTTCGTCAGGAATCTCAAACTTTGCTTTAAGTAGAGAGCTAATAACTGGCATTGCCCTTATATCAGCCAAGGGCGTTCCCTCTCTTAAGGCCTTAAGCGCCTCCTTGTAGAATCTTACCATCAGCTTGACTAGTTTCACCTGCTTTTGTGGACTGCAATAGGTATCAACCTTATCAAATGAATTTTGCTGGAGTATTCCTATTTTTATCATACGTGCAACTTCTAAGATAAGCTTTTCTTCATCGGGAAGGGCTTCAGGTCCAAGAAGTCTCACAATTTCTTTCAATGTATCTTCTCTCTGCAAAATCTGATATGATTCTGCTCTCAATTCGAACCATTCACTGCTCACATTTTCCTTCCACCATTTGGCAACATCCTCCAAGTACCCTGAATAGGACTGCATCCAGTTAATCGAAGGATAGTGCCTCGAGTATGCTAGTCTGGTATCTAGAGCCCAAAATGTTTTGATAAAGCGGATAGTATGCGTCGTCACGGGCTCAGTGAAATCTGCGCCTGATGGAGAGACAGCTCCTATCAGAGTCACAGAGCCGCTTCTTTCGGGCAGACCCAAAGACCTGACTCGACCAGCGCGTTCATAAAATTCTGCCAATCTGGACGCAAGGTAAGATGGATAACCTTCTTCAGCCGGCATCTCTTCAAGCCTTCCTGACATTTCTCTCAATGCCTCAGCCCACCTACTTGTGGAATCGGCAACCAATACAGTATCAAGACCCATGTCTCTGTAATACTCGGCAATAGTCACACCTGTGTAAATAGAAGCTTCGCGGGCGGCCACCGGCATGTTACTAGTGTTTGCCACAAGAACTGTTCTTTCCATCAAGGGCCTACCGGAATGTGGGTCAAGTAGATGTGGGAATTCCACTAACACCTCGGTCATTTCATTTCCGCGCTCGCCACATCCTATGTAGACGACAACCTTTGAATCAGCCCACTTAGCTATCTGGTGTAGTGTTACTGTCTTGCCTGTTCCGAATCCGCCAGGAATGGCTCCCGTGCCTCCCTTTGCGATTGGGAAATACGTGTCAATAATGCGCTGGCCTGTGACAAGTGGCACTGTAGGATCATATCTCTGGGTGTAAGGTCTAGCATGTCGAACAGGCCATTTGTGATACATCTTGAGCTCTGTATGATAGCCACCATCCTTTTGAGTCTCGGCCAAAACTTGTTCCAATTCATATTCCCCTTCACCAACCATGTTACTTATCACACCTCCACGATGATTAGGAGGCACAAGAATGCTATGAGTAAGCAATGGAGTTTCATCTACCGTGCCTAGAATTGAACCACCGGTAATATTATCTCCTTTCTTTACAGTTGGAACAAATTTGTATTTCTTCTTTAGATCTATTGGTGTGGTTTCAATCCCCCTCCCAATAAAATCACCTGATTTCTTGGCCATCTCACTCAAAGGTCTTTGTATGCCATCATAAATCTGGCCAATGATCCCGGGACCGAGAGTGACAGATAGTGGCTGACCTGTTCCAACCACGGGTTCACCAGGTCTCAAACCCGATGTCGTCTCATAAACCTGAATAAATGCTACGTCTCCGGTAAGCCTAATGACTTCGCCAATTAGTTTAGATTCACCTACCTCAACTGTTTCATACATCTTTGCAGATGACATCCCATCGGCCCTAACAGCCGGACCGCTAACCCAGACTATTCTACCCTTTGCGACCAACTTTCTCTTCCTCTCCTCTCAAGACTTGGACAATGTTTTTCCTTATTAAAGGTTTGAGCCGTTCTATTCTAGAGTCTGTGGAATCATCATAACTCAATGTTCCATCTGAGGAAGTGGCACGTATTCCACCTAGGATGTCGATATTCTTGTTAGATACAACCATCTTTGTTCCCATTTCTTTGTTAATACTATCCACAACTTTGCGTACTAGACTATAGTCAGTCTTATTACATTCGATGGAAAGGTCATTCTTTCCTATTTCCTTGAGGGCATTCAATAAGGCTTGTTTCATCAATTTTTCATAATCCGGTTCCTTATGTATTGATGACAATCTTTTCCTTACCACCTCGAAGACGGTTCTAACTGAATCTTCAATTAGGATAAGCTGATTATTCCTCGCAGACAGTCTACTTGAACCAACGATTTGCCGCTTAAGATTTTCAGCCTGCTTCCTTGCATTTTCAATTATCGCCAAGTATTCAGAATTGAGTTTACTTTTAGAAGAATCCAGATTTCTTAGAGATTCCTGATGGGCAGAGTCTATTTTTGAAATTAATTCACTCTCCTTTTGCGATAAAACCTTATCAATAGTCCTCTCTAGCGGCGAGGATGAACTCATTATGGTCTGAAGTTCTTCGGCATACGTGATTTTAACCTTTTGCTATTTTTCATTGTCATGCTCAATATTGACAGAGAATGGTGCATCTAGTAAACGAATGTATTTTCAAGTAGGGATGCAAGAAATCGTGTACAACTCTTGATTGATTGATTCGGCTAGAGAATCTAGTGCTGCTTTATGGCTCCCTTCCCAGTACGCTTTCTTACACCCCTTACATTGATAAAAATTAGAATTCAAAAGATACGATTTTGGAGGGATTATGTTATAGAGATCACCTAACTCTTTTTTCTCTTTCTTTTCTAGTTCTAGATTGCATATGGGACATCTTGCAGATGCTGAATCATACAATATATTCTTAATATTGCATTCAACAAAGATTCTTACCATATTTGCCTTATCTGTAAGACCTTGCAAATGTACGCTTCCAATTCTTTTTTTCAAAGATCTCTTGAACAATTCCTTATCTGATGTTAAAAGGATTCGTCGCTGAATACTACAATAGTTGAGTATATGTTCATCGGCAATTGAACTGCTATAAGCTGTATCTATTCCGAATATCCTAAGCTTCCGAGCCAAACTTCCGTGCATCGAATCCGCAAAAAAGGCTAGACCATTAAACGGCTGCTGCTTCGCCTCTACACTCTTCACATGTGAAAGTTCCTTGAACATACTGCAACATATCAGACCACTCGCCACATTCATCACAATATCCTGATACATTGCCTATGGGCCGACCAATTTCCCCTCTGATCAGCGAAGCCTTCTCGGACACAACGTCTACCAATTCTGGAGTGACGGCGATAACGTCGGATGCAGATATTATGCCTACCAGCCTTCCTTTGTAGACCACACCCAACCTTTTGATGTTCTTTTGCCTTAGCTGCCTAGCTGCTTCGGTAACACTCTCTTCTCCTTCAATAGTATGAAGCTGCTTCATAATGTCCGATCCTTTCTTCATACTAGGTTTGACATCCTGAGCAACCGTAGTTGTTACTATGTCCCAATCTGTAACAATTCCTACCGGATTTTCATTCCTCATGATGACTATGCTGCCTATTTTCTCGTCATTCATTCTCTTCGCGATTTCATTCACGGAGTCGTCTGGATGACAAGACACAACTGTACTATTCATGATATCCCTCACAAGAACCCTAGTAGTCATATTTGCATCCCGGTGCTTGCTTATGGAATCCCTTTCGGCCACAATAAATGAAGACTATGATTTACTTA
>Ga0299914_10002258_pt1 | contig 13228 bp, 11 predicted proteins | sample RVTome_10_FD_201361 | JGI IMG/M metagenome (GOLD analysis project Ga0299914, IMG submission 201361) | Soil microbial communities from uranium-contaminated site in the Upper Colorado River Basin, Wyoming, United States - RVT153D57 (version 2) ...
ATCGACCTCGTCGAGCTGGCCGCGCGAAGCTGCCCGCGAAAGAACTTCGATGTTCGTGCGCAACGACGTGAGCGGTGTCCGGAGCTCGTGCGAGGCATCCGCCACCAACTGCTGCTGCTGTACGCGTGCCGACGCGAGTGCCTCCAACATGTCGTTGAACGCGGCCGACAACCTCCCGACCTCGTCGCTACCCGCCTCGTCGATGGTGGTCGAGACGTCTTGGGTGACTGCGATGTGCTCGGCGGCGTCGGTCAGCCGGCCGATCGGCCGGAGCGACCGTCGGGTGATGGCGAAGCCGGACGCGACCGTCACCGCGATCACGGCGCCGCCGACGACAGCGAAGAGCAAGGTGAGGGTCGAGAGCGTGTCGTCGGTCGATCGAAGCGAGGTCGACACCTGCACGGCCACGTCCTCACCAGCCGAAACGGTCAGCATCCGCTCGGGGCCGCTGTCCAGATCGACCGTTCGGATCACGCTGGTGCCGGCGGGCTGCGACGCCACGGCCCTGTCGGTGTCGCCCACTGGCAATGCGACCGGGTTGGCACCCGGTCGGCCGACAACCGCGCCAGACGCGTCGACCAGCTGGAACGACGTCTCGATGTCACCGAACGGATCCCTCGCCGGAAAACCACGCCCGGCGCGCCGCGGCAGCGGTGTCGCCGAGTCACCATCGTGGAAGCCGCGCTTCGCGAGCTCGACCACGGTCGACTCCGCCGCGAGCTCCGCCCGCTGCGACAGCTGGCGATCGACATCGTCGAGCAACTGGCTCCGAACCGCCGCGTAGGCGAGCACTGCCATGGCAACCACAGCGATCGCGACGGTGACGCAGACGATGAGGGTCAAGCGAGCGCGAAGGCTCACAGGTGCCTCACTACTGCCGTGCGACGTAGCCGACGCCGCGAACCGTGTGAATCAAACGCGGCCGTCCGTTCGCCTCGGTCTTGCGCCGCAGGTAGCCGATGTACACGTCCAAAGAGTTCGAGGTCACGTCGAAGTCGTAACCCCACACTCGCTCGAAGATCACATCGCGAGTCAGCACGTGGCCGGCGTTGTACATCAACAGTTCGAGAAGGTTGAACTCGGTGCGCGTCAGCGCGATCGGCTCCTCGCCGCGCGCTACATGACGAGTCGACGGTTCGAGCGTCAAGTCGCCGACCGTCAGCACATCCGTTCCGTTGGCCGGTACCCGCCGGAGCAAGGCGCGCAGCCGAGCCAGTAGCTCCTCGAGCGCGAACGGCTTCACGAGGTAGTCGTCGGCGCCGGCATCCAACCCGGCCACGCGGTCGGTCACCTGATGACGCGCCGTCAGTACGAGGATCGGCGTGGTGAGCCCGTCGGCGCGCATCCGTCGACAGACCTCGAGCCCATCGAGCCTCGGCATGCCGACATCGAGAACCACCGCATCGGGAGCGGCCGTCCTGGTCATCTCGAGGGCGGACTCACCGTCGGCGGCATCGACCACGTCATAGCCCTCGAAGCCGAGGGCGCGACCGACCGCCGTTCTCACCCCCGGATCGTCGTCTACCACCAGCACTCGCATGCGGACCCATTGTGGCCACGGCTGGGTGAAAGCAATCTGAAAACGGCAGGCCGCGGTGCCGGCGACAGGCGGTGATGCGACACTTCCGGACGTGAAGGAGGCCGAACTCGCGGCGACAGGTCGTTCGGTGCAACACCACCGTGGTCGGCTGGTGCTGGCCGTCACCCTCTTCGCCGCCACGATTCTCGTCGTTGCCTTCGCCACACGGCCGTCGCACCGCGACGGCTCGGGCAGATCGGTCGGTGCGGCCGTGGCGGACCTGCCGCCCGCCGAGGTCGTGACCGCTTCGACGCTCCAGCCGCTCCCTCTTCCCGAGGCGCTGCCCGCCGATCCCTACGAGCCGACACCGCCGGGTGTCCTCGGCACGATCGAGATCCCGAAGATCGAGCTGACCGCCGGCATCCAACGAGGCATGGCGCTCACGGCCATCGACCGCGGCCCATCGTGGTGGCCCGGAACGGCGATGCCCGGCCAGCTGGGCAACGTGGTGCTGGCCGGTCACCGCACTACCCACAGTCGTCCGTTCTACGCGCTCGACGAGCTGACACCGGGGGACGAGGTCATCTTCACGACCGATGCCGGTCGTTTCGTGTACGAGGTCCGCGGCGTGATCGTCGTGCCCGCCGACTGGATCGACATCGCGGCTCAGAGTCGCGCGCACACTGCCACGTTGTTCGCGTGCCATCCGCTGGGGTCGGCGACCGAACGGATCGTGGTGAAACTGCGACTGCTCGACGGCAACGGGCGATCGGTCGATCCCGAGACGGCGCTACCCGCGATCGACGCCGAGGCCCGACGAACCGACCACACACTCCTCGTGCAGCCTTCACCCGATGGCGCGCCACCGGCCGGAGCGGATCCGTTCGCCTCGTCTGGAAGTTGACCAAGCGCTCAAAGTGAACCGCGCGGGAAGAACTGTTCGACATGCCAGTCGGCCCGCAGCTCGCCCCCGTCGGCAACCAGGGCGGCGCCCGTGATGAAGCGAGCCGCGGGTGAACACAGGAAGAGGATCGCGGCCGCCACTTCGTCGACGGTGCCCAGACGTCTCGATGGGTGATCGAGGTCGAGTATCTGGCCAAAGCTCTCTAGGTCGTGGCCCATCCGTTCGAGCTCGTTCTGCTCCAATCCTTCGGTCGTGATCGCACCGGGAGCGAGCGCGTTGATGGTCACACCGTGAGGGCCGAGGTAGGGCGCCATCGTGCGCGTCATGTTCACCACTCCGGCCCGAGCAGCACCAGAGTGAACGAACAATGGCGCGCCGCGTTCGAAGGAGTACACGTGGACGACATTGACGATGGCGCCGAACCCCGCTTCAGTCATCGGCATCATGAACCGGCTGATCATGTTCCAGGTGCCATTGAGGTTCAGGTCCACCACCGCGCGCCAGCCATTGGCCGATATCTGCGACGGTGTCGCGGGGAACTGACCTCCAGCGTTGTTGACGAGGAAGTCGACCTTCTCGAACCTCCCGTAGGCCGCCTCACGCAGGTCGTCGACTTGTTCGGGCTCACGGATGTTCGTCGGGTGCGCCAGACATTGCACGCCAACCGACTCGATCTCCTTGGCCGCGGCATCGAGGTGCTCGGCATTGCGACTCGCGATGACGAGATCGGCTCCGAGATGCGCGAACGCCATCGCCGTTCGCCGGCCAATGCCCGTTCCGCCTCCGGTCACCAACGCGACACGACCGTCGAACAAGCCAGGTGCGAACGTGTCGAGGGGGCCAATCGGGTCCACGTCCGAACCTTAGGTTCTGTTCGTGACTGGTAGACGTGGCGGCCCGGCGAGAATGATGACCGCCGTGCGATTCGAAAGCCGCCCCTTCGTGGTGCTCCGCTGCGTACTCGCGGGCCTATGTCTCGCGGCCTCGGTCCCACCGTGGGGTTGGTGGCCGCTCGCCTTCGTGGGCGTCCTCCTGTGGGACCGGCTGCTCGCCGACAGGCCCTGGCGATCACGGCTCCTGCGCACGTGGCTGCTGGCGGCCTGCTGGTTGTTCCCGGCGATGTTGTGGATGTGGGATTTGACGAGCCCCGGCTACGTCGTAGCCGCCGGCACATTCGCGTTGTACTTCGGGGTCGCTGTGATCGCCGTCCCGCCGCAGGCGCCTTGGCGGTGGATTGCGTTACCGGCGGCCATCGTGGTTGCCGAGATCGCTCGTTCGACGTTCCCGTTCGGCGGCGTGCCCCTTGCAACGCTCGCCATGAGCCAGGCCGACGCGCCACTCGCGCAAGCGGCGCGGTTGGGCAACGCCATCTTGATCTCCGGATTGGTGGGCGTCGCGGGCGTGGCCCTGTCGGCCGCGTGGACGCGACGATGGACGGCGGCGGTCATCGCATTGGCGGCAACAGGGTTGGTTTGGTCGCTCGCGGCGGTGGCGCCGCGCGGCCAGCAGGTCGGCGACATCACCTATGCACTCGTGCAGGGTGGTGGTCCGCAACGAACCCGCGCCGAGGACACCGACGAGCGCGAGGTGTTCGTTCGACACCTCGAGGCCAGCGGCGGAATCGAACCGGGAAAGGACCTCGTTCTGTGGCCCGAAAACGTCGTGGCGGTCGACATGCTCGCAGGTAGCCGTGAGCTTCGTGAACTGCAGCAGCTCGCGGTCGACCTCGACACGACGCTGATAGTCGGCGTCACCGAGGATGCCGGCGACGACTTCTTTCACAACGCAGCGGTGGCTTTCGGCCCGGATGGCACACAGATCGACCGGTTCGAGAAGGTGCGGCGAGTGCCCTTCGGTGAATACGTGCCCCTGCGCGGTCTCATCGAGCGGGTGGCCGGCGAAAATGCCGGCCTTCCCGAGCGCGATGCCATCGAAGGCAACCAGCCGGCCGTCCTTCGCACCGAAGCCGGGACGTTCGCGGTGGTGATCTCGTGGGAGGTGTTCTTCACGAACCGCGCACGTGATGGAGTACTGAACGGCGGACAAGCCGTTCTCAACCCGACGAACGGATCGTCCTACTGGCTCACGCAGGTGCAGACACAGCAGATCGCGGCATCGCGCTTGCGAGCCATCGAAACCGGCCGCTGGGTCTTGCAGGCGTCGCCGACCGGGTTCACCGCGGTGCTCGACGACAACGGCGACCTGCTCGCGCGATCGGCCGTGAGCGAGTCGACGGTGTTCGAGGGCTCGGTCCCGTTGCGTGAGGGCTACACCATCGCGACTCGCATCGGGCCATTTCCCGTCGTGATCCTGAGCGCACTGACCTTGGCGGTGGCGTGGGTCGTCGCTCGGCGCCGCCACCCCGACGAGAGACCGCCTTCCGGAGGGGGCCCACCGCAAGACAGCCCCCCATCGGTGTGACCGATGGTGGGCCGCCCCCAGAAGGAGGCGGCCCCCGCCCACCGAACCGGGGTCAGTGACCCACCGGCTGGTCGCTCCCGACAACCCGCCACCGACTCCCTGGGGCACCCAAACACGGCATGGTGTGCCAGGCAAGGCTCCCGAACGAAGTTGGCACGCTTTGACGAGGGACTCAGGGTCGAGGACCAGCTCATTGGCCGCCGTTGGCACAGATTGATGATGCATCGAGATCAAGACACCCGACTCACTCCGGCACTGGGTCGGGTACCTTTTCCTGCGGGCAACGAGGGCGAGCGGGCGGGGGACGCGAAATCCGCTCGGAGCGAGCAGAGGCGACGTTGAGGCAGGCCGTGGAGATCGTCGGACGTGAGCAACCCCTGGAACGGGCGCGTCGTGCCATCGAGCAGAAGCGACCGATCGCAGTGGTGGGAGGCGCGGGGATCGGCAAGACGACGCTGGCGCAAGCCGCCATCACGGGTGCCGGTCGTCGGATCCGTCACGGAGCCGCGGTGGACTACCTGCAGTCGAGGCCGTTCCTTCCGTTGTCACGAATCCTCGGACGGCCGCCCGCGCCCGGCGATGCCGCGGCCGTTGCGGCCGAGATCAGCGCGGCGATCGGCAACGACGTGCTCTTGTTGGACGACCTCCAATGGAGCGACATCGACACGATCGACGTGTTGCCGGCGCTCGCGCGGGCGACACCGCTTGTCGTGACGATCCGGCCGGGGAATGACGCCGCCCGGCGAGTGGTCAAACAGATCGAACCGCTGGGAGAGGTCATCGACCTCGAGCCCCTCGACGACGCAGCCGCGTTGGTACTGGTGCATCGAGTGCTGCGATCGGAGGAGAACGTTTTTGAAGTCGTGGCTGCCGGCGGCGGCAACCCGTTGGTCTTGGGCGCCCTCGCCGCGGCGCGTGCCAGCAAACGCGTGCCCGAGGCCGACACGTTGCGCGCGGTGGTCGAGGACTGCTCGCACGAATCGAGGTGCACACTCGCGCGGTTGGGCTTGCACGACACGAGTGTCGACGCCGACACCGCTGGGGTCAGCGACCTCGTCGAACGGCGACTCGCCACGGTCACCGCCGATGGGGAGGTGGTCGTCAGCGCGGACCTGTTCGGAGAGCTCGGCTTGGCCTCGCTGGCCGACGATGAGCGAGTCGAACTGCACCGCAGGCTCGCAGCCACGTCGACCGACCTGGGTGAGGCAGCACGACATTGGTCGGCGGCGGGCGAACCGGACCGGGCCCACGAGACCGCCCTCGCGGCGGCCGATGTGGCTGCGACGCCCGCATCCCGGGCCCAGCTGCTCGTACTGGCCGCCCAGACGGCGCCGGAGGGTGCTCGATGGCCGGTCATGCGCGAGGCGGTGCAAGGGCTGCTCGAACTGGCGCGGCTCGACGTCTGCAAGGAGCTCATTCGGGACCTTCGCCGCGAGGAGCCGCCGACACAGTCCGAGGCAATCGACCGTGAAGTCTTGTGCGCCCGACTCGCGCTCGACGAGCAGCAGTTCAGCACCGCCCTGGAGATCACCGACGCCGCGTTGAGGACGTACACGGAGCTGACCCCGCTACAACGGTCCTCATTGCTGGTGCTACGAGCCGCGGCGAGAGGTGAGTCGTTCGACATCGCGAGTGCGATCACCGACGCAAGGGAAGCCGAACGCGTCGCGGCCGACGCTGGCCTGCCGACGGTACGAGCAAGGCTCACACTCGCGGCGCTCGCCGTTCTGACACGGGCCGATTCGTGGCGTCGCGACCTCGCTGAGGTCTTCGACGACGCGGTCGCGGGCGGCGATGTGTCCACCGCGAAGGAGGCAGCTCGGATCTTGGCGCTGGCCCGTTTCTTCGACGGAGACGAGGAAGGCGGGATCGCCGCGTGCGACAAGTTGCGAGGCCTGGCACACAGGCACAACAACCTGTCATGGGATCGCGAGGCACGAGGCATCGAGGCCGTCAACCTGTCTCTGACCCGTCTCGCGGCCCCAGACGTCGTCGCCGAACTGCGCGCCCTACTCGACGATCCGGCCATCGGGAGCTTCCGATTCTCGATCGTCACGCTGCTGGCGATCGCGGAAGCCGACCTCGGCCACGTCGAGCGCGCCGACGAGTTGCTCGCCGACACCATCGTGGCTGCGGACGGATCGCGCTCCGAGAACATCGAGCCGCTCCTCTGGGCGCAATGCGAAGTCGCGTGGTCGGCGGGTCGGCTCGACGAGTGCCTCGACCTCGCCGAGCGGACCTTGCAGACCTGCTCGCCGATCAACTTCGGCACCCCTTCAGCGGCAGTTCTGCGGCGTTGGGTCGCATGGGAGCGGGGTGAGGACTGTTCGGCCTCGCCTGGGCCGATGGTCGTCTATCCCGTGCAGCGCGGACTACTCGACGAAGCCCGCGCGATCGACTTGTTGAGCACGCTTGGACGGGAGCGAGACGCAGCAGCCCGCTTCCTTCGCGCGGCGGAGTTGCACGACGAGTACCTCCGGCGCAACGGGCTGAGGTGTCGTTGGGCCGCCGGGGAGGCGCTACGACGAGCTGGTGACCTGCAAGGGGCGGCCCGGATCCTGGAGTCAACGGCCGCTTCGTGCGCTCAGCACGGGTTCGTGCCACTCGGTCGTCGGGTCAACGCTTCGCTGCGCCAGCTGGGAGCAACCGGCGGCGCAACGCCTGGACCGTCGGGGAGCCCGCCGACGGGCGGGTTGACCCACCGCGAATGCGAAGTGCTGGCGTTGGTGCGTCTCGGCTTGCCGACGGCAGAGATCGCGACCCGACTGAGACTCAAACCGTCCACCGTGGAGTCGCACGTGCGTAAGGCCATGAAACGACTGGGCGCGAACAACCGCCGCGAGGCCGCTCTGCTCGCGGACGACCGTCGATAGGGCCTGTACCACGCTTCCCACCCGGCTTCCCGTCGTACTGGTGGGCGGCGAGCGTGCGCTTCGGGCCGCCCGCACGTTGGCGGAGGCCGCGGGGGCAAGGGTCGCCGACGGCTGGGTCCTGCCCGAGCAGCCGTGGGACCTCGCGGCGATACGACTCGTCGTGCAGGGGTCGCTGGAACGGCCATCGGACGAGGAACTTCTCGTGTCCGCGGTCGTTCGAGGAGCCGGGGCGATCCTCGACGTGGACCGAGACGCTCACGTGACGGCCAGGCTCCTCGATGCGTTGAAGCGCATCGCGCCCGTCCTCGACTGGTCTGCCTGCCCGACGATGCGGCTCGATCAGACGCAGATCCGTCTGGTCGCTCGCTTGGCGAACGGCGCGAGCGCGCGTTCGGCCGCCGAGGCCGAGCACGTGTCGTTGAGGACGGCGCACCGACGGATCGCCGAGGCGAGGAACTTGCTGGGGGCGTCGTCGACCAACGCCGCTGCGGCCGAGCTCGCCACGGCGGCACGCGCCTGGCAATCCTGAGACCGAACCGGTTCTGGGTGTCAAGGCGGTGGCTGGAGCAACCGGTTTGACACCCAGAACGCTCGGTAATCGATCGGCTGGAGCTACCGCTATACCTCGAGCAGCAACGTCACCGGGCCGTCGTTGACGAGTTCGACGGACATGTGCGCGCCGAAGCGTCCAGTGGCCACAACCGTGCCGCGTGACCGAATCTCGTCGACGAGCCGCTCCACGAGCGGCTCGGCGTGCTCGGGACGGGCCGCGTCGAGGTAGGAGGGCCGACGACCCTTGCGGGTGTCGCCGTACAGGGTGAACTGGCTGATGACGAGGACCGCCCCGCCCGTCTCGCCCGCCGATAGGTTCATCACGCCGGCATCATCGGCCATGATGCGCAAGCCGACGATCTTGTCGGCCAGCTTGGCGGCCGCGCCCTCGTCATCGTCGTGAGCCACCCCGACCAGCACGCACAGACCGGCGCCGATCTCACCCACCACCTCGTCGGCGACCAGCACCCGGGCTCGCGTCACTCGTTGCACCACCGCCCGCATGGCACCTCCCGGCTCCCGCTACGAAACTGCCACCTCGAAGGCATCCATGATGGGCCGCAACGGACCCCTTTTCCACGAGGGCCAGCGACCCTGGTCACCGAGGGTGACCTGGGGGGTTCTGCCCGCTTGACCGATCGGTCAGGGACCGTGAGACTTCTCGCCTTATGCAGTCTTCGGCCCTCGGGCGAAACACCGTCGAGCGGGCCGCCGACGGCGAACTCCCCCTGAACGTGGGTTTCCTCGCCTATCGGGGAAAACCCCATGTGGGCGGGCAAGGGGTGTACACCCGGCATCTGACCAAGGCGCTCGTCGATCTGGGCCATCGGGTCGAGGTCCTCGGCGGCCAGCCCTTTCCCGAGCTCGACGAACGGGTGCCGCTCGTCGAGCTACCGAGCTTGGACATCTACAACGACTACTTCCCGATGCGGATGCCCGGGCTGTGGGAGCTGAAGTCGTTCGGTGACTGGGTCGAGGTCACGTCGTTCTCCACCGGGACGTTCCCTGAACCGTTGGCCTTCAGCGTGCGAGCGTTCCAGCACCTGCGCCAGCGCGTCAACGACTTCGATCTGGTGCAGGACAATCAGTGTCTCGGTTACGGGCTGCTCGGTATCGAGCGCCTCGGCCTACCGGTTCTGGCGACGATCCACCACCCCATCACCGTCGACCGCCGGCTCGAGATGGAGCACGCCGAAACGGCATGGCAACGATTCTCGAAGGCGCGGTGGTACGCGTTCACGAAGATGCAGACCCGCGTGGCCGCACGGATGACCCGGGTGCTCACGGTGTCGCAGAACTCGAACAACGACATTCACGCTGACCACAAGGTGCCGCTCGAACGGATGCACGTCGTGCCGGTCGGAGTCGACCAGAACATCTTCCGACCAATGCCGGACGTGGAGCGCGTGAAGGGGCGGTTGATCACGACCGCAAGCGCCGACGTGACCATGAAGGGACTTCGCTACTTGCTCGAGGCGTTGGCGAAGCTCAGGACCGAGCGTGACGTCGAGCTGGTCGTGATCGGACGGCTGAAGGAGGGCGGTCCATCGGCCCGCACGATCGACGAGCTGGGCCTGCGAGATGTGGTCACGTTCGTCACCGGCGTGCCCGAGGCCCGCATCATCGAGCTCTACTCCGAGGCCGAGCTGGCGGTCGTGCCCTCGTTGTACGAAGGATTCTCGCTTCCCGCCATCGAGGCGATGTCGTGCGGTGTGCCGCTGGTTGCCACCACGGGCGGTGCCTTGCCCGAAGTGGTCGGCGCCGACGGCGACACGGCCCTGCTGGTGGAACCGGGCGACAGCGACGCCTTGGCGGTGAGGATCCGCGAGGCGCTCGACAACCCCGGACTGCGCGCGCGTGTCGGCGCCGCGGGCCGGCAGCGGGTGATCGACCGGTGGACATGGCGCCACACCGCGGTCGGCACCGTTGAGCAATACCGAGCGTTGCTCCATGAGACCGCCGCTATCCAGGCCCGACGGCCGGGCGGCGCAGGGCGAGCGCCGCGGTATCGCGGAAGGACCTGAGGGTTGCTGACCGTCGACTACGACCGCTTGGGGTTGCGCGCGGGCGAACTGGTGCTCGACCTCGGATGCGGCTTCGGACGGCATGCCTTCGAGGCGTTCCGCCGAGGCGCTCGGGTGGTCGCCTGCGACATGTCGATCCGTGAGCTCGTCGAGGTACGCGCGCTGTTCGAAGCCATGGTGGTCGCGGGGGAAGCCTCGCCCGACGGAATGGGCGTTGCGGTCAGCGGTGATGCGACCCGGCTGCCCTTTCCGGACGGCGCTTTCGATCGGGTCATCGCTTCCGAGGTGATGGAGCACATCCCCGACGATGTCGCCGCGCTCGACGAGCTGGTCCGCGTGCTTCGGCCCGGTGGGATGTTGGCCGTGACGATCCCGTCATGGTTGCCCGAGAAGGTCTGCTGGATGCTCTCCGACGAGTACTACGCGCCGAAGGCCGAAGGTGGGCACGTGCGCATCTACCGCGAGGCCGAACTGCGCCAGAAGATGCTGCGAGCAGGACTGGATCCCGGCGAGTCACATCAAGCGCACGCGCTGCACACACCCTATTGGTGGCTCAAGTGCGCAGTCGGGCCGGCGAACGATGAGTTCCCTTTGGTGAAGCTGTACAACCGCTTTCTCGTCTGGGACATCGAGCAAGGTCCACCGGTCACTCGCATCACCGAACGGGTGCTCAATCCCGTACTCGGGAAGAGCCTCGTGGTCTACGCGACCAAGCCGGTCGCGAGTGCGGCTCGGACTCATACCGTCAGGGAGGTTGCTCGTGCGGGTGCCTGAGGTCAACGGCGTGCTGGCGTCGAGCGATGTGTCGACGACTGTCGAAGCCATCGCCGAATGGCAGCTACCCAACGGCATGATTCCATGGTTCCCAGGCGGGCACGCCGATCCGTGGAACCACGTCGAAGCCGCCATGGCGCTCGCGCTCGGCGGACGCCGGGACGACGCCGAGCGTGCTTTCGATTGGCTCACCGGCGTTCAACGTCCCGATGGCTCGTGGCATCAGTACTACTTGGCGAGCTCGATCGAGCAGGACAAGCTCGATGCCAACACGATCGCCTACGTCGCGGCGGGTGTGTGGCATCACTGGCTGCTGTTCCACGACCGGGGCTTCGTCGAGTCGATGTGGACGGTCGTCGAGCGGGCCATGGACTTCGTTCTCGATCTGCAAACCCCTCGTGGCGAGATCATTTGGGCTCGACACGCCGACGGCACTCCCTGGTCGTTCGCGCTGCTCACAGGATCGTCGAGCATGTGTCACAGCCTGCGTTGCGCGATCGCACTGGCCGAGCTGTTGGGTCACGAGCGACCCGACTGGGAGCTCAGCGCGGCCCGCTTGGCCGATGTGGTCCGGGCCCACGTTCGGGGCGATCTGCCCGATGCCTTCGCGCCCAAGCACCGCTGGGCCATGGATTGGTACTACCCGGTGCTGGCCGGCGTGTTGCGGGGCGAGCAAGGTCGGGAGCACCTCGACGCTCGTCGCAACACGTTCGTCGTCGACGGCATGGGCGTTCGATGTGTGAGCGATCGTCCATGGATCACCGCGGCTGAGACCTGCGAGTGCCTGCTGGCCTACCTCTCGGTGGGCGAGGTCGACTTCGCCCACACGCTGTTCCGTTGGGCCCAACAGCTGCGGTCCGACGACGGGCACTACTGGACCGGCATCGTGTTCCCCGAGATGGTGCATTTCCCCGGCAACGAGAAGAGCACGTACACCGCAGCGTCGATCGTCCTCGCCGCCGATGCGCTCAGCGGCACGAGCCCGGCCTCCGAGCTGTTCGTCGATCACGCCGCGCTCCCCGCGCTGATCAACACCACCGAGATCGTCGACCCCACCCTCGACTGAGAACACACCCTCTCAGCTGGTACGGCGCAAGACGCGCAATGAGCCGACGGCCCGCTCGTCGGTGAACGAACCCGATTCGAGCGCGCGGCAATAGATCTCGAACGGAGGCCGTCCACCGTCGGCGGGGTCAGGAAAGACGTCGTGGATGGCCAGCAGCCCACCGGGCTCGACCCACGGTGTCCAAGTGTCGAAATCGCGATGAGCAGGCTCGGAGCCATGCCCTCCGTCGATGAAGAGAAGCGCGAGCGGAGTTCGCCAGTGCTTCCCAACGGTGACGGACTCGCCCACCAAGGCGATCACCACCTCTTCGAGACCCGCCTTGCGGAGCGTGCGGCGAAACAGCGGCAAGGTGTCGATGGTGCCGCTCTCAACATCGACGAGATCAGGCTCGTGCCACTCCCACCCCGGTTGGTTCTCCTCGGAACCACGATGATGGTCGAGCGCGAACAACACGGTCGATCGTTCTCGAGCCGCGGCACCCAGATACACCGACGACTTCCCGCAGTAGCTACCGATCTCGAGCAAGGGCGATCCACCCAGGCCGACCGAGGCGCCCGCCTCGTACAAGGCCATACCTTCCTCGGCGGGCATGAAGCCCCGGGCCCGCTCGGCGAGTTGGCGGACGGCTGGGTCCATCGGCGAAGGCTCAGACCGTGGCCGGTGCCTCGGACTCCTCGGTGACGGGCCCGTGGTGGTGCTTGCCGAATATGTACGCGTCGAGCACGAAGAACTTGACCACCCACAGCACACCGAAGGCCAGCATGTTGGCGATGTTGGGCACGAGCTTCTCGATCGTCGTCCGATCGGCGGGTGCGATGTCGTTGATACCGAGGATGTTCGTCGCGAGCCACACCGAGACGGTCGACATGATCAGGCCGGCGAAGGCGAACCCCCAGAAGGGCAGCACCTCCTTGTAGAGGTGGCTCTTGCCCGACTTGCCCCAAACCCATGCGCGAGTGAGGTAATAGGCCGGTACCGCGCTCAGGGACACGGCCAGGACGTTCGACACGACCTGATTGACGTGGAGGATGGCGGCGAACAGGATCAGCAGACCCTGGCCTATCGCCACGTTGACCAGTGACACAGCCGAGTACT
>Ga0299914_10002259_pt1 | contig 13222 bp, 11 predicted proteins | sample RVTome_10_FD_201361 | JGI IMG/M metagenome (GOLD analysis project Ga0299914, IMG submission 201361) | Soil microbial communities from uranium-contaminated site in the Upper Colorado River Basin, Wyoming, United States - RVT153D57 (version 2) ...
CCTGACCGTGCTGATCGATCCGGTGACCCTGCCCCCGGATCTGCCCGACGACGTGCAGACCTGGGAGGGCGACCTCGATGGCCCGAAAGGCGGCATCGTGCAACAGATCGTGGGCGGGCCGGTCTACGAGGGCTACCACCAGTTCTTCATCGGAGTCGACGAACAGCGACCCTTCGCCGTCGAACGACTCGAAGATCCGCCCCGGGTCGTGATCGACCTCTTCCGCGAGTAGGGCTGAGCGGTGTGGGGCCATCTGTGGCGAGCCGTGGTACTCGTCGTGCTGGTGCTCGCAGGGGCGCTGCACGCGTTCCTGGAGGGGCTCGGTGGCCACACGCTCGGCTGGCTGCTGGCCCCCGCAGCGCTGACTGCCGGCGGTCTCGTACTCGCCTGGCTGCTGTGGTGGCGTCGTCCCGACCGGACACCGGCGATGGGTGGCTCCCTCGCGGCCGCACTCCTCGCGGGGCGGTCGTGGTTGTCGCCTCCCCGCCGGGCCCGAGCGCCCTTGAGGTGGCGCTCGACGAGATCGAGCTCCCGCACGGCGCTGAGCTGACCGAGCAGCGCACCGGCGGCAACATGCTCTGTTTCGACGTCTGCCCCAGCGCGGACCGACGCTACGTCGTGGACGCCGAGCAGCAGGAGTTCATCGAGCACCTCCGTGGCGAGCTCCGTGCCGCCGGCTACGACCTCGAAGATGCCACCGAGCCTGACGCGTTGACCACGGAACTTCAGGACCGACGGCTCTACATCACGGGTCGGGTCGAACCTCGCGAGGACGGTCCTGGTGTCGACGTTCGGCTCCGCGCAGTCAGCGCCGGATAGCCACCGTCGAAGACCGCGTGCTCGCCGTGACCCGGCAACCGGACAGCCCTGCAGAGTGGTGGCTCGTCCTGCGAACAGCGCGGCCAGTAGCCGAAACCGTTGTTGGTGTCGTACAGTCACCAGCGAAGGGGAGTACCTCATCCTCGTCGGTGCCGTCATGCCGGCTTCTCGTGAAGCCCGGTGCCGCGCCTTTCCGAGTTCGGTCAGGGAGGGAGACCTTCGGCCACCTCTGGCGACCTGTGGGTCGCTGTCTGCCGAAGGATTCCCGTTGTCCGGTGCAACCCGTGCAGCCGACTCGCTGCTTGAGTCAGATGTCCTCGCTGCCCCTCATGCGACGGACGCCGCGCAGGTGTGTCGCGACCTCGACGTGGATGCGGCGGTGGGGCTGTCCGCGGCGGCGGCGCAACGCCTGCACACCAGGGGCCGCAACGAGTTGAGCTCCCCGCCGACCCGGTCGCTGCTGCTGCGGTTCGCGGACCAGTTCCGCAGCCTGCTGATCGTGGTCCTGGTCGGTGCCGCTGGTCTGTCCGCGGTGGTTGGTGAGTTCAAGGATGCGGCGATCGTCGCGGTGGTGCTGCTGGTGAACGCCGTGCTGGGGACGTTCCAGGAGTCGCGGGCGGAGCACAGCGTCCGGGCGCTGCAGGGGATGCTTCCGCCCCGCGCGCGGGTGCGTCGGGACGGGCGGGTGGCGGATGTCGCTGCGGGCGAGCTCGTGGTCGGGGACGTGGTGCTCGTCGAGGCGGGGGCCCGGATCCCTGCGGACGCGAGGATCGTGCGGGCCACCGGGCTGGCGACCGACGAGTCATCGCTGACGGGCGAGACGACACCGGCGACCAAGGAGTCCGATGCGGTCGTGGCGCCCGATGCGCCGGTCGCGGACCGCTCCACGATGGTGTGGATGAACTCGACCGTGGTGCGGGGACGCGGCGAGGTGGTGGTGGTCGCGACCGGGATGGCGACGCGGATCGGGCAGGTCGCCCGGACGCTGGCCGAGGCGCCGGAACGCAAGACCCCGCTGCAACGCCAGATCGATCAGCTGGGTCATCGGCTGGCGGTGGTCGCCGCCGTCGCGGTGACGGCGGTGTTCATCGTCGGGCTGGTGCGGGGTGACACCCTCGCGGTTGCGGCGTTGGACGCGATCGCGTTGGCGATCGCCGCGGTCCCCGAGGGGCTGCCGGCGGTGGTGACGGTCACCCTGGCGCTGGGGACCGCGGCGATGGCCCGGCAGCGCGCGATCGTGAAGCGGCTCACTTCGGTTGAGACCCTGGGATCGACGCAGGTGATCTGCACCGACAAGACGGGCGCGTTGACCTGCAACCAGATGACCGTGCGCACCCTGGTGTTCCACGGTCACCGTCACACCGTCACCGGCGAGGGCTACGCGGCGGACGGTCACATCTCCCCGCCCGCGCCAACCCTCGAGAGCGCGCTCGAGGCGATGGTGCTGTGCAACGACGCGGACGTGCGTGGCGGACAGGCGGTCGGTGACCCGACCGAAGGGGCGCTGTTGGTCCTTGCGGGCAAGGCCGGACTCGACGTGGCGGCGGTCCGGCGACGTGAACGGTTCGCCGAGCTCCCCTTCGATGCGGCGACGAAACTGATGGCGACCGTGCACGCCCACGAGGACGGCGGCACCCTGCTCGCCGTCAAGGGCGCACCCGACGTCGTACTGCGATCCTGCACGCGGATCGCATCGGACACCGGCACCAACCCACTGGACCACGTTCAAGGACTCGAGACGGCGATCTCGGAACTGGCCACCGAGGGACTGCGCACCCTGGGCGTCGCCACCCGGCATCTGCCTGACCTCGACCCGCGGGATGTCACCGACGTGGCAGTGCTGCTCGAGGAGCTGACGTTCGAGACGTTGGTCGGCATCGTGGATCCACCGCGTCCGGGCGTTGCCGGGGCGGTGTCGCTGGCGCGACAGGCCGGGATCCGGGTGATGATGGTCACCGGCGACCATCCCGACACCGCCGCCGAGATCGCCCGCGAGGTCGGGATCGAGGGCGAGGTGGTGACCGGCGCGGACCTCGACGCGCTCACCGATGAGGAGCTCGGTCGGCGGATCGCAGACATCGGCGTCTGTGCCCGGGTCGCACCGGAACACAAGGTCCGGCTCGTCACCGCGCTGCAGGGACAAGGGCTCACGACGGCGATGACCGGTGACGGTGTCAACGACGCCGCCGCCCTCAAGCGGGCCGACATCGGCATCTCGATGGGCATCGCCGGCACGGAGGTCACCAAGGAAGCCGCCGACCTCGTGCTGGCCGACGACGACTTCACCACGATCGTCACCGCGGTCGAACGCGGCAGGGGGATCTACGACAACATCCTGTCGTTCGTCCGGTTCCAACTCGCCACCAACATCGGCGCGATCCTCACCATCCTCGGCGCCCGACTCATCGGCCTGCCCGCACCCTTCACCCCGATCCAGATCCTGTGGGTCAACCTCATCATGGACGGCCCACCCGCGCTCGCGCTCGGCGCAGACCCCACCCACCCGAACGTGATGAGCCGTCCGCCGCGCGACCCGTCCGCACCGATCCTCGACGGCGCCCGGCTGCGCCGGCTGCTGCTGTCAGGCACGGTGATGGCCGCCGGCACGCTCACGGTGTTCGCGTGGGGACTCGACGTCCGTCCCGGAGATGATGGCGCGTTCGCGACCACACTCGCGTTCACCACCTTCGTGCTGTTCCAGTTCGTCAACGCGGTCAACGCACGGGTCGAACACACCACCGTGTTCTCACGCCACACGTTGCGCAACGGCAAGCTCTGGCTCGCCCTCGCAGGTGTGCTCGCGTTGCAGATCCTGGCCGTGCACAACCCGGTGGTCGGCGGGATCGTCGACGTCGTCCCCCTCGGGATCGAACACTGGCTGCTCGCGGCGGCGGTGGCCAGCTCGCTGTTGCTCGTCGAGGAGGTCCGCAAACTCCTCACGTCCACGCTCGCCCGCCGGACGTCCGTCACCGATCAGCCGGTGGTGGTCATCCCCCGTTCGCACACGAGGTGAGCGTGTCGGGACTGGCCGGGACCATCGAGGACTGGGCGATCCGGCTGATGGAGCTGCTCGGCGCACCGGGGGCGGGACTCGCCATCGCCGCCGAGAACCTGTTCCCCCCACTACCCTGTGAGTTGATCCTCCCCCTGGCCGGCTTCGCCGCCGCCAACGGGACCATGACGATCGCTTCAGCGATCGTGTGGACCACCGCCGGATCGGTCATCGGCGCTTTGGTCCTGTACGTGGTCGGGGCCCGTGTTGGCCTGCAGCCGCTCCGGGCCGCGGCCGGACGGCTCCCGCTGCTGAGCGTCGTCGACGTCGACCGTGCGAACGACTGGTTCGCCCGACGTGGCCCGAGGGCCGTGCTGCTGGGCCGCATGATCCCGATCGTCCGGAGTCTCGTTTCCATCCCCGCCGGCGTCCAACGCATGCACCCGCTGACGTTCGTGCTGTACACGGCCGCTGGGAGCCTGGCCTGGAACTCGGCGTTCATCCTGGCCGGCTACCACCTCGGAGCCCGGTGGGCCACCGTCACCGCCTACGCCGGCGCCTACGCGCGCCTCTCGCTCGCCCTGATCGCCATCGGCGTGCTGTCGCTGCTCGGCCGGCGCCTGTGGGCCGCACGCCGCACACGAGCTGCGGACACCGGAGCCCACCATGACCACTGAGCCAGCTGCCGCGTCGCGAGGCCGCCTCGGGCTGCTGTCGCTTGGTGCCCTCGGGGTCGTGTACGGCGACATCGGCACCTCACCGCTGTACGCCTTCCGCGAGGCGATCCACGCGACCGGAGGGCAGGCTGCCGACCGCGCCGGCGTGCTCGGCATCCTGTCGATGATCCTGTGGGCGCTGCTAATCGTGGTCGCGTGCAAGTACCTCGCCATCGTCATGCGTGCCGACAGTCACGGCGAGGGCGGCATCCTCGCGTTGACCGCGCTTGTGCTTCCGACACCGGCGACCACCGGGGGCCGGAAGCGCGTCCTGATCTGGCTCGGCCTGTTTGGTGCCGCACTGCTCTACGGCGATGGGATCATCACCCCCGCGATCTCCGTGCTGTCCGCGGTCGAGGGCCTCGAGCTCGCCGCACCTGCGCTCGGTCCGTGGGTGCTACCGATCGCGATCACGATCCTGATCGGGCTGTTCGCCATGCAACACCTCGGTACCGCGAAAGTCGGGGCGATGTTCGGGCCTGTGATGGTCACCTGGTTCGCCACCCTCGGGTTGCTCGGCGTCTGGCAACTGGTGCGTGACCCGTCCGTGCTCGCTGCGGTCAACCCGACCTACGCGATCGGCTTCGCGCTGGAGCGCCCCGGTGTCGCGTTCTTCGCCCTCGCCGGGGTGTTCCTGGTCGTGACCGGCGCGGAGGCGCTCTACGCCGACATGGGCCACTTCGGACGGCGCCCCATCCAGATCGCCTGGTTCGCGCTCGTGCTCCCAGCACTGCTGCTGAACTACTTCGGACAGGGCGCGCTGCTGCTCGCCGATCCGGAGGCGGCGTCGAACCCGTTCTTCCTCATGGCACCCGGTTGGGCGTTGTTGCCGCTGGTGATCCTGGCGACCACGGCGACCGTCATCGCCTCCCAGGCGTTGATCTCGGGGTCGTTCTCGCTGACCATGCAGGCCATCCAGCTCGGCTACCTGCCCCGGGTGCGGATCGATCACACCTCTACGCGTGAGTTCGGCCAGGTCTACCTCCCTGCGGTGAACGCAGCGCTCATGGTGGCCTGCATCGGGCTCGTGCTCGGCTTCCGCAGCTCGGCGAACCTGGCTGCGGCGTACGGTGTCGCCGTGGCGTCCACGATGGTGGTCACCACCGTGCTGCTCATCGTGGTTGCCCGGGAGCGTTGGCGCTGGCCGGTCGGCGTCGTCCTCGGCATCGGGGTCGTGTTCCTGACCATCGATCTGGCGTTCCTCGGCGCCAACGTGCTCAAGATCCCTGCCGGCGGATGGCTCCCTCTGGCGCTCGGCGCCGTGATCTTCACCGTCATGACCACCTGGCACGGCGGTCGCGCGCACGTCGCCGCACGCCGACGCCTCGGATCGGTCCCGCTGAACACGTTCATCACCGACATCCAGCATCGCGGTGTTCACCGGGTCGACGGCACCGCGATCTACCTCGGCGCCGACCGATGCCAGACCCCGAGCGCGCTGGAAGCGAACCTGCACACCCACCAGGTCGTGCACGAGCACTGCCTCGTGGTCACCATCCAGATCATCGACACCGCCCGGCTCGACGACGACACCCGCGCGACCGTCACCGATCTGGGCGACGGGTTCACCCAGGTGCTGCTCCGATTCGGGTTCATTGAGCAGCCCGACGTTCCAGCGGCCCTGCGACGAGCGTTGGGCACCCGCTGGCTCGCACGCCTCGGATCAGCGACCTACTTCGTCGGACTCGAAACCATCTCCCCAAGCAGCCAGGTCCCCGGGATGGCCTACTGGCGTGAGCGGCTGTTCGCCCTGTTGCACCGCAACGCCGCCAGCATCGTGCGCTACTTCCGTCTGCCCCGTGACCGGATCGTAGAAGTCGGCAACGTCATCGAGATCTAAAGGACCGTCCACTCGACCGTCAGCCGTCACGCGGGCAACAGGGTCCCGCCCCGCGACCACTATCAACGTGCATCGGAGCAGCATGACCACCAACCCGTACCTGCTGTTGATCCTCGGTGGGGCGCTGCTCGTCCTCGGCGCCGAGTTGCTGGTCCGCGGCGCATCGCGCCTGGCCATAGCGATCGGCATCTCCCCACTGGTGGTGGGACTCACCGTGGTGGCGTTCGGGACCAGCGCACCCGAGATGGCCGTCACGGTCGGATCCGCCTACGCAGGCCAGGCCGAGGTGGCCCTGGGCAACGTCGTCGGCAGCAACATCTTCAACGTGCTGTTCATCCTTGGCGTGTCCGCGCTGATCGCCCCGCTCGTGGTCGCCCAGCAGCTCGTCAGGTTCGACGTGCCGTTGATGATCGGCGTCTCGGTCGCGACCCTGTTGCTGGCACTCGACGGCGGCATCGGACGTCTCGACGGTGTCTTGCTCTTCGCCGCCATCATCGCCTACACGGCATTTCTGATCCGTCAGAGCCGCCTCGAGACCGCCGCCATCGAACAAGAGTACGACCAGGCGTTCGGCGATGAGAAGCAGCGCACGCCGGCTGCCGTTAACGTGGCGATGATCCTGGCCGGTCTGGTGCTGCTGGTGCTGGGATCGCAGTGGCTGGTCGACGCGGCCGTCAGCATGGCAAACGCGCTGGGTGTGAGCGAACTGGTGATCGGTCTGACCATCGTGGCTGCCGGGACCTCGCTGCCGGAGCTTGCAACCTCGGTGACGGCCGCGATCCGCGGCGAGCGCGACATCGCCGTCGGCAACGTGGTCGGCAGCAACATCTTCAACGTGCTGGCCGTGCTCGGTCTCGGCAGCATCGTCGCCCCCGACGGGATCCCTGTGCCCGACGGCGCACTGAGCTTCGACATCCCGATCATGATCGGCGTCGCCATCGCCTGCATGCCGATCTTCTTCACCGGCTACGCCATCGCCAGGTGGGAGGCGGCCGTCTTACTCGGCTACTACGTCGCCTACCTCACCTACCTGGTCTTCGAGGCCTCGGATCACGGCATGGCGAGCCACCTCGCCGCAGCCATCACCTGGTTCGTCCTCCCGCTCACCGTGTTGACCATCGCCATCACCGTCATACGACACAACCGCGCCGACCGCCCTCTGCTGCATTGACTCTTCTGTCCAGCGTGCGCTGCCGTTTAGTTTAGTAGCCTCGATTTCCGATTTCCTCTCCTCCTCCTCCAGGATGCAGAGAGCAACACCTGACCCGCGTGGCTCGGTGTTGCTGCCGCCTCCTACCGGCCGACTGAACGCCACGGGCTTCAGACCGGCGACCGGCGGCACGACGGTCGGACTGGCTCACCCCAATCGATGCCCCGACGTCGAAGGTCCGACGGGACTCGCGGCGGCCGCGTCCCGCCTTGCCCGACGACTCCACGATCAGGACCGGCCCGCGACCGCAGCCGACCACCTCGAAGCCATTCTGACGGAACCAAGGAGCACGCCGTGCAAAATGATGTCAGCAGCATCGCGTCTGGCCGCTGGGAAGAGGCGGTCCTGCGAGTGGGGCGGGTTGCACCGCCGTCGCCCTGGTCGTTGGGATCGTGGGTTTCGCGACGAACCAGGGCGGTGACTGACATCCGGACCGGCCTGTTCCCGCTCGCGATGGCCGTGGCCTTCACGCTACTCGCCACCTGCCCTCAGGCGGTGCTGCGGATGCACGAGCGGCCACCGCGGATGGTCACCGTCGGCGGTTGGTGGACCACGATCGCACTGCTCGGACCAGCCGGATTCTTCGCCGGTGTGGCCATCGGCGCAATGCTCGGCCTCGACGAGGAAACCCTTGGCGGGTACGCCATCCTGCCCGTTGCAAGCATGGCCTTCGGGATCCTCACACTGCCCATCGCAACCACGATCCTCGCCCTGGCAGTCCGACGGTCCGGTCACCTGCCATCCCGGGTATTCACATCCTTGCTGGTCGCCGGCTGGGTGCCGCCGGTGCTGATGGTGGTCGGCGGACTGGCAGAAGGCACGCGGAGAGCCTCGGGTCCACCGCTTTGGCGGCAACGTTCTTCGGCGCCTGGCTCGTCACTGGGACTGCGGTGCGTCCCCGCACACGGACATCGGCGATCGGGCCCGGGCGATGAACCGACCACGGGCAGCGTTGCCGCGAGTCGTGCCTCCACCGGCGGCGTTTCGTGCCGCACAGGCGATGCGTCGGGGCTCGAGCGCGCCCGGCGTAGGAGCACACTGCCCCTCGTCGCGCTGCTCGAGCAGGCCGTCGAACTGGTCGAGGTGCACGCGACGACGGTCTTCGTCGAGTTGCCAGCCGTGATCGACCATGCCCGCCCGGGCGGCATGCCGAAACCGATTCTGCGCGGGCGAGTGGAGTCGTCGAGCCGCGCATAACGCATGGAGCTCCTCGTCTACGCGGCGACATGCGAGCGCCGGGTGCTGTCGCGTCGAAGGGTCATTCAGGCTGTGTGGCGAAGCTGCCAGCGGATAACTGCCCGGTGGCAGTGATCGCGACATCCTCGGTCCTCGTGTACGTGAGACACCGGAACGTGGCCCCTGCCCTGGCGTCTGACAACGATGCATCTGATCTCGAACGTTCGGAGGCGCCCATGCCGAGCCGCTTCCTGCTTGGCGCGATCGTCGCGCTGGTGCTCGCCTCGTGCGGGAGCGCCGAGCCGAACGCACCTGTGGTCGAGGGTGACGGCACGGCCACCGGCCCTGCGGGATCGTGGATCCTCATCGGCGCGCAGCCCACGATCGACATCCCCGACGACGCCCGCGTGACCATGGAGGTTGTCGCCGACGCGACGTCTGGCAGGCCGGGGGCACTTCGGCGTGCAACTCGTATGGCGCTACGGTCGTCACCGACGGCCGCTCGTGGCGCGGCGAGGGCTACGGGGGGACCGACATGGCCTGCGAGGAGCCACGGATGGCGGCCGAGCGGGCCTACCTCGACGCACTCCACGCGGTCGACACGTGGACGCGGGCGTCGGCGGAGGAGCTCGTGCTCACCGGTCCGGATGTGGAGCTGCGCTTCGAGATGCTGCCGCCGGTGCCCACGGCCGAGCTGACCGTCACGACCTGGGTGCTCGAAGGGTTGGTGACCGGGACCGGCGCCGACGCGAGCGTGTCCTCGACCGCCGCCGGCGCCGACGAGGCCACCCTAGGGCTCGAGCCCAACGGGACCGTCGACGCGACGACCGGTTGCCGGAGCTTCTTCGGTGAGTGGACCGAGACCGGCGACGAGATCCTGCTGGCCACCTTCGGGGTCCGCGACGACTCGCCCAACGTGGCCGCTGACGGCACGACGACCTGCAAAGAGGCCGTCGTCGCCCAAGAGAACCACGTCCTGTCGGTTCTCGGGGACGGCTTCCGCGCCGAGATCGACGGACAACGCCTGACGCTGATCTCACGCGACGGGCTCGGCCTGAGCTACCGCGCTTCGGAGGACTGACCGAGCCGCGGCAGCCAGCACGCCGGGATATTCGGGCACACATGGCCGTGGCTATTCTGGACCCTGTTCTTCGTGTAGCTGACGTGGCTGACGGGGCTGTTTGACTCCGTCGGCTACGCGTTATCTGGAGTCTGTGTCTGAGGTGCGCCACGTAGCGCTCTACGGGGTGTAGACCTCGTCAACCGTGATCCATCAGGTTGGTGATCAGTCGGCGCTGCTCGGTCCCAACCGGGCAACGTAGCCGTATGAACCTCGCGGTTGACCGAAAGACTGAGTTGCGCCGCCCCGGTTGGCGCACGACATCCGTGAATATGCGCGCGTCGCTCGCCGACGCTGGCGCACATAACGATGCCGCGCTTATCGCTGGTTCCTCCTGAGGCGGCGGCGCACCGTCGCGGCAAGAAGCCAGACGCGCGTTGGCGGGTGGGCAGCGGGACTGTCGCCGGGCTGGTCGTGCTCCGGCGGCTTGCAGCCTCTCGAACCTAGATGACGACGATGACCTTCCCGCGGGCATGGCCCTCGCCCAGGTACGACAACCCTTCAGCGGCGGCGGCGAGCTGGAATGTGCGGTCGACGACGGGTCGTATCTGACCGGACCCGATGAGCTCGCTGATCATGTCGAGGCGCTCGGCCTCCCACGTCGTCGGCAGGATGGCGAACCGCTGCGACGACACCGATCCCAGCGCAAGCATCCCGGCGATCCTGCCCATCGGACCGATGTGGCGGGCCTCCTTGCGCCCGAAGGAGGCCACGTAGGTGCCGTCGCGTGACAGGGTCCGTCGCCATGCGCTGGCCGGGTGGTTCCCGACGTTGTCCAGGACGACGTGCAGGTCCTGAGCCACCCGGGTCGGGTCTTCTCGGGTGTAGTCGATGACCTGCCCGGCACCCAGCGACCGCACGAGCTCGATGTTGCGGGTGCTGCAGACCGCGGTGACGGCGGCGCCCAGCGCCCTCGCCACTTGGATGGCGAGCGTCCCGACGCCGCCTGATGCGCCGTTGATGAGCACACGCTGGCCCGGCTGGACACCCGCGATGTCTCGCAAGCCGTGCAGAGCGGTGGTCGCCGCCAGCGGGATCGCCGCAGCCTGCTGCCAGTCGAGGACCGTCGGCTTCGGACGGGTGGCCCCTTCGGTCACTCGCACGTACTCGGCCACCGAGCCGAGCGCGGGGACGTTGGTTCCCGGTAGCGGATCGACGCAACCGTAGACCTCGTCGCCGGGCCGAACCGACGTGACGGCCGGGCCGACCTCGACGACCTCCCCTGCAAGATCGACTCCGAGGCCTGAGACCTTCGGGGACCGCAGCCCGATCTGTGGTCGGCTGACGTGTGGCACACCGTTGACGAGGTGCCAGTCGGCCGGGTTGAGCGATGCGGCGTGGACGCGGACCAAGACGCCGTCGTTCTCGACGAGCGGGACGTCGACGTCGCGGAGCTGAAGGACCTCGGTGGGGATGCCGTAGCGGTCGAACCTCATGGCCTTCATCGCGAACCCCTTTCCGACGCCGGATCAGGCGTCACGACGGACGAGGAGCAACCCGCCGATCGCGAGTGACACCAGGCTGTAGGCGAGGAGGACACCGAAGCCGACCCAGGGCGACAGGGAGTGGGGGGCAGGCATGACGTTGAAGATGGCCATGCCGGCCTGGGCGGGGAGGTACCTGCCGATCGCGTCCTGGAACGAGGAGGGCAGGAAGCCGGTGACGATGGGGACGATGAAGAGGAGCGCGACGAGGGAGGCGATCCCGCCGGCGGCGCGGCGCAGGATGGTGCCGATGCCGAGCCCGAGGAGACCGATGCCGGTCAGGTACAGCGCACCCCCGGACACGGCCCGAAGCACTCCGGGATCCGTGATGGAGGCCGCGAGGCCGTTCGAAGCGAAGATGCTCTGCCCGATCCAGAAGGAGCTGAACGAAGCGATGAGCCCGATCGCGAGGACCACGCCGGTGAAGGTGATGCCCTTCGCCGCAAGGAGGGTGAGGCGTTGGGGGGTGGCCCCGAAGGTGGCGCGGATCTGTCCAGTGGCGTACTCGGAGGTCACCAGCACCGTGCCGAGGACGCCGACCGCGAGCTGGGCGAGGAACAATCCGCTGAGGCTGAACGAGGTCGGATCGAACCGAAGTCGTTCGACCGCGTCGAGGTTCTCCCAGCTACTCATCTGTGAGGCGGCGATGAGGGCACCGAAGCCGATGGCGAGACCGATGGTGGCCAGGAGCGTCCAGATCGTGGATCGGACGGAGCGGAGCTTGGTCCACTCGGCCCGGACGTTGGCACCGAACACTCGGAGTGCCGTGGGATCGGGATGGGTCGGCCTGATGGCAAGGGTGGTCATGCTGCGGCTCCTCCTGCGGTGTACTCGGATGCATCGCGGGTGAGCTCCATGAAGGCCTTCTCCAGCGAGGCGGTGTGGGAAGACAGCTCGAAGAGCGTGATGCGGGCGGTACCGGCGATGACGCCCACGTCCCGGGTGTCGACCCCGGTGACGACGAGGACCCCGTCCGGTCCGGGCGAGACGTCAGCTCCTCTGTCGACCAACAGGAGCCGGAGACGGTCGGGCTCGGCAGCCTCGACCCGGACATGGCTGCTCGAGGCTCGCCGGACGACGTCCTCGATGGTGCCTTCGGCGATGAGCTTGCCGCGCCCGATGACGATGAGCCGGTCGGCGGTGAGAGCCATCTCGCTCATCAGGTGGCTCGAGACCAGCACGGTCCGACCCTCGTCTGCGAGCGAACGGAGCAGCTCCCGGATCCACTGGATGCCCTCAGGATCGAGCCCGTTCACCGGCTCGTCGAGGAGCAAGGTGGCAGGGTCGCCGAGCAGGGCGGCGGCGATGCCGAGACGTTGGCCCATGCCGAGGGAGAACCCACCGGAGCGGCGGTGAGCCACGTCCGCGAGCCCGACCAGGTCGAGGACCTCGTCGACCCGGCGGCGGCCGATGCCGTTGGAGTCAGCGAGCCAACGGAGGTGGTCGAGGGCGCTCCGTCCCGGATGGACGGCCCTCGCTTCGAGCAGAGCGCCCACATGGCGGAGCGGGAACCGCAGCTCCCGGTAGCGGAGCCCGCCGACGGTGACCTGCCCCGAGGTCGGAGCATCGAGGCCCACGATCATCCGCATCGTGGTCGACTTCCCGGCACCGTTGGGGCCGAGGAAGCCGGTGACCTCGCCGGATCGGACCTCGAAGCTGAGGTGGTCGACCGCCACGGTGGGGCCGTAACGCTTGGTGACGTCGGTGAGCTCGATCATCGGGTCACCGCGTGCGTGGGTGCGTCCGGTCCGAGCTCGAGGGTCGCTTTGCCGTGGGTGACGGTGGGCTGCCTGAACCCCTTGACGATCATGTAGACGCCGACCGAGAGCTCCCACGTGGCGATCGGTAGAGCCGTGAGCAGCCCC
>Ga0299914_10002261_pt1 | contig 13219 bp, 12 predicted proteins | sample RVTome_10_FD_201361 | JGI IMG/M metagenome (GOLD analysis project Ga0299914, IMG submission 201361) | Soil microbial communities from uranium-contaminated site in the Upper Colorado River Basin, Wyoming, United States - RVT153D57 (version 2) ...
GGCGCGGGCTGGGCGCGCTTCCTGTACGGCGGCTCGACCGGTGGATGGGAGGCCATGGCCGCACAGGTGTTCTATCCCGACGACTACAACGGCGCCTGGATCGCCTGCCCCGACCCGATCGACTTCCGGGCCTACACGGTGGTGAACCTCTACGAGGACCGGAACGCCTACTACGTGGAGGGGCCGTTCAAGCGCACGCCCCGTCCGGGGCGTCGCGACTACCTGGGCCACGTCGACCCGCTGCTCGAGGATTCCAACCATCTGGAGCTCGTCCTCGGCACCAAGAGCCGCTCCGGTCAGCAGTGGGACATCTGGGAGGCAGTCTACTCGCCGGTGGGCGAGGATGGCTATCCGCGCCGCATCTGGGACAAGGTGACCGGCGAGATCGACCCGGAGGTCGCGGCGTACTGGAGAGAGAATTACGACCTGACCTACATCCTGCGGCGGGACTGGTCCACGCTCGGTCCCAAGCTCGAGGGCAAGCTCCACATCTACGTTGGCGAGATGGACAATTATTACCTGAACAACGCCGTCTACCTTGCCGAGGAGTTCCTCGAGAGCACGACCGATCCCTACTACGGCGGTGAGGTTGCGTACGGCGCGCGCGACGAACACTGCTGGAACGGCGATCCGACTCGCCCCAATGCGACAAGCCGTCTCCGTTATGTACAAATGTTCGCGCCGCGTATGGTCGAACGGATCATGGCGAGTCATCCCGAGGGAGCGGACCTCACGAGTTGGCGGTATTGAAGGGCGTCCCGACCGCGAGCGGGTCCTGACCGTCGCCCAATCCTCCTCGAACAGAGCCAAGATCCTCGTCCCGTCCGGATTCACCAGGGGACCGAGTAGGGTCGTATCGGCGGCCCATCGGGCTCTGTTCGCGAGAGTTGTTGGTCGGGGCCGATCAGCCGAACCCGGACGGTTGGACGGGCCACCGGAGTAGGGCGGTCACGACGCCTCGGGCGCTCCTGGAGTCGACCGCGCGGTGCCAGCTGAGGTAGAGCGGCAGATAGGTGGTGGCGACGCCTCGGAATCGGGCGATCCAGTGCCGGAGCCGTACCTCGTAGGCCTGCACGGTTCGGACATGGGCGGGCCAGGGGTCCGGGTGGTTCCTGAAGCCGGCGGGCGCTTGCTGATAGCGCCAGCCTGGGCGCCGGCGGGTAACGGTCCCGAACCAGCCGAGGGGCCCCTGCCAGGAGGTGAGGACGGGCGACGAGCCGGTCACGCGGCGAGCGAGCGCCTGCTCGACGTGGTCGGTCGAGATGTGGTATGCCGGATAGGTCTCGGGAAGCAGAGTCGCCAGCACATGGCCACGCCGATCGCAGGCCGTCAGCACGTTGGCACGCATCCCCTGGAATCCGGTGCGGTAGCGGATCCCACGGGACCGTGCGGGCCGATCGGGCACGGGCCTGCCCTTGAATGATTTGGGGAACCAGAGGCGTGTGCTCACCTCGATCCAGCCCGACAGCTTCGAGGCAGGATCGGCGTCGGCGTCGGCGGTCGCGGCCAGCGCTCGAAGCAGGCGGTGCCGCCAGCGGAGGGCGGTGCTCGGGGCGATGCCGAGTCGGGCGCCGGCCTTTCGGACGCTGAGGCCCTCGGCCATACATGAGCCGTAGTCGGGCAGGAGCTCGATCTTCTTCAGGTAGGCCGCCGGCGTGCCGGTCAGCTCATTGAACGTGCGCCCGCAGCCGAGGCATCGGTAGCGTTGGCGGCCGGAGGTCGTGCCCCAGCGCTGAACGCGACGCCCTGCGCATCGAGGACAGGCCACGCCATCGCTGAAGCGGCCGTCGCGCATCGTGGCGAGGACGATGGCAATCGCCTCCTCGCGCGGGCGGCGGCGCTGCGGAGGCGGGGGCGGGGAGGGCCATGGCTCCATGCCTTGCAAGAAGCTCGAGACGGCGGGGCGCCTCCATGACTCGATCGGCCGCCAACATTTCCCGCGAACAGAACCCCATGGCTTCGCAGACTGCCCTAGCCCCCTCGAGTCGCCACCCCTCGGCTAGCGGAACGCATCCTCCAGAACCTGGAGCAGCACGCCGACGTCCGTTTCGTCGTTGTAGACATTGGGCGACAGGCGCAGAGCGTTCCCGCGCAAGGAAGCGGCGACTTTTCGAGTCGCAAGCGCATCGGCGAGCCCGGCCAGATCGATACGTTCCGGCATACGGAGTCCGAACAGGTGGCTCGACCGCCACGCCTCATCTTCCACGGTGTAGCCGAGCCGGGCAGCTTCCTCGAGAAAGTCGCTCATGAGCGCCCGGCAGTACGCCTGCACTCGTTGGGGCCGCCACTCCAGAAGCAACTCGAGGCTGGCCTGCGCGATGGGCGCGAGGAAGAAGTTCGATCGCTCGGCCACGTCGTAGCGGACCGCGCCGGGCAGGTAGGCGTCCTGATAGTCGACGAGGTGTTGGAAGTCGTCGCTACGCTCACGTGCGATCCACGTCTCCTCGAGCGGTACGCCGTCGTCGAAACGATCGCCGAAATACGCCAACGACAACGAGTAAGGGCCGAGGAGCCATTTGTAGGTAGCGCAAATGACCGCATCGGCGCGCACGCCCGTCTGATCGAAGGGGAGCGCACCGATCGACTGCGTCGCATCGACGATCAGCGCTGCCCCCACCTCGCGGCAACGGCGACCGATCTCGACGAGATCGAATCGCGTTCCGTCGGTCCAGTGCACGTGCGGGACCGATACGACGGCGGTATCGGCGTCCACGGCTTCGATCAGCCGTTCATTCCACCGCCGCCCGCGCTCGGGCTCGTTCGCCGGACCCTCGGCACGAAGGAAGGCGCCACTCTCCCGGGCGAGTCGTCGCCACGAGTAGTAGTTGCCCGGGAATTGATCGAGCGTCACGACGATGTTCTGACCGCGCTCCACGGTCAGATTCCGGGCAGCGGTTGCGACCCCGTACGAGACGCCGGGTTGGATGGCTATACGCTGGGGCTCGGCGACACCAATCATCTGGGCGAACAGCTCGCGAAGGCGGTCGGTTTCCCAGAATGCGGTAGGCGGCACGATGCTGGTGGGCGTGCGCTTCTTCCGGATCGCCTCGAACCCCGCCTCCTCCGCGCGGCGCGGTAGCGGTCCCATGTACGCGCAGTTGAAGTAGTGCTGGTCCCGCGGAATCTGGAAGTCGTCCCTACGGCACGTGAGAGGCTCGGAATCGGCCGATCCCGATTCGGAAGGCGGACGATTCACGGCGAGTCCTCATCCTTCGATCGTGCGTAGAATGCGACGTACGCGATGAGCCCGAAGAACCCCACGAAGATGGCGCCGAGGATTGCCAGATCTATGATGCCCATTCGCACTCCAAACGCCCTCGGCCGGTCGCGGGGCGTCGCTTCAGCGAACCCGGCCGCCCCGAGCGCCTTCACAAGGTGGGTACAGCCCCATGGTCTCCACCTCCCGGACCACCTCGTCGTAGAGGCTTCCCGTCGAGACGGAATCGGCGTTCTCCGTCCACGGCCCGCATCGCTGGCCCTGCTCGAAGTTGCCCATGTACCGGATTCGCCCGTTCGGATGATACACCCTAAGCTCGCCGTGCCAGGTGCCGTCGAGTAGTCGCCCCTCGAGCTCGACACGCTCGAGGTCGCGGCGGTCGAAGTCGCCGGTCTCGGACCCCGCTGTCTCCGAGCCGTCTGCCTGGCCGGCTGTCTCCGAGCCGTCTGCCTGGCCAGCTGTCTCCGAGTCGTCTGCATGGCCGTCGGTCTCGGGGGCATTGGGGAAGGCGCGGTAGACGGGGCCACTGTACGGCAGGTCCGTTACGGGATCGACGTACAGGCTGTCGCGCACGACCAACTCGGCGAGCGACCGCGGCTCGGGACCGCCGCAACCCACGATCGCCACGACGAGCGTGGCGGCCGCGAGACGTCCGACCCCGCGCACCCTCCCGCCGACCATCCCGCCCGCCGCCGCCCCGAATCCTACAATCCCAGCCAGTAATTCACCTTCACGATGAACCGATTCTCCGCGGGCGCATCGAAGAGGGCCCCGAGATCGCGGCCGAAATCGAAGTCGCCGACCGGGGAGCGTCCGGCCTGGCTTCGCTGCCATACCAAAAAGACCGTGGACCCGGGTCGATACTCCCAGCGGACCACCGCGTTACCGATGAGCGAGCGCACGTTGAAGTTCTGATCGGTGAAGGAGAATTCGGCTGTGCCGTCCCCATCGAAGTCCACGTGCTGGGCTCCGTCGACCTCGCAGATGCCGGTCGAGCAGCGGACTTCGTCTGGCAGGACCTCCGCCTGTCCCGGTGCGAGCTCGTCGAATTCATAGGATCGCGCCGCCGCGAGCTGCTTGTACCGGATGTAGTCGCCCGACGAGAGCAGCGGCTGGGCGAAGAGCTGGAGCGACAGGGTCGGGCTGAATGTCCAGTCGAGCCTGGTCTCCATGGACAACGAGCTGCGGTCCAGATCGGCGAAGAGGTAGCGCGAGCCGTACGTGGGTTCGTAGGGGCGCACGTCCGTCGCCGCCACGTACTGATCACCACTCCTGGAGGTCTCCCAGCTCGGATTGAGCGAGAGCACGAGATTGTCCGACGGCCGAAGCTGCAGATCGGCGCGTATCTGGCTGCTCGCCCCGCGGCCGAGCCGGTCCCGGCTCCGCTCCACGTTCATTCCGACGCTCACGGTCTTACGGTTGTCGGAACCGATCCTCGCGCTCCACCCTATCGAGGCCGGGGCCACCATCACGGGTCCGCCCCGGGTGGCGCGCCTGCTCATCTGTTCCGGGTTGTACCGCAGGTTCACACGAGCGTCCCAGTAGTTGAGGAACTCGCCATTGAGATTCAGGTTGTAGCTTCCGCTCGTCCTGGCATCGTGCCACGATCCCACGGACCACATGTCGTCGAGCGCTTCATGGCTCCAGTTGTGGAAGCTGAAGGCGCTGATGTTGTAGTTGCGGAACAGGCTTCCGGGCTGGATCTCCCGGTATCCCACCCGGAACCCCCCGTCGATGCGCTCGGCATTGTTCGAGAAGCCCACGTCGCTCACCTCGAACGCTTTCGACACCTCGGCCACCCACACCGCGCCCGTCCAGTGTTGTCCGTTGCGCTTTTCGAGCTGGAGACGCCAATCACGTCCGGACAGCGACGTCGCGGTCGGGTCGACCGAGAATCGTGTCGCGTCGGGTCGTTGCAGGTAGTGCGTGGACGAGCGCTGGATCCGTTCCATCGCCTGCTCGCTGCCCCGTACGTGGCTGCCGGCCAGAAATCCGAAGAGCGCCCACGTGCGGTCGCTCCACTGATGCTCGAAGCGCACGCCTCCGTTGTACGCCGACGACGGCAACCAATCGAACGCCCCGTCGCCAGGGAGGCTCCTCGTCATGAGCGACGTGAGGCCGCGAACCTCCGTGCGACCCTCGTTGAAGTCCTTTCCGACGCTGAACACGCCGAAGTGGGTCCTGGGCTCCACGAGAAACTCCTCGCGGACACCACCGTCGAAGGCGGCGCGACCGACCTCGTTCCCCGTGACCGCCGCCAAGGCGCCCAAAGAGAGCCCCCCGGAGGTGCGCCCGGCCAGCTTCGCCGCCCCCAGGATCGTCGCGTTCGACGGCATGTCCACGAAATTCGCGTCGTCCGGCGAGTCGCCCTGCGGCTGTCGACCGATCCGGCGACTGTAGAAAAGCGAGCTGCCGCCCGAGAGACCGAAGTCGAAAATGCGCGCGTCCTCCACGAAGAAAGGCCGTTGCTCCGGAAAGAAAGTCTCGAAGGCGCTGAGGTTGATGACCGCAGGGTCGGCTTCCACCTGACCGAAGTCAGGGTTGATGGTCGCATTCAACGTGAACGCGGAGCCCAGCCCATAGCTCAGATCCATGCCGACGCGGGCACCCGCGGCCGAGCCGTCGAAGAAGGGATCGCCAGGGTCGGTGGGCCCGTTATGAAAGTCGCTGACCACGTAGGGCCGCAGCTCGAGCCTGCGCGAGGAGTGCGGCACGCGCACGTTCTCGAGGCGCGCCATCTGACTGACTCTTCCCTGGCGCAGCCGCGAGATGAGGGAGTAGTAGCTGCGCTCGTTGGTGGCCGTGCGAAAGCGGTGGAAGTTGACGCCCCACGTCTGCGGTTGGTCCGACGCCTCGTAGCGGATCTGCGTGAGCGGAATGCGCATCTCCACGGTCCAACCATGCTCGTCGACGGCCACGGCGGACGTCCAGACCGCGTTCCACGCGCCGTCGATCTGGTCGTCGTCGTAGAAATACCGGTCGCCCTGGACGTTGGCCGCGCTCACGCCGAAGCTGTAGCCGGTCAGGCCGTCCATGTTCGGGTCGAGATGCACGCTGAACTGGTCGTAGTTGCCGTTGTCGTCTCGACGAGAGAGACGTCGGTCGATCGACTCGGGCTGCGGATCCCACATCCGCGCCGCGATCCAGATCGCGTCGTCCCCGAACAGCATGCGGACCTCGGTATCGTACTGGGCCGGCACACCCTCGATGGGCTCGCGCTGCGTGAACCCGTCGAACACGCGCGCGTCGATCCACGCCGACTCGTCGATGCTCCCGTCGATCTCGATCGCTTCGATTTCGAGCGAGGAATCGAGCGCCGTGGGCGCGGCCGTGCCGTGCTCGTGCGAAACGGCCCCTTCCATGCCGATCTCGAGCGCCGCGGCCTCGTCGTCCTCACCCGGCTTCGCTTGAGCCGAGACGGAGGACGCTAGAAGGGCAGCCGCCACGAGGGCGGTACAGGAGACTTCGAGTATGATCTTCACGGGCAAAACATATGTTTACCCGAGAGACGACTCAAAGCTCGTCTTCGATCATCTCTCGGAAAGCCAGCGTTGGGCGGCCGCGTGCAGGGGGATAGGAGCGCTATCCATGCGAGTGAGGTCGATCTGCCGGGCCATATCGTGGACTTGCTCCAAGGAGACACGATCGTCCTCGAAAACGTTGAGCAAGATCGTCACGACCTCGTCGTCCAGCGTGTCCATCGAGATCATCCAGTTCATGACGGCCAGCGTCCGCACGTCGTCTTCGACGCCAGGATAGGCGCCCGAGGGAATCGTTCCTTCACTGTAGAAGGGGTAATCGTCGATCATCCGGTCCAGCACTTCGCCGGAGAAGCCGATCAGCCGCATGTCGCCGGTCGTGGACGCTTCGAGGACCGCCGCCGCCGGGTAGCCCACCGAGATGATCGCGGCATCGATCGCGCCGTCCCGCAGCGCAGCCGACGATTCGGAGAACGACAGATAGCGCGGCGAAATGTCCTCGTAGCTCAAGCCGTGCGCCTCGAGCACGTGACGCGCAAGCTGCTCCGTTCCGCTGCCCGCAGCGCCCACCGAAACTCGAAAGCCTCCGAAGTCCGCGACGGAGCGCGCCTGCGACGACGCCGGAACCAGGATGTGCGTCAGGTTCGCGTACAGCGGCGCGATCGCGCGGAGCCCTGGAATCGGCTGGCTGAAGTCGCCCTCACCGTGGTAGGCCTGGTACATCGTGAGCGAGATGACCATCGCCAGGTCCATCTGCCGGGAGCTCAGCCGGTTGACGTTCTCCACCGAGCCCCCGCTCACCTCGGCCGTGTATTGCCTCGCCGTATCGGCAATCGACAGCCTGCTCGCAATCGCGCCGCCGAGTGGATAGTAGATGCCGCCCGTGCCCGCGGTCCCCAGGGAAAGGAATTGGCGACCCTCGCCCCCGCACGCCGCCAGGACGGCCGTTAACGCGAGCACGCCGCTCCACCGCTTCATCTGCTTTTTCATTTCTGCTCCTGCATCCGCCCTTGCATCCGCTCCTGCATCCGCCTCTGCCTCGGCATCCGCATCTGCTCCTGCATCCGCCGCTGCCTCGGCATCTGTATCTGCCACCGCATCCGCTCTCTCATCTCGCCTCCGCGCTTCGCATATCGCTTCCAGGCTGCTTCACGTCGCCACCGGAAAGACTGTCGGACCTGAAAAAGACAACGCTCACGGCGATCAGCCCAGCCCCGTCCGTCAGGAGGCCCGGATAGACCAGCAGGAGCGCGGCCGCCAGAGCGAGCACACGCTCGCCCACGTTGAGTCGTCGGCGAGCGTATCCGACGCCCGCGGCGGCCAGCGAGATGACCCCGATCAGCGCCGTCAACGACGCGGTCACGATCTGCCACGCCGAGCCCACCATGAGCAGCTCGGGCCCGTACACGAACATGAACGGCACGATGAAGCCCGCGCCGGCGAGCATGGCCGCGAACACCGCCGTTCGAATGGGTGGCGCGCCCGCGATGCCCGCCGCCGCGAACGCCGCCAGCGACACCGGCGGGGTCACGTTGGACATGCATCCGAAGTAGAAGATGAACAGATGCGCGGCGAGCAGCGGCACGCCGAGCTGGACCAGCGCCGGCGCGCCGAGCGCGGCGAGCACGACGTAGGCCGCGGTCGTGGGCAGGCCCATGCCGAGCACGATGGAGCCGAGGGCGGTCAGCACGAGCGCGCCCAGCAGGCTGCCGCCGGAGATCGTGATGATGAGCTCGGACATGCGCAGGCCGATGCCCGTCAACGAGGCGACGCCGACCACGATGCCCGCCGCGGCGCACGCCGCGGCGACCTGCACCGCGCCGCGACCGGCTCGGATCATGATCTCCCGCGTCTGCGCCGGCGAGGGCCTCGTCGCGGGCCGCAGCGCCGCCATGATCAGCGCCGAAGCGACGCCCCAGAACGCGGCGCGCATGGGCGAGCGTCCCATGGCCAGAAGAAAGACGATGATCGCGAGGGGCAGCAGCAGATGGAGTCGGTTGATGACCGGCTCCGTGTCGAGCTCGACCTCCGGCTCGATGCCCATCCGACCGGCGCGGAAGTGGATTGCGGCGAGCAGCGCCGCATAGTAGAGCACCGCCGGGATGATGGCCGCCACGGCCACCTCGAGGTACGGAATGTTCGTCCACGTCGCGAGAATGAACGCGCCGGCACCCATGACCGGCGGCATGAGCTGGCCGCCCGTGCTCGCGGCCGACTCGATCGCGCCCGCGAAGAACGGCTTGAACCCCGCTCGCTTCATGAGCGGGATCGTGAACGTGCCGGTCGTCACGACGTTGGCGACCGCGCTGCCCGACAGGGAGCCCATGAACGCGCTCGCCACGGCCGCGGTCTTCGCGGGTCCACCACGGGTGCGGCCCGCCACGCGGTTGGCCAGCGCGATGAGGAGCGCGCCGCCCCCCGCAGTCTCGAGTACCGCGCCGAAGAGCACGAACAGGTACACGAAGTCGGCCGACACGCCGAGCGGGATGCCCCAGATCCCTTCGGTGGAGAGGTAGAGCGTCTCGATCAGCCGCGTCACCCCGTACCCGCGATGCGCCAGGAATCCCGGCAGGTACGGCCCGGCGAAGGCGTAGCCGAGCGCGAGACCGCAGACGGCGATCAGCCCCCATCCGGTCGCTCGTCGCGCCAGCTCGATGACCAGCAACACCGTGATCGAGCCCATGACCAGATCGACTGCGGTGGGATTCCCCGACCGGGCCACCAGCTCCTGATTCTCGAGCGCCAGGTAGGAGCATACGATCACGGCGAGCGCGGCGAAGACCCAACCCGAGATCCGGTCGAGTCGCTCGAAGAGCGGCCTCCGCTCCGCATCGCCAGACTCGCGGATCCGGATCTGAACGCCGACCCCGAGGAAGCCGAGCACCGCCATCAACGCGAGGTGGACGGGACGCTGCACGAGCGCCGTGAACGGCGAGACGCCGGCCGCGTACATGTGGAACAGAGCCGCGGCGGCCGACACACCGGCCACCACCCACGCCGTGATCCTTCCCCGCTCCGTGCTCACCGGCGAGCTCGCTCCCGACGAATGCCGTCCCCGCACCGGCTATCGCCGCCACGCCCCGATCCTACATGAAACGTCCGACCACCAGCGCGATCGCCAGCAGCACCCCCAGAAGAATCGCCGCGGCGCTCGTGAAGCTCCGTCGCCTGTCGATGGCGTGAGCACCCTGTGCGATGACGAGCGTCGACCATATCTGCGTGAGATCCAGGGCCCGCAAGACGTTCAGGAGATAGCCGTCCGGCAGAAAAAAGAGGAAGCTGGCGAGATTCAACGTGAGCTGAGGGTCGCCCGTCGCAATGCGAAGGGGCGTCAGGAGCAGCCCGAACAGTGCGGCAATGAACCACGCGTGCGTGACGGCCGCAAGATACTGCACGTACCGTCCTTCGTCGCCGAGAATGAAGGCGAAGATCAGCGTATAAACCCCGGCGAACACGAACGACAGCACGACGGTGAACAGGACCGTGGCCGCTGGAATGACGAACCGCATGACACGAGCGGCGCCCTCCGCCATCTCGGGTACGTCCACGCCCCGCTGCAGAGCGGCCTCGCGCTGCGCCTCCATGAAAAGCTCCGCCGGAATGAGCGCGATCGACAGGCCCACCAAGACCGCGGCCACCAGCAGTGCGCCCACCCAGGCGGGCCGCTCGGCGAGCCGATCCATGAGTCGGCCGGGACTCACGATCACCGCCAGCAACCGAGCGGGCAGCGAGGGCAGCTCCGACCCCTGCGTCCGATCGACGCTCGCTTCGGCGACCACGCTAACGCTCCTGCAGGCGAGCGCGCTGCGTCGCCTCGATCCGAACGGGAAGTGGCGCGGGGGCGATGGAGACCGATGCCGTGCCGGTACCGGAGACCGTACGGACGCTCTCGATCATCAAGCCCCTCTGGTAGTCCCAGAGGACGTGCGCCACGAGATCAAGCGTCGACGCCTGGCTCACCGACATGCCGGAGACCACCAGGTCGTTGGCCGTGTCCCCCGTGCCGGTGACCGAGATGGCCAGCAGCGGGCGACCGGCCACCACCGTGTCTCCGACCACCGTATGCCGAAGCGCCCACGTCTCCGACCGCCCTCCACTGCCCTCGCGGCCCTCGAACGAGACGGTATCGACCCACGCGTCGCCGGCGGCGACCGCGCGTCCCGGCAGCCGCGGGAAGAACGTGTGGGCCAGGCTCAGCCCCGACACCATACCCATCGCGTTGTCTTCGACCCGGGGGCTGCTCGACACCGTCGCGCCTCCTCGCCGGTCCAGCGTGAAGACGAGATCGCCCCGGACGTCGCCCTCATCGATCATGAGCGGCTCGCCCATGGGCGGGTGGATGGTCGCCGCGAGGTCTTCGACGGTGAGCGACACGCTCACGCCGACGTCGGAAGTCCCGAAGGCGACCGCGTAGCTGCCCACACCGGCCTGCCGCAGCTCCAGGTTCTGCCCCATGACCGAAACATGGACGACTGCGGTGTCTGCGATCTCGTATCGCACCTCGGGGGTGCTCGGAACCGCGTAGGCAAGCGCCGGCGGGCTCGGCGGCCCGCACGACGCGACGAGCGATGCCGTGATCGCGACGAAGGGCCATACGACCCGGAGCGGGACGCGACGACGGTGCTCCATTCGGCAAGACGCTCCCGGTGACGGTGATCCGACGACGTGATCGAACGACGGTGATTCGAACGACGGTGATTCGAACAGAAGCAGGAGGAAGCATAATCGTCGACGAGCCCCCGAGCGACGCGCCGCGCACCCGAGCTCTTGCCACACTTGGCCGAGATCGGTGTAGTCGGTATCCTGTTCGACTCCCCCGGATCCTCCACGGAGGTCCGGCGGAAGCGACGCAACGGCACCTTTCTCGACCAGACTCCCATGAGCTACCGCACCAACCCAGATCGGATTCTCGACAACATCGACCGAGCGCGAAACCGTGCCGCGGAGAGCGCAGGTCTGTACGTAGAGCGGCAGGCGATGGGTCGAGAGCTCGAAACCGAGATGCCCGATGTCGACGCGACGACGACCGAACGGCTGAAGCGCGTCTTCGCCACGCTGGAGCGCGCCTACACGCGGGCCGCGCAGCGCACCGAGCTCGGCCGCCTCGCATCGCGATTCCAGGCAGTCGGCGACATACACCATCATCACGCCCGTGGCGACGTGAGCATCTCGATCCAGTATCTGGATCACGAGCGCTTCGACGACGTCGGTGTCTCGCCGTTCGAGATCAAGCCCTATCAGGTCGCCGACGCCAAGAAGGAAACCAAGACCAGCCGGGCCGACGTCAACGCGCTCAAGGTCCTGCGCAAGGAGCTGCGGACGGGCATCCTCGCGGCCTACCAGAAGCTCGAGCCGCGCGTCAAAGACGCCCTCAGGGACCGGGCCGACATGGGCCATGTGCAGGTTCAGGTGACCGTGGACCTCCGACCCGCCGAGTAGGCGGCCACGGGAACGCTCCCGAAGAGCGAGCCTCGGCGCCCACGAGCGTCGCGAGTTCTTCTCCTGTTCGTCGACGGCGTCGGAATCGGTCCCTCCGACCCTACCGTCAACCCGTTCCTCACGGCACGGCTCCCGGTGATCATCGGTCTGCTGGGCGGCCTGCCGACGCTCGAGGCGCCGCTGCTGGTCGGGCCGGGCGGTCGCTCCTTTCCGCTGGACGCCATGCTGGACATGGAGGGGACGCCGCGCAGTGGCACCGGCCAGGCCGCTCTGCTGACCGGCGAGAGCACCGCCGAGCTGTTCGGTGGCCACTTCGGACCCTGGACGCCGGTGCGCCTGCGGCCGCTCGTAGAGGCGCGCAGCGTGCTGAGGCGGCTCGCCGACGCCGGCCGATCCGTTGCGTTCGCCAACGCCTATCCACGGGATTGGCCGGGCCCTAGAGGGAGTCGGAGGACCGCGGCCCCGCCACTCGCGGCCCGAGGAGCGGGCGTGCTCGATCGGCACGAAGACGCGCTCGCGCGCGGCGACGCCGTAGCGAGCGAGATCGTCAATGATGGCTGGCGGCGCTCGCTCGGGTTCGATTCACTGCCCGACGTCAGCCCGGGGCAGGCCGGGGCGATCCTGGCGCGCATCACCAACGAACACGACCTCACGCTCTACGCCCACTACGCCACCGATACCGCCGGGCACCGAGGGCGCATGCAGGGCGCCATCGCGGCACTGGAGACGTTCGATGCCTTCCTGGGGGGCGTACTCGAGAACGTGGGTTCAGACGTGCTGGTCGTGCTCGCCAGCGACCACGGAAACATCGAGGACGTCCGGGGCGGCCATACGTCCAATCCCGCGCTGGGCATTGCAGCCGGCCCCGAGGCGGAGCGTGCCGGGCTCCTGCGCGACATCCGCGACGTCACTCCATTTCTTCTCGAGCTGTTGACCGCGACGGACTGATCGCGAATCTCGTCGTGCTCCCAGGTGACACGATCGCGGTCCCGTGCCGGCATCGGATCGCCCCGCAGGATCGTACAGAGTGGTGCATGGCCAGCCGCGCGCGCATCCTGGGGGAGCTCCTCGTCGATTCCGAGGG
>Ga0299914_10002262_pt1 | contig 13214 bp, 14 predicted proteins | sample RVTome_10_FD_201361 | JGI IMG/M metagenome (GOLD analysis project Ga0299914, IMG submission 201361) | Soil microbial communities from uranium-contaminated site in the Upper Colorado River Basin, Wyoming, United States - RVT153D57 (version 2) ...
CAGCTACGATGTCATCGTGCCGGGTGTCCCCTTTTATCACCGCGCCAAGCGTGACTACGGCATCCACATTTTTCTTTCTCAACAATCGCTCAACTGCAAGCGGCATATCAAAGGCGCCAGGCACATACAAGATGTAGCTTATCTCTGCGCTTACATTGGCTGCGTGATCTCTTGCGTCTTGTAGCATCTTGAATGTTATCTCGCTGTTAAACTCGGAAACTACTATTGCAAGATAAATCAATTGTTAGTTATGCCACCCTGGCATTAGCTTTGAGCTCGCTTGCATCGATTAGAGGGATGCCAAATCTTGCGGCATATTTTTGCCCAGCGTCAACTGAGAGCGCCCTATGCGTCATTGAGTCCATCATCTCACAAATGACTACTGCCGGCGTAATGCCTGCAAGCTGTGTCAGATAAACACATAGCTCAGTGTGACCCATCCTGTCGTGTAGTAGGTGCTTTGATGCTATAAGTATAGGCACATGACCAGGGGCATGAAAGTTCCTGGCGAATTGTTCTACGCCGCCATTGTCAATGTTCTTACATACTTCTGCCATCTGGAGTATGGTAAGTGCCCTGTCTTGATCGGTGATGCCGGTGTACGTCGAGCGATGGTTGACCGTTATTGAAAATGACGGCTTATCCCCGTAGTTGGTTCTGCCCTCTGTCAATTTTGAAAACACCGGGTTTACCTTGCCCATATCTGCTATAATGTCATGCATATAGACTAGCCCCAGCTTGCTTGTGATCTCGTTTGCGATTGCAAGGCACACAAGTCCGCCAGCGTCTTTTCTCATCATCGCAATGTGGTGCGGCTTGATATGCTCGGCAGCGATTACCATATCAATCTCGTTTTCACGCACTTTATCGTCATGAACGAGTACAAACCTGCCAGCCTTGAGAGCTGATATTGCTTCGTCAAGAGACAACTAGTAGTTTTGTTGCTCAATCTTATTAAAAGATTACTAAAATTCTGGTTGTTACCAGACTTTTGGTAGTGTTCCCTTCACGGGTGTTCCGATCGGGTTGTTCAGGAAGGGTTTGCATTTTGATGGGTGTAATTAACGGATTAACTGTTAGCTAATCTGACACGCAGAAGCCTTTATACCAGTATGGTACTATGACGGCGTGATAAGAACATGGGAAAAAGCCCTAAATTGTCCAAATTGCGATAAACAAATTGAATACGTAATGGGTTCATGCCGTAATTGCGGAACTGAAAGACCAGCTATTTATAAGCACCCTAATGGCTAAAGCTAGCTAGTGAAAAGCTATTGCTTTTAATGAGAAAAGAAAAAGGCTGTCACTGGTATTCACGGCTTGGCAGGCGGTCATACCAGTGCGCCATAGCCCACAGGAGGTGGTGATGATATGGCAAGCATAGTGAAAGTACTAAATGAAACCGTTCAAGTGAGTGAAGATATATGATGACCACCTCATCACTCCTCCCCTTTTGTTATTGGGAGTTCATAGGATTTTCTAGATATTGATAACTAAAGGGTAGTCATCAATCTTTCTTGCTTGCATTTCGTATCAAGGTTATCCATTTATTCTCGCCTTCAATCTTTATTCCTGCTAGCTCTGCTGGTGTCTTTCCCTCTAGTCCCATGTGAGGCTTGACAAAGTTGTAATGAATCCTCTGACCTTCTGCTATTGGAGTTTTGCCAGTCTTCCAGCCCCTAGTCACTTTTGTTCTTTCTCTCAGTGTGCCATTGAGCCTTTCAACCCTGTTATTGTTGGCATATGCTTTCCTTATCCCACAATTTGTTATGCGCTCTGCATCTGGGAAGTTCTTGGCTATACCATTATTGTAGTGTCTCAGAGAGTCGGTATACACTTTCAGAGGTATAATGCCATGAGCATTTTCCGCCGCTTCTCTAAACGCTGCTATAGTATCGTCAATTCCTCTATTCAGTGTTAGTTTGGACACAATCAGAAAGAGAGTTTCCCTGTCCATGATGTTCCAGACCATACCAATTCCATGATTGCCCTTGTGACTCCCACCTTTCACTTTTACAAACAGCTCATCAGCATGCCATGTCGTTGACAGCTGTGGGGAAAGTGAATTGACATATTCAGATACCATAGGAATATATCGCTTGATCCAGTTGAATATCGTAGTCGTGCCTACCTTTAGATCAAAGTGGTCATTGACAGTCCTTACTATCTTTCTAAGAGACAATCCCGAAAAATACAAGTCCAAAGTAAGCGTCACTAATTCAGGACTAAACTTGGCTTTATTCAACAGTGAAGGCTCACGGAACTTTTTCTTACAGTCTTTGCAAAAATAAATTTGCTTTACATTCTGAACACCAGCAACGCCATATCTGATCACACGGATAGAACCGCAACGAGTACACGGGATAGCGTCAGGAGCAAACACTTTGGGCTTTGGTTCATTCTGTAGCTGTGTTCTTACAGCGATCCATAGTTTGACGGCATGAATATGCTTAAAAGCGTCAATTTCACGGTGCTCAAAGTCGGGACAGGTGCAGACATACCCATCGCCTGCACCTACTAGTCTTACTTCATAGGTCTTGTCGCTCGTCTGAGAGGGGACAGCAAAGGAGCCATCCGCATTCTCTAGAATGCTCTTGCCGTTGCTTTCTAACAACGCAAGACCTCTCTTCATCCGAGCATCCGAGTAGGTGTTGTCTTGTATCATACTAGTCTACATTAGTATTTCAATACTATGATTTATAAGTGTTATAATGGCGAATAAGATTCAAATACTAGTTTTAATATTATAGTGTAGTAGTATGCCGATAAAGTATACGGTTACCCTAACATCTGTTGGGACAAGCTCAGTTATAGTAGTACCAAAGGCAGTGCTAGATGGCTTTGGCTTGAAGAAAGGGCAAAAACTACAGATGGTTGTCAAGGATGATGGGATTTACATTCCATTGCGGGAAAACACCACCGCCACTATTACTAAGGAGAAAGTTAGATAATGACGATGAGCAGCACAGACAGTAATGATGAACGTGGAGATGTGGATAAAGACCTCAATTATACAATGTTTCATGCAGATGGAGTAATTGCTAGGCTTGAAGCACATGACAGTAGGCTAGTCTTTTATCAAGAACACTTGGAGCCATCAGAAGATGGAAAAGACTTGGACAAGACTAACGTGCATAAACGGTTAATGTTTGAGGTAAGAATACCAAAGGCAGTGTTTATCAGGCTTTGTAATAACATGATTAAATTGAATAAGTATCGCTCCAAGGCTCTCAATCAAATGCGAAAGACTGACATAGAGAAGAAGCACGCTGACACATACAAAAATTATGAGCAGAAGTTTAGAGATTTGCTATACGATACAGCAGATGGATCTCTAGACAAAACAGAATTGGACTACTTAGACAACACGTATGGACTTTTCGTAAAGAAATTGGAAGAACAAGATGATGATAATACCAACAAGGGAGAGACAAACAACAACAATGAATCCTCATAGGAATCAGAGAAGTAATCTAGTCAAATGTCCCAAATGCTCAATGTCTTTGATAGATGAAGAATTGTCTGTTCATGAGTGTATTGGTGATAAAAAAGTGGTAGACGTGATGTATGATACGTGCGGTGAATACTATCTTTTTGATGGCAAGAAATGGTATCGCTGGTTTCCAGCAACCAAGCCCGAACAACCCGATCGGAACACCCGTGAAGGGAACACTACCAAAAGTCTGGTAGTGTTGCGTTAATGGTTGTTATAAAAAGGTGTTGCAATCTGGTTGGTGGTAAATTGATGGGTTCTTTCTTAGCTGATTCGACCACACAGAGTGCTTTATACCATGGCAGCGGTGTATGACAGTATGATAACAAGCTCGAACGACCAAATTTGCCTAAATTGCAGTAAAGAGAATGAATACGTAATGGGCTCATGCCGTAATTGCGGAACTGAAAGACCAGCTATTTATAAGCACCCTAATGGCTAAAGCTAGCTAGGTCAAGGTCTTCAGAACTTAATGACTTTTGGTAGGTTGGTCGTGACGTATTTGCCAAGAATATCTGTCTCAATGTTAACACGGTCACCTCTACGTTTCATGCCAAGCGTAGTCACCTTCAAGGTGTGAGGTATGAGTGAGACAGAGACACGATCACCCTTGACGTCTACCAGAGTGAGGCTCACACCGTCAACTGCGATCGAGCCCTTGGGTACCAGTGATTTTGCTAACCACTTATCGAGCTCTATCCAGATAGTTGTTTCAGACGACATCTTTTGAATATCCTCAATGACGCCAGTCCCATCCACATGGCCTAAAACGAAGTGTCCCTCCAGCCTATCCCCCACTCTCAGCGACCTCTCGATGTTAACCATTTCGCCTGGTTTGGTTTGGCCAAGGTTTGTTCGCCGGATGGTTTCAGATACCATCTCAAACTCAACTTCGCCCTTTGATAGCTTTGTAGCTGTGAGGCAGGCACCATTTATGCAGACGCTGTCGCCTTTCTTAAGACCTCGTCTAAACTTTCTGAGTCTGACTCGCATGATTATCTCGGCCCCACTCCTGCTCTTTGAGACTGACGTAACCATGCCTATGCTCTTGACAATGCCGGTGAACATGCAGCAGCAACTATCTCTAATGTTGTTGAAATATTTATTTGCAGTTGCTTTCATTGTTGTCTCAGACACACAAACATGTGCCAGACAGCTGTGTTTTATGGTGAGGCGCTAGCAAGATATGGATTTGGGGGCTCTCATCCATTTGGAACCGACAGGCTTGACGCGTTCTGGAACAAGCTGCAGAGCGAAAGCATTGACAACATCGTAGTGGAAGAACCGGTAATGGCAGACTATCAGGCTGCGGTGTTATTTCATGACTCAGCATATGTTGATTTGGTAAAAGTGGCGTCAAGGCATGGCGGTGTGCTCCTCGACAAGGGTGACACCCCAGCATTCAAGGGTGCTTTTGAAGCCTCCCTCTATGTCGTTGGATCGACACTGGCTGCGCTTGACATGGTAGTGACGGGCAGAGACGGCAGGAAGAGAAAAGTGGATCATGCCTTCAATCCCATCGGGGGCTTGCATCATGCAAGACGCGACTCTGCTGGCGGTTTTTGCATATTCAACGACATAGGTATTGCAATCTTGGCAGCACGCGAAAAATATAGAATAGAGCGGATAGCGTACATTGATATTGACGCACACCATGGAGATGGAGTCTTTTACGAATTTGAAGGAGATCCGCTCCTGTTTTTTGCAGACATTCACGAAGATGGCCGCTACCTATATCCGGGCACCGGCTCAGCAAGTGAGATAGGCAAAGGCGCAGCGGCAAGCACCAAGCTTAACATACCGCTTGAGCCGGGTGCTGGCGACAACGAATTCATGGAAGCATTTGGTAAGATAGAGCACTTTGTCGATAATGTAAAGCCAGAATTGATAATACTGCAATGCGGTGCAGACGGGCTTGCAGGTGATCCAATAACGCATTTGCAATATACTTCAAAAGCACACATGTTTGCTGCAGACTCTATTCATAGATTGGCCCACAAGCACTGTAATGGCAGGATAATCGCGCTTGGTGGTGGGGGCTATAATAGGACAAACATCAGCGCGGCTTGGACTGAAGTGGTTAGGTCATTGGCGAAGATACCTATTTCTGAGAACAATAAAGGATCTTCCTCCTGAATTGAATTTAAAAACTAAGATTAAGAAAATAATAGTACCATGTTTCACTTAAGACAATTGCCGAAATATATTTTCAACTAAAAGGAATCAGCAGGCATATAGCGTCTCTTCTTTTCTTGTGTATCACTATTTTCTTCTTGCCGGGATAGATTCGTCTAAACTTTGCGGTGCAATTTCTCCGATCTGACTGTATAATTTTAGAAATTTGTCCCCTTTTTCAGTTGTTCTAAAAATCTGTTCTGAGGAATTATAATCAAGTAGACCGTTGATAGTGAGAACATTGAGATATTCTTTTAATTGAGCATATGACAGAAATGCTCTGTACATTATCTTAGTTTTTGTTGCTCCACCACTCGCGGCTTCAAGAATTTGTGATATAATGTCTGTTCTGCTTCTGTATCGCACGCTATTTCTTATAACGTAGCAGCCTATTAAAGATTAGATAGATAACTTATAATAAGTATCATAAAAGCATGTCGGATTGTCAAGTTGCTTCACGAGCAGCCATTTGCAGCAGTATAGAATAACGCTTTGCCAATCCAACAAGCTTACTAGCAGTATCATTCTTCTTAAAAGACCCATCTCAAGTTTCTAGGTAAGCAAAGGAGAGATATTGCAGATTCTAAGGCGGAGGGGGTCATTCCCTCTCTCTTTTGACTGCATTTCGATCGCTTTGAAATACAAGGTTGATTTGGTATTTCACTTTATCAAATCTTTCAAGCTTAACCAGTCTTATGGCTCCATCGCAATCTTCCGATGCGTATATGTTTAAAGTAATTGGGCTGATAGTTGTTGGAATATTCTTGATGACTTTTGGCACCTACTTTCTTAGCATAGCAAACCTACCTGTCTTGCAGCTGCCAGATGTCAACTGGGCGCTTGTCGGATTTGTAACGATCATTGGAAGCATCGTAACATTTGGTTCAGCATTTGCAGTCAGCAGACTTGCCTGAGGGTATGGCATGCTCATGAAATGAAGATAATGGCACTGCGGGGTTTTTCAAAATCATAGTATGATGTAACTTTCTACTACAGCAAGAAGAATTTAGAACCCTCGGCCTTAGTCACGATATCGCATAGAGAGAAGTAATGATTGTTATTCCTTGACCCTTGTCATGGTTAAATACTTAATGGAGTTTATATGCAAGAGGTATTGGTTGATTGACTGACTGACTAGTTTTTGCATAAATGGCGCCATTTGATTTCGCTTCTCCTATGGAAGGACGCGCTCACACCGGAAATAGTTCCGGCAAATGTCAAAGATTACAGGCTTTGAGATGCAATCCTCTCGATTTCTAATAATTGGGTGGGGGGGACAATTCATGATTTTTTGATCGTCACCTCTCATCTAAATACCGCCACAAAGTTAGGAGTGATATATCTAATGGGGCTAACTGGGCTAACTGAAGGATGCCAGCTGTTACACACGAGGTAGATGTATTATTTATCCTATGCTGCGTACTAGGCGAAGCCTGAGATCATGAAGACTAAGCAGGCAGATCTAAAAATGTTCGAATCGATAACTTAAAAGAGCCAATTTGATCAATCAATTTGAAATGAGTGCCAAAAAGGCCTACGATGACGTTTTGAGGCTGATGCATGAGCATCATAAATGGTTTAACACATCGATCCCGCTTATAGCAAGTGAAAATATCCCGAGCCCTGCAGTAAGGGAGGCTCTTATGTCTGACTTTGGCAACCGCTACGCAGAGGGATGGCCCGGTGAGCGTGTCTATGCGGGCTGCATCTACATCGACCAAGTAGAGCTGATATGCAACGATCTTGCACGTAGGGTATTCAGAGCTGAATTTGCCGATTGCAGGGCGACATCTGGAGTCGTAGCAAACCTTGCCATCTATGCCGCCTTTTCAAGCCCTGGCGACTGGATGATGGCTGCATCTATACCGTCAGGGGGTCACATTTCACACGGGAAGAAAGAGCACTCAGGCACTGCTGGACTGGTACATGGCCTCAACATCGAGCACTATCCCTTTTCGAAGGAAGAGATGACGATAGATGTCGACGCAACAAAGAAAAAGATAGAGGAGATGGCACGCAACGGCAAGGCTCCCAAGTTAGGGATGTTTGGCGGTAGTTTGTTTTTGTTCCCGCACCCAGTTAAAGAATTGGCTGAGTTTATGCACGACTATGGTATGTATATCAATTATGACGGAGCACACGTTGCTGGGCTGATCGCAGGAGGCGAGTTCCAAGACCCACTGAAGGAGGGGGCTGATTCGATAACCATGAGCTCGCATAAGACGCTTTGGGGACCCCAAGGCGGTTGTATAGTATCATACGCGAGGCATGCAGAGCCTATCAAGAAGGCAATATTTCCTGGGAACACCAGCAGTCACCACTTGCACCATGTAGCAGGCAAGGCCATTGCACTGGCTGAATCGTTAGAATTTGGTAAAGCGTATGCCAAACAGGTGATAAGGAATGCAAAGGCATTAGCAGAGGCACTCGCAAGCTACGGCTTTAGACTTCTAGGAGAAAAGAACGGCTACACTGCATCACACCAGATTGCTGTAGATGTGACTAAGTTTGGCGATGGTGGTACTATCGAAAAAGAGCTTGAGAAGGCAGGCATTATATTGAATCGGCAGTTACTGCCGGGTGACATCAAGGCAGGCAGACACTATATGCACCCTAGCGGTGTGAGGATAGGAGTACCGGAGACGACGCGCCTTGGCATGAAGGAAGGCGAGATGAAAGAGATTGCTAATTTTATCAAGCGCGTTGTGGTGGACAAGCAGGATCCGGCAATGATAGCCAACGACGTGGCCGAGTTTAGAAAGCAGTTCCAGCAAGTGCAGTATGCATTTGACAACGCAGTCAAGGCGTATGAATATATTAGCTTGACAGGCAGCAGATAGATAAAAGAGAGACATTCCTTAGACCCAATAGAATTCTTTTTTCTTCTTAAAGCTGAAGCACAAAGATCCATTAATTCTCATTGTAAACCTATTTTTGGTGCGGGTTGGTTGATGTCTGAAAATGGCTGCCACAAACGTAATAAGTTGTCCATAGTACAGCAATCGGGAAATGTTAGTGATACTGAAGCTTAATAGTATATGACCTCAGGACTGAGAGATTCATTTTCAACTCGATCAAGTTATGACGAGATATATTCAGCAGTTGAGGTGCTATTCTAGTGTAAGACATCAGTTTATAGTAGCTCGGTAAGGTTGCTTTGGCATTTCAGCGAATTTTTCTAACGAGAATCTGCAGTCTAGATTTTGTAGACCCTCACGCAGTGGTCTCCATGCTGAAAGCAATTTGTCTATTGAGTTGCAAGAATCCCGAGTATAATCAAGCCTCAACTTTCTGTAGTTTCAGACAGGGTTATTTGTGGGCTGTTATTGCCACAATAAATTATTACACATAGCATATGTACGAAAGCGGATGGCTAGAAGGATTAGTTTACCAATCGTTGGTTGTCTATATCAGCAAATCTGCCGTCAACGATTACTGCTTCAATCTCCTGTGTATTGCTTATATTTTGTATGGGATTCGCAGAAAGAACGATCATATCAGCTTGCTTTCCCGATTGTATCGTACCTGTAATGTCATCAATACCTAGAGCCTTAGCACCATTATTTGTAGCAATCTCTATAACTTCCAATGGCCTTATGCCAGCTTCTGCTAATAGCTCTAACTCATTATGAAGACTTGCTCCTGGAACTAGCTCAAAGTTCGGTATATCGGAGCCCGATAGAATTTGTACCCCATTGTCATACAAGATTTTTGTTAATTGTAGTACTTTAGCCCAACGTAGCTGATTTTGTGGATCAGAAAAACCATAATCATTTCCATCATTCTCCTCCTTCAGCATAGTCTCGTATATGCTCAAAGTAGGATCTACAGGTATATCGTTTTCTAGTAATGCATTTATCATTTCCTCAAACTCTGTACTATTGAAATCCACCAAGTCTAGCCATAAGAAATGGTCAAAAGGACCTCCACCATTTTCAAGGAATTTTTCCCGTTTGTCGCCTGCTGATAATAAGAAAGGATTTACTGGTACTCCATGAGTTAAAGCGTCAATTCCCAAGTTTGCAGCATCAGTCCAGCTTGTCATATACAGATGTCCTATGACACTTATTCCTTGGCGATGAGCTTCGTCTATAGCAGCTTTAACCAGGTTGGGCGGTAAACCAACATATAGCTTGATATAATCCACTCCTACTACGGCCTGATGACGGACCTCTTCTTGGGCTTGTTCTTCGTTGCTAATTTGCTTTTCTACAAACGGTATTGCTATTTGCGGACCATTAAGCAGTCTTCCAGCAGTAAATATTTCAGGCCCTTCAATATTGCCTTCAGATACATTGTGTTTTAAGGCTATTGATTGATTGGTAGGACCAGCAGGATTTCTTATGGTAGTAATTCCGTAGTCTAAAAGCATCTCAAGTGCATTTTCTGAAAAATTCTGGTTGTATGAATTTTTTCTCACTCCAGCAACATGAGCATGCATATCAAAAAGGCCAGGTATGACATATTTTCCTGTGAGATTTAAGAAATTTACTTTAGCAGTTTCATTATTGATAAGTGAAAAATATTGATCGTGATATTCAGTTTCATTGGTTACTACAAATATTTTATTGCCATTAATAATTATGACTGCATTTGGTTTTGGCGGATCTCCAGTGCCATCTATTAAAGTAGCTCCCACCAATACTGATATTGTATCATTATTCATTGTGTCCAGTGACAACGATGATAATGATGATTTATTCTGAGAAATGGAAGGAGCGATTATAGTAGTATTAGATTCATAGTATGAAGGTTCTTGTAGTAAGAACGCAACTGTTGAATCGAGATATTGAGAGATCGGATTAGAAAGTAACATCGATAGTGTATAGAAGAAGAAGACGACTAAAAACAATTGTATTACTATGAATTTGAAATATCGAGGAAATATTTTCATCTAGCCAGGAATAGAAGATGTTAACATTTACTTAATGAGCTTTCTATTTTTAGTCTTGTTCTTTAATTTGCAAAGATGAAGGCTCGCTAAATTCAGGATCATTATAGGTAGTATTCATGAAGATAAACCATGCTATATGACTAAGAATAATAATCTAGATCATTAACAAGCGGACCCTTCTTACCAAGAGCAGATTGACAACGAGCAACCTAATATCAGTCAGAAAAAGGATGTTATTTTAGAAAATGGTGTCTATCAAGAACTTCTGATTTGATCTTTTCGCAATTTCTCAAAGGAGCAGGTAGCTCTTGTTTATTTATTTTGCTGCGGCCATCATTAATTCTGCAGCAGTAGAGAATAACTTTTTCTTCAGTTCTTGTCTGTTTTTATCTATGCTATTGTTAAGCCCACTTCTGCTTTGTTCGAGTATTTTCGTTTTTGCTTCTATGTAGGCTAGTAGGGATAGCTCTTCGATTTCTTTATCATCAATATGCCTATTATTACTGTCGTTATTCAATTCAAATGATATATAATAGAATTTTGCCTTCATCTTCATTACTTTTGTATAGAGTGAAAGAGTACTTTTTGATATATTGTTTTTGTTGTTTTTGCTGATGACAGTTTCTCCGTCATTAATCTGAGAAATCACAAGCTTTGAATTGCCATATACTTTTATGATATCGTTCCTATAACGATTTTTGATAAGCCATTCAAGCGCTCTTATCAAGGCAGTATAGGTGGCGACGCTATTGGTAGACGATGGAGAATTTGGCTCCGCTGCTAGACCGCAACACTCATCTAATAAATGACCTTCTTTATTCCTAATGATGTAAGCATAACATGCTATACCTCTAGGGTTCCTTGGCAAACATTGTCCAAGAAAGCGTACAGTAACTATTTCCTTCATCCTAGGTTTTTTGCATTACGCGCATTTAATGCATATGTATACCTGTCTCTTCATAGAAGGAAAAGATAGGAAAAGAGAAAATTTTTTCCCATCATGCACTCCTTCTTTCCACTTTTGCTTTTGAAGCTCTGGCTATATGAATGGCAAGAATTAGATAACCTTCTTTGGTCTAGTCAAAGGAATTGAATATGAAGAGAAATTAGGAGTGTTGAAGTAGAAGGAATGGAGAAAATAAGATAAGATAATATAAATAGCTCAAAAATAGAGGATGGTTGAATTATTGTTGCAAGTCGATAACCCAAATATGTTCCACAATAAAGGTCGGAATTAGTTCTCTCCGAATGATTATATTGTCAGATTCATTCTTGTAAAATGTAATTGTAACAAACTCTGATACAACTTGAATATTTACAGTTTCACAAATCTGTGGATCTTTTGTTGCGTCAAACTCTTGGATCTTTATTGCATCTGGCTTGTTTACCTCTCTTTGGGTATACCTAACAATCACGTTAGATACTTCTAAGCCATGGAACTTTATTGTCTTTTTAATGTCTGTCATGATGACTAATACAGTATGCAGCAATAAAACAATAATAAATTTTGCAATTTTTAGAGAAGTATTATCCTAGTACTTAGAGGGTATCCTCCTACTTAGAGGGTATGCAAACATCTTCATTTGAGGGGGTTAAGAAAAAGTACGATGTATATCTATCATATAATCAGATAATTCTACGATAGCTTCTTTTTCTCTTCTGAGGATGTTACCTTTTTGCTTCTTTGAGCAAAGCTTGTTGCTTCATCGGTCAGAGAAGTTCCTAAGTTTATCGCTTTGGCGACATCTTCTTTGTTGGCTGGATCCACTGTCTGCTGCAAATGACTTTGTTTTTCTTCCCCTTCCCTATATTCAATATTGGTGGCCATAGATTGAATGTGAGAAGGTTTCTGGACTTTGTCTGCAGGTGTATTGGTCTTATTCATTATTCCCTTAGACCATACTGCAACGTCCGGAGTATCTAGTATATCGATTATCCCAGCTGATATACTACCAACTTTTGTTAGATCAAAAGTACTAGCTTTGGTTGTTGTTTCACTCTTTTCTGTCGTCTTTTTTTTGCTGCCTTCTAAGTCTTGTGAGTCACTTAGCTTTTCAATTTCATCTTTTGTAATATTAGGAGGCATTTTGAGTATCAATTAATTATGGTTCACATACATTATAGAGACTTCAACATCAAGTCTTAAGCTAACGAAGAGATAGGATGAAATCGAGTAGCTTTGGAAGCTAATTCAAGCGGAATTATCTATATTATTATTTCAACCTCTTGCCTTCCTTTGGATTGGTTCTTAGCTTTATATTATATGCACTTTATTCTTTAGCAAAAGAAAGTGAAGATTGGACTAATTTCAGACACCCATGACAATTTCAAGACTATAGAAAGTGCTGTCAAGATATTTAGAGAGAAAAGAATAGACTATGTAATTCATGCTGGCGACATAACGACTCCTGAAGCGGTAGAAGCTTTTGCAGGACTAAAATTGATCGGCGTATTGGGTAATAATGATGTCGACAAGAAAGGACTTGATAATGCTTTTGAAAAAATAGGAGGTGAGCTTAGAGGGGAGCTTGGTGAGATTGAAAAGGATGACCTGCTAATTGCGGCCTATCATGGAACTGATTTTAGGAAACGAGAAGCTTTGATCCAATCAGGCAAATACAATGTTGTCGTTTATGGCCATACCCATAAGCC
>Ga0299914_10002263_pt1 | contig 13213 bp, 15 predicted proteins | sample RVTome_10_FD_201361 | JGI IMG/M metagenome (GOLD analysis project Ga0299914, IMG submission 201361) | Soil microbial communities from uranium-contaminated site in the Upper Colorado River Basin, Wyoming, United States - RVT153D57 (version 2) ...
CCGCCCCGCACGTTCGACCTGCTGGAGGAGGGCGAGGAGGTGCCGGACGAGCCGTTCGTGGACCAGCGCGGGGCCTCGACGCGGCTCTCCGACTGGCGCGGGCAGGCGGTGGCCATCACCTTTATATATACGCGCTGCCCGCTGCCGGACTTCTGCCCGCGGATGGACGGCCACTTCGCCGCCGTCCGCGACCTCGTCGAGCAGGATCCCGCGCTCCGCGGACGGGTGCGGCTCGTCTCGGTGAGTTTCGACCCGGACTACGACCGGCCGCGGGTGCTCGCGGCGCACGCGAAGCGGGTGGGCGCCGACGGCGCGACGTGGCGCTTCGTCACCGGCGACCGCGAGGACATCGACCGGTTCGCCTCGCGCTTCGGCGTGTCGGTGATCCGCGAGGGGCAGGCCGCGGCCGACATCGTGCACAACCTGCGGACCGCCGTCATCGATCCGGCCGGACGCCTCGCGACCGTGCTCGGCGGCAACGACTGGACGCCGGCCGAGCTGGCCGAGGCCTTGAGGAAGGCGCTTGGGGGCCGGTGAGGCTTCCACGTTCACGGCCGCCGAGCGGCGGCTGATCTCCAGGCTCCGCACGCCCGCGCGCGTCCAGCGATGGCTGAACGCCCTCCCCTACAACACCGAGCCCCCGCCCGGACGCGCCACCCTGCGCAGCTTCCGCGGCGTCGTCGCGCACAACACCGCCCACTGCCTCGAGGCCGCACTCGCGGCGGCCGTGGTCATGGAACAGCACGGCTGCCCGCCGCTCGTCCTCAGCTTCGAGTCGATCGACGCGCTGGACCACGTGATCTTCGCCTACCGCCGGAACGGCCGCTGGGGCTCGGTGGCGCGCTCGCGCGATCCCGGCCTGCACGGCCGGCGCCCCGTGTTCCCCACGCCGCGTGCGCTCGCGCTGAGCTACGTGGATCCCTACGTGGACTTCACCGGCCGGATCACGGGCTACGCCGTCGTGGACCTGCGCATCCTCGGCGGCTACGACTGGCGGCTGTCGGAGAAGAACATCTGGAAGGTGGAGCGCGTGCTGCTGGAGTACCCGCACCGCGCGATCCGCTCGTCGGACCGCCGCATCGCCGCGCTGCGGGAACGGTACGTCACATTCCGACGCGAGAACCCCGGCAGGAAGCCGACCTTCTACTCTGGGCGCGACAGGTGGAGCGAACTGCCAGGGGAGTTCGTGTGAGGAGTGGCGGGCGACGCCTGCACGCCCGGCACGATGCCACGATGGAACGATGACCCGATGACGTTAGAACCGTGTTGTCATCGTGCTCATGTGGCATCGTGGCATCGTGAAAAGCCGTCTGCCCGTCATCGTGTCATCGTGGAAGCCGCCGGCCCGCGTGCCCACCCGCGTCAGTCCAGATCGAAATCTCTGGTCGGCTTCGTGATCGGCTCCTCCCTCGCCTGCTTCAGCGCTTCCTCGAAGCGTTTCGACAGCGCGTCGCCGCGCGAGCGCTCATTGGCGACGGACTGCTGGAAGAGCGCCTCGCGCCGCGCGGCCTCCTCGGCGAGGATGCGCTGCGCCTCCGACAGCTCGGGGCGGTTGCCGCGATCCGGCTCCACGTGGCGCACGACGCGGCGCAGGTTTGCGTCGATCACGAGCGTGGCCTGGCAGCAGGGGCAGGGCACGTCGAATTCGGAAGTGATCTTCATCTGGTACTCCTGCGGTCCTCGCCCCAGGTCAGCTTCACCGGCCGGCCGTCGGCGTCCGTGGCGGTGACCTCGATCTTGTAGACGCTCATGCGGCTGCGGTCGAAGCGCTGGCCGAGGCCGGTCTGCATGTTGCTGAGCACGGCGTTCATCCGCGCGCCCGGCGCGAGCAACGGCACGGTGCCGCCGAAGTAGTCGTTGACGACGACGCGGACGTCCCGCCATTCGCTGCGGGTCTGGTTCTCGATGCTGATGACGCCTTCCTCGAGGGTGATAGGATCCCGCCGCTCCGTGCAGGCGGCCGCCAGCACCAGGAGGCACAGCGCGGCCTCCGCGTGCCGGACCCTCGCGGACTGTCGGCTGATCATCAGCCTATGATAACGCTCATGCCCCCCGGCTCCCAGGCCGATCGCCGATGACGTGGCTCGCCGTCGCGGGGGCGGTCTTTCTCGCCTGGCTCGTCCTCGTGTTCCTCTTCGCCCCGCGGATCGACTACCGCCTGAGCGAGCGGACGCCGATCGACCACGCGGACTTCCTCTACACGCTCCAGTCCACCTGCCAGGCGGCGCTGCACCGGGGCAACCGGATCACGATCTACACCAACGGCCCGCAGTTCTACCCGGCGATGCTCGAGACGATCCGGGGCGCGCGCGAATCGGTCATCCTGGAGTGCTACATCTTCCAGCCGGGCCGGGTCGCGGACCAGTTCATCGACGCGCTGTCGGCGCGCGCGCGGAGCGGCGTCAACGTGACGATCGTGGTGGACGCCATCGGCAGCTTCAGCCTCTGGGGGAGCCCGCTCCGGCGGCTGCGGGAGGCCGGCTGCCGCGTCGAGGCGTATCAGAGCCTGCGCTGGCACTCGCTCGCCCGCCTGAACAACCGGACGCACCGCGAACTGCTGATCGTGGACGGCCGCGTCGCGTTCACCGGGGGCGCGGGGGTCGCCGACTGGTGGGCGTTCCCGGAGAAGGGCGCGCGGCGGCCCTGGCGCGACACGATGGCGCGCGTGGAAGGGCCGGTCGTGGCGGCGCTCCAGGGGGTGGCCGCGGAGAACTGGCTCGAGTGCTGCGGCGAGATCCTGACCGGCGCGCAGTACTTCCCCGACCTGAAGCCGGCGGGCGACACGACGGCGTTCGTCGTGCGCAGCTCCCCGTCCGATCGCGCGACCGTCTCGCGCGTCACGTTCCAGGTGCTCATGGAGGGGGCCGATCGGGAGCTGCGGATCGCGACGCCCTACTTCCTGCCGGACCGCGCGCTCCGCCGCGCGCTCGTCGACATCGCGCGGCGCGGCGTGGCCGTCACCGTGATCGTGCCGGGCCGGATCACGGACCAGAAGTGGGTCCGCCTGGCCAGCCGCCGCACGTGGGGGCGGCTGCTCGAGGCGGGCGTCCGCATCTTCGAGTACCGCGGAGCCATGTGCCACATGAAGGTCCTCGTCGTCGATCGGACGTGGTCCGTGCTCGGCACGACGAACATCGACAACCGGTCCTTCGAGCACAATGACGAGGTGAATCTCGCCATGTACGATCGGGCGGTGGCGGAGCGGTTGCTGGAGGACTACGGGCAGGACATGGACGACAGCGACGAGGTGACGCTGGAGCGATGGCGGCGGCGGCCGCTCTGGGAGAAGATCGTGGGCCCGTTCGTCTGGATTCTGGAGCGGCAGCAGTGACGCCCTCGGGGGGACGCGATCAGGCCCAGGTGCGCGTGGCGACCTACAACATCCACCGGTGCCGCGGGATGGATCGCCGGGTGATGCCGATGCGGATCGCCGACGTCCTGCGCGAGATCGACGCCGACGTCATCGCCCTCCAGGAGGTCGTCGGCGCCGGCCCGAGCGGGTCGGGGCAGGCCGAGGAGATCGGCGCCGCGCTCGGCATGGGCTGGATCATGTCGCCCGTGCGCCACCTGCGGAAGCATCTCTTCGGCAACGTGGTGCTCAGCCGCCACCCGATCGTGCACCACAGCCAGTACGACCTGTCGTGGCGCACGTGCGAGCCGCGCGGCTGCCAGCGCGTGGATCTCGATCTCGGCGACGGCCGCCTGCTGCACGTCTACAACGTGCATCTCGGCACGGCGGTCCTCGAGCGCCGCTACCAGGCGCCGCGCCTCGCCTCGTTCGTCCACGACCGCCGGGTGCAGGGGCCGAAGATCATCCTCGGCGACTTCAACGAGTGGATGCGCGGGCTGGCCACGCGGACGCTGAGCACGCTCTTCCAGGGGATCGACATCCGCGCGCACCTGCGCCGCCGGCGCACGTATCCCGGCATCTTCCCGGTGCTGCACCTGGATCACATCTATTACGAGGGGCGCGTGGAAGTCCGCAGCGTGGAGCTGCCGCGGAGCCGGAAGGCGCTCATGGCCTCCGACCACCTGCCGCTGGTCGCCAATCTGACGGTGGGATTCGAATAGCAGTCGAGGCGACCTGCCGCCTTCCAACTGGCGATCTACGACTCTTCGTACTCTTCTTCGTTGGGCGGCAGGAGGCGCGTCGAGGGCCTGAGCGCTTCGCGGTGGTCGAAGAGCGGCAGGTCGCGCACGTGCAGCGTCAGCGGGCAGCCCGGCCCTTTCTCGTCCACCACCACCGTGACGGGACTGCCCTCCACGCCTTCCCTGAAGCCGATGCGGCAGCCGCAGGCGAGGCGCGCGTGCGTGAACCCTTTCAACATCGTTCGACGATCATACTACAGGAGCGCCTTGATCGCCGTCTCGAACGACTCCTTCGTGCCGAGCCCGATGTGCCTGCCGCAGACCGCGCCTCGCCGATCGATGTAGAACGAGGTGGGATAGCCGTAGACCGGCCCCGCCGCTTCGAGGACGTCCTCCTCGCCGGCCGCCAGCAGCACCGGGTACGACATCGGCATCGTCTTCACGAACTCCCGCAGCGTCGGCCCGTCGTCGTCCACCGAGATGCCGACGATCACGAGGCCCTGGTCCTTGTACTTCGCGTAGAGCTCGTTGAAGATCGGAATCTCGACCTTGCAGGGGCCGCACCACGTCGCCCAGTAGTTCAGCAGGATGGGGCGGCCCTTGTACTCGCTCAGCCGCACCCTCGCGCCGTGCATGTCCTCGAGCGTGAAGTCGAGGTTGGCCTTGCGCTCGGCCTTGCACGAGGACGCCTCCGCAGCCCCGGCGTGGCGGGCTTCGAAGACGGGCGGGTCGCTGCCGAGCATCATCGGCACGGCCATGACCCCGGCGCCCACGGAGGCGACAGCGGCAATCAACCAGCGAACAGGCATTCTCCAGCTCCAGCTTCTAGCTTCTAGCTTCTGACTACCATTTCTTCATATTCAGCTTCACGTACTTGACGATCGGCTCCAGCTCGCGGGGGTCGGCGTCGGCGACGACGGCGTAGGTGCGGCCGTGGTCGCTCCAGATGACGGTCTCCTGCCCCAGCTTGGTGACGAGCTGCGCGTCGGCGCCCGCGTGCTGCGCGACGCCGTTCATGACGTAGAGGGAGAGCGGCTGCCCGCGCCACTTGTAGAGGATGTGGGCGTTGGCGCCTTCGGTCGAGCCGCAGCGGCGCATGCCGACGAGCTGGAGGCCGTAGGCGGCCGCGCCCGCCGGGATCACGAGGGACCAGCCGCGGTCGCGCTTCCAGGCGTTGGAGAGCAGCACGGGGTCGGCATGGACGTCCGCGTCGGCGAGCAGGTGGCACTTCACGTGGTCGGCGGCGATCTGCGCGGCGAACAGCTCGACGCCGGGGTTCAGCCACAACACCCCGGAGACGCCGGCCACGACGAGCAGGGAGGCGGCGAGGGCCATCGGCGCGAAGGCGCGGCGGAACACGTTCGGGCGCGGGGCCGGCCGCGCGAGGGGGGGCCGGGCCAGCGCGCGCTGAGCGGCGCATCGCTCCCGGAGGCTCCCGGCGGCGGACCCGCGCAGGCTGTCGCGCCTAGCGGCGAGCACCTCGCGCGCGGCCCGCTGCACGGCGACGTCCTCGCGGCACGGCGGGCACCGATCGAGGTGCGCGTCGATGGCGGTGGACGCCTGCGGCTCGGCCTCGCCGTCCACGTACGGCGCCAGCAGCGGTTCGAGATCACGACAATTCGACATGGCAGTTCAGAGCTTCCAGCTTCTAGCTTCTAGCTACTAGCTACGGGCTTCCTGGCCAGCTTCTCGTAAAGCATCCGGCGGCCGCGTGAGATGCGCGACATCACGGTGCCGATCGGCGCGCCGATCATCGCGGCGATCTCCGCGTAGGTGAACTCCTCGACGTCGCGCAGCCAGACGGCCTGGCGGAACGCGTCGGGCAGCGAATCGAGCGCCTCCTGGAGGTCGGCGTCGAGCGTCGCCCGGGTGAGGAGCTGTTCGGGCGTCTGCTGCTCGCCGTGCAGGTCCACGGCCTGCTCCACCGTCTCGCTGTTCACGTTCACCGGGTTCCGCCCGTCGTTGCGCCGCATGTTGCGGAACGTGTTGTGGAGGATCGTGAACAGCCACGCCTTCAGGTTCGTGCCGCGCGTGAACTGATCCTGCGCGCGGAAGGCCTTCAGGTACGTGTCCTGGACGAGATCCTCCGCATCGGCGGGCCGGCGCGTGAGCCGGAGCGCCGTGCCGTACAGGCTGTCGAGATAGGACAGCGCGTCCTCAACGAACGGATCCGGCCGCGCCGGTTCCTCCACGAACGGGTCCGGCCGTCCGGGCGCGGAGCCGTCCGCGCCGCGCGATCGAGCCGAATCAGGACGCCGTCGAATGGCCATCGATCTCGGGATTTGACGGCGCCCATGGGAGAGAACACCGGGCACGGGCGCCTTTATTCCAACCGATTGTACTCAATGCCGGCGCGCGGCCCGCAGCTCCGGCTGTGACGGGCGCCCGCCCCGGGCGGGCCGGCGCCGCATGAGGTCGGCCGCGGGGAGGGCGGGCCGGATACGAAATTGGCATCGGGCAGGCGGGCCGGTCCGGGCGGCCCCGGATCGCGGCTCATGGGGCCGGGGACCGGACCCGGCTCCGCCCGGCGGCCGCGGGCGCGGCTCCGACCGACAGGGGCATGAGATCATTGCGGCCCACCTGCCGGCTACAGTAACATCGGCCACAGCCGCCGGCGACCTGTCGCCGGCACGTTCGCAGCCGGGCTGCCTGCCTCCGCTGCTCTGTCCGAGGTGAATCATGCGCACGCGCACTACGCGCGGCCCCGTCGCGTTCGTGGGCCTTGCCTTTCTCACGGCCACGCTCGTTGCCGGCCTGCCCTCGGGCGCCGGCGCACAGACCTGCGATCTGCTGCATCGCCGGGCGTCCGGCCTGAAGGGCGCGAGCGGCAGCGCGAACATCCTGGCGCAGACCGGGTACGTGCCGTACTACGGCAAGAACAAGATCCGCTACGACAGGTTCAACTGGCACATCTACACGACCGACCACTTCGAGATCTTCTACTACCCGGAGATCCAGGACCACCTCGAGCGCATCGCCAGCTACGCGGAGAGCGCCTACCAGCAGATCAGCGCCGACCTGAAGCACGATCTCGCCACGAAGGTGCCGCTCGTCCTTTACAAGACGCAGAGCGAGTTCCAGCAGCAGAACATCGAGCCGACGGAGCTGCCCGAGGGCGTGCTGGCCTTCGCCGAGCCGTACCGCGACCGCATGGTGCTGCCGATCGACGAGCAGGCCGACGCGCTCTACCGGCTGATCACGCACGAGCTGACGCACATCTTCGAGTTCGACATCATCCCGCGGTCGCTCCTGCGCCGGAGCCTGCCGCTGTGGGTGGACGAGGGGCTGGCCGAGTACATGACCGGCTACTGGAACCCGTTCGACCTGATGACGGTCCGCGACGCGGCGATCGCCGACATCGTGCCGGCGATGAGCGACTTCCAGGGCGCGGCGTTCGTGGACGGGCGGCTCCCGTACAACCTCGGGCACGCGGCGTTCGAGTTCATCGAGTCGCGCTGGGGCAAGGAGGGGCTGCGGCAGTTCCTCTTCGCGCTGCGGAAGAACGTGATCGGCGGCGGCGAGAGCGCCTACGAGGAGGCGTTCCGCCTGAAGGCCGAGGAGTTCGACGAGCAGTTCGAGAAGTACCTGAAGGACCGCTTCAAGCCGTTCCGCGACAAGGAGCGGCCGGCCGACTACGGGCGTGACCTCGCGCCCAAGCGCGACAAGACGCCCTACGTCGCCGTGATCTCGATCGAGCCCTCCCCCTCCGGCGACCTGATGGCGGTCATGGCGGGCAACCGCAAGGATCAGGAGCTCGACATCATCCTGCTCTCCACCAAGGACAGCAAGGTGATCCGCAACCTCACGGGCGGCTTCAACAAGGACGCCGGCTACGAGTACATCGCGTCGCCCGGCGGCTTCCGCAACAACGCCGTGCCGTGGATCTCGTGGTCGCCGGCCGGGGATCGCATCGCGTACTTCGCGCGCACGGAGAAGGTCAAGTCGCTCATCCTCCAGAACGTGGTGTCGGGGCGCATCGAGCAGCGCATCGAGCTGAAGACGGTGGACATGCCCGAGTCGCCCGACATCAGCCCCGACGGCCGGAAGGTCGCCTTCGCCGCCCTGAGCGGCGCCACGGGCGACATCTTCGTCGTGGATCTCGACACGGAGGAGCTCACCAACGTCACCCGCGACGAGCGCGGCGACTTCTCCCCCACGTGGTCGCCCGACGGCAAGTCGATCGTGTACCTCTCGCGCGTCAGCCAGAACGACAAGCTCTTCCGGCTCGAGGTGGGGACGGGCGAGAAGACGCAGATCACCTTCGGCACGCACGACGACGGCGGGGCGCAGTTCCTCGACGGGGACACGATCGTCTTCCCCTCGACGGCGATCGACCCGAACCAGGTCGTGCCCGAGGAGGTGTCGCGCAACGCGAACATCTACAACGTCTGGACGCTCAGCCTGCGGAACGGCGAGCTGCGGCAGTACACCGACACCCTGACGGGCAACACGTCGCCGGTGGTGCTGCGCGACCAGACGCCGGCGCGCATCGCGTTCGTGACCTACTACAAGGGCGAGTACGGCATCCACGTGCTCAACCGCGAGGAGCCGCTCCACACGGTGGCGAGCGCCGACTTCGGCGAGCCGGCCCCCTCGATCCCGTTCCAGCCGCCGCTCACGCACACGCTGGTCGACTCGAACATCAAGAAGAAGGGGCGGTTCGAGAAGATGTTCCTCGAGGGGCGCCCGCCGGTGGCGCTCGGCGTCACGAGCGGCGGCGACGTGTTCGGCGGCACGCAGGTGACGTTCACCGACGTGCTCGGCGACAAGCAGTTCAACATGTTCGCCGCGTCGGTCTCGCAGTACCGGACGCTGGCCTTCTCGTACATCGACCTGTCGCAGCGCTTCCAGTACGCGCTGCAGGGCTATTCGCAGACGCAGTTCTTCTACGGCAACAACGCGCTGCTCTACGGGCTCGAGTACGGGTTCATCGACCGCGACCTCGCGCTCGCGACGCAGACGGCGCAGGGCGCGACGGCCATGGGCATCTACCCGCTCAACCGCTACGCCCGCCTGGAGCTCTCGGGCGGCTTCCTGCGCTTCTCGCAGGAGTACGCGGAGCCGGGGCTCCAGCAGATCGCCGACGAGTACCAGCAGGCGATCTACGGCCGTCCGCTCTTCTCCTCGGGCAACTTCATGCCGCTCGGCATCAACTTCGTCCAGGAGACGACGATCTTCCGCGAGTACGGGCCGCTCGCCGGGCACACGATGTATCTCGGCTACGAGTACGCGCCAGCCTTCGGCGACTTCCTCTCGCGCCAGTCGGTGGACGCCGACGCCCGCTACTACATGCGCCTCGGCACCAACGGTGTGCTCGCGCTGCGCGCGCGCGGCTACCGGAGCTGGGGCGACTTCCCCGGCTACCTGTACTTCGGCGGCAACTCCGAGATGCGCGGCTACGACTACCTGTCGTTCCTCGGCAACAAGGGGTTCTTCGCCAACGCGGAACTGCGCTTCCCGATCATCGAGGCGGCGCTCACGCCGATCGGCGTCGTGGGCGGGCTGCGCGGCTCCTTCTTCTTCAACGTCGGCGCCACCGGCTTCGACGGCATCCCGATGACGTTCTCGGCCAGCAACGACACGATCGAGACGCCGATCGTCGACTTCGTGTTCGATCCGACGTCGATCAGCGGCTTCCGGCCCGTCTTCGGCGAGCCGCGGCAGGTCTCCGGGTTCCGCCTGGTGGACGGCCGCGCGTCGTACGGCATCGGCCTCCAGACCTTCGCCCTGGGCTTCCCGATCCACTTCGACTGGTCGTGGCGCACGCTCTTGAACCGCGACTGGGAGGACGTCGTCTTCGGGCTCCAGGGCGGCAGCGACTGGTTCCGCCGCGCCAAGTTCAACGTGTGGATCGGCTACGACTTCTGAGCCCGGCCCCGGAGCGACGTCTCGCGGCCGCGAGCCCGCGGGAAGCACGATGCCCACGATGACACGACCACCTTCGCCCAAGGCTACGGTGGTCCGCCGGAGCTTCAGCGGAGGCGGATGAACACGATGAGGCGGCCGGCAGTTCTTCATCGTGAGCATCGTGGCATCGGGCCCATCGTGCCGGGCGTCGGCCCGTGTGGCTCAACGGTTGCCGGGCGTAAGCCATGGGCGCTGGCGGTACACTGGTGACATGAGCGCCGACCGACCGGACCCGAAGCGGCGCTGCACCGATCTCGTGGGCCTCCTGGCGGACTACGTGGAACACCACCTGCCGCCGGAGGTCCACGCCGAACTGGACCGCCACCTCTCCCGCTGCCCTCGCTGCGTCGCGCAGCTCAAGACCTACCAGTCCACCCTGTCCCTGCTCCGCTCCATCAAGGACGAGGATCTCCCGCCGGAACTGCGCTGTACGCTGCACGCGTTCCTGCATCGGGACTGTGGGAACTGACGGAGACAGTCGTCAGTCGATTGTCGACGGTCGGTGGTCGCAGTCGTCAGTTTCGTCGGTGGTCGCGGTCGGCAGTCAGTCGACGATGCGGTCGGCAGTCAGTCGACGATCGCGGTCGGCAGTCAGTCGACGATCGCGGTCGGCGGTGTCGCGGTGCCGACGCCGGTCTGGTATCGGGACCGCGCTTCGGCGTGGAAGCCGGCGATTGTGCAGGACAGCGGCGGCTTCGAAGCGGGTGATTGACGACTGTGACTACGGGCTGACCAGCGACCGCGAGCATCGACTGGGCTGACGACTGCGACCACCGACCCACGACTGTCGACCAGCGACTTCCATATAATCGCGAACGTGACTCCCAAACGCCCCTCCGAAACCGCCACCGAGATGGTGCAGGTGGTGCTCCCGAACGACGCGAACCCGCTCGGGTTCATTCTCGGCGGCACCGTCATGCATCTCATCGACATCGCCGGCGCCATCGCGTGCCATCGCCACACGCGCAGCCTGCTCGTCACCGCCGCCGTGGACGGGCTCCAGTTCCTCCATCCGATCAGGGTCGGCGATCTGATCATCCTGAAGGCGCAGGTCACCGCGGCGTGGACGACGTCCCTCGAGGTCGCGGTGGAGGTGTTCTCCGAGGAGATCCTCACCGGCGTGCGGCGCATGACCAGCCGCGCGTACCTGACGTTCGTGGCGATCGATCAGGCGGGAGCGCGCATCCCGGTGCCGCCGCTCGTCCTCGAAACCGACGAGGAGAAGCAGCGCGCCGCCGAGGCCCAGATCCGGCGGACGCAGGGGCTCGAGGCGAGGATGAAGCTCGAACAGTAGGACCAGGCCGCGGCCGTCTGCAGCGTGCTACCGCCGGTACGCCTCGATCGGCACGCCGTCGTACATCTCGTCGATCCGCATCACCTGCGTGGCGCGCGAGTAGGATCCCAGCTCGTAGTCCTCGCTCATGATCAGCGCCTTGATCGGTTTGGTGGGACAGACTTCCGCGCAGAGGCCGCAGAAGCTGCAGCGGGAGAGATTGAAATCGAAGTAGTCGAGAACCTTGATCTTCTGGCCCGGCTCGCGGTGGCCGCCGAGCGCGATGAGGTCGTCCGGGCACACCCGGGCGCACTGATCGCAGACGATGCAGGTCTGGGCGCCGGTTTCGGGCTCGACCTGGAGGCGCAGCACGCCGCGGAAGCGGGCGGCGACGGGCCGCCGCTCCGCCGGGTACTGGAACGTGAAGGCCGGCTGCGGCGTGTAGCGCAGCGTGAGCCAGAGGCCTTGCAGCAGGTCGACGAGCAGAATGCGACGGAAGAAATCGCGCATCAGATCCACATGCCTGAAACAGGCCGACGGCTTGCTTCCTGCTCGTCGTGCCTTCGTAATCGTCGTGCCTACCGTCGTGACGTCTCAGCGGACGGTGAACCCGGCCGCTGCACGGCGTCCACCGCCGGCCGCCGCAGCACCGTGCTCTCGCGGCGGATCTTGTCCTGGAGGCGCATGAGCCCGTACAGGAGCGCCTCGGGGCGCGGCGGGCATCCCGTCACGTAGACGTCCACCGGCACGATCTTGTCCACCCCCTGGAGCACGCTGTAGGTGGGGAACGGGCCGCCGGCGTTCGAGCACGCGCCCATCGAGATCACCCACTTCGGCTCCGGCATCTGGTCGTAGAGCCGGCGCAGGACGGGCGCCATCTTCTTCGTGACCGTGCCGGCCACGATCAGCAGGTCCGCCTGCCGGGGCGACGCGCGAAAGACCTCCGCCCCGAACCGCGCGATGTCGTACCGCGAGGCCGACGCCGCCATCATCTCGATTGCGCAGCACGCCAGCCCGAACCCCATCGGCCAGAGCGACGACTGCCGGGCCCAGTTGAGGACCTTGTCGAGGTTCGCCGTGATGAAGTTGTCCTCGAAGCGATGCTCGATGAGGCCCATGTCAGTTCCCAGTTCCCAGTTCCCAGTTCCCAGTTCCCAGTTCCCGGCGCCAGCCGCGCCGAAGCCGCACCAGAGCCGCGGCGAAGGGCACTACGGCGAGAATACTACTTCTGGTAATACTCCGCGTTCTTCGGAATGTAGCTCGCCCACTTCTCCGGCGTCTCGTCGAGCGCGAAGATGGCTTCGACGGGGCATGCCGGCACGCACGCGCCGCAGTCGATGCACTCGTCCGGATGAATATAGAGCATTTCCGCCGACTCGAAGTCCGGTTCGTCCTTCCGCGGGTGAATGCAATCCACGGGGCAGACGTCCACGCACGCGGTGTCCTTCGTTCCAATGCACGGTTCCGTGATGATGTACGCCAAATGAATCCTCCAACAGCTCCTAGCTCCTAGCTCCCAGCTGCGGCAGATGTCCCAGCCGCAGCGAGATCAGCCGTGCCAGTTCGGCGGCGGCGGCGGGCTGGTCCGGCACGAACGGGTGCTCGTCGGCCGCGTGCGCGAAGACGCCCACGCGGGCGACGACGCGTTCGGAGTAGTCCTGGACGGGGGCGCAGGTGCAGAGGAGCCGCGGCGGCAGGCCGGGCCCGGTGCCGAACCGCAGGGCGATCCGCTCCGCCTCCTGCGCGTCGCGCGACGCGTCGAGCTTGAAGCAGCTCAGGCGCCGGCCGGCCGCGCTGCCGCCGTCGATGTACACCGAGCAGTGCCCGGGCATCTGGCGGCCGTAGGCCGTGTGCATGCCGACCGCGTCGGACCCCGCCTGCCAGAGATACGTGACCTCCCCCGCCCCCGGCACCGCGATGAACGCGCGGAGCCCGGTCCGGAGC
>Ga0299914_10002264_pt1 | contig 13213 bp, 9 predicted proteins | sample RVTome_10_FD_201361 | JGI IMG/M metagenome (GOLD analysis project Ga0299914, IMG submission 201361) | Soil microbial communities from uranium-contaminated site in the Upper Colorado River Basin, Wyoming, United States - RVT153D57 (version 2) ...
GGACCGTTTGAACGCTCCGAGATCGAAGAACAGGTCGTTCCGGAGAAACCACATGACGGCGTTCGCGGCGTGAAGCGACATGCTGTCGCTGTACAAGCGGCGCACAAGCTGCAACTTCTCGGTTGTGAGGCCGCCGGCGCGCCACCCGGCTGCATCGAGCTCGCCGGCGGCCAGCCGCCGCACCGCCTCCTTGCCGCTCTTCCACTTCGCGGAGGCTGAGTTGGTGGCATCGCGGTAATCCCGGAAGATCCAGATCCCCCTGGCGTCGGGGAAATGGTCCAATAGCTCGTTGATCCGATGCGTCTCGCAGATCGGCTTGAGCGCCACCACTGGAAACAGGCTGCGTGTGAGCAGGCGCTCGATCTCCGGCAGCGGCTTGAGCAGCACCCGATCGAAGTACGGCGCGGTTCCCTCACTGTAGGTCATGACCTCAGGCGCCCCGTCCAGAATCTGAAGCGGCAGCCTGGTGCCCGAGCGTTGTGAGCCGACGACGAACACGACTCGCGTCGCGGGCCGGCGGCCGCCGGCCACCACCCGGATCCCCTGTCTTAGGAATTTGCTGACCCGCGGCATCTTCCGCGCCAGGCGTTCGCGATAGCTCAACGGTGCGGCCACGTCACTCTCATCCTGCGCAGAACGTACGCTCCCGCAATCGGAAGGCCATCTCGGGCGGGCTGCGAGCGGGCCGACGGAATAGAACGTGTAGTATACGGCATCGCGCCCTGGCCACCGCTCGAGGGGCACACACCGCTCGACGCGCGATACGCGCCCCCGCAGGATAGCTCCCGGCCGTGCGTCCACTCTCCCCGCGGTGGAGTGTCTTCCGATCGGGCTTGCACCCGCGATCGGGGCTGGCACTCACGTTGCTCGTTCAGGTGGAAATCTGTTACCAATGTAGCCGCTATCCCCCCGATGCTGCGCCCGGGCAGACTTTAGTGTAGCTTCCGGGCAGACTTTAGTTTAGCTTCGGTGAGACATCACGAACTGTCGGACGTTGGGCCCGTGGACAGAGCAGGTCTCGGTCGGAGAGTCGTTCGTCAATGCCGCAAAATTCAGATACACCGCCTGGCACGAGGCTTCGAGAATATCGTTCGTTCGGTCGTGTCGCACGCACCAGCGTGATGTGGGCGTACATCCGCACCGGGATGTACACGCTCGTTGGGATCCCGGCCACGATCGTGCTGGCGCGATTGCTCTCGCCGGCGGATTTCGGCATTGCCGCCGCCGCCGTGTTCTTCGGAGAGCTCGCGAGCCGGTTGTCGAGCGGCGGCCTCGGCGTCGCGCTGGTGCGCATCAAGGATCTCCGCGACGATCACATCTCTTCGGTATTCGTCGTCAATGTGGTGATGAGCGCGGTCGGCGCGCTGGCGCTGATTGCCGCGGCGCCCGCGATAGCGCGTTTCTACGGCGCCCCCGAAGTGGGATGGCTCCTGCCCGTCGTCGCGATGAACTTCGTGCTCGGCGCGCTGTCGATGGTGCAGCAGGCGCTGCTCGCTCGCGACCTCCGCTATCGCGAGATGGCAACGCTCGGCGCGATCGACATGGCGGTGACGGCGGTCTCCGCCGTCGTGTTCGCCGCGAGTGGACTGACCTTCTGGAGCCTGGTGCTCGGCAAGGTCTGCGGTGCCTTCGTCAAATGGGTCGGCGGCCTCTGGCTCGTGGGCTGGCACCTGCGGCTGCGGTTCGTGCCGGCCGCCGCCCGCGAGCTGAGCTCGTTCGCGCTGGGCATCTATGCGAAGGGCACCTTGGAACACTTTGCGCGCAATGTCGACAGCATCCTGATCGGCCGGCTGCTGGGCGTGACGCCGCTCGGCTTCTACGACAAGGCGTTCTCGATCATCAACCGCGTGTTCAACAAGATGACGGTCGTCGGGCCGAGCGTGTCGTTTCGGATCTTTTCGATCATCCAGGACGAGCCCGAACGCTTCCGACGGGCATACCGCAAGGTCATCATGACCGCCACGCTGGTCGGGTACCTCGTCCTCGGGGCGCTCGGCGCGATGTCCCCGCAGCTGATCGTGGTCGCGCTGGGCGAGAAATGGAGCCCGTCAATCGTCCCCTTCCAAATTCTGTGCTTCGTCTTCGCGCTGAAGCTGATCGACCAATACGCCACGTCCGCCTCGAACGCCCGCGGCTGGGTGTGGCCGGAGGTCGGGATCAAGCTGGTGAACATCGCAGTTCTCACCGGCGGGATCTATCTCGCGAGCCCCTGGGGCATCAATGGCGTGGCGCTCGCGGTGCTCGTCGCCAGCATGGCCATGTTCCTGATGATGCAGACGCTCATGCGTCGCGCGACGGGTCTGGGCTGGCTGGACGTGCTCCAGCCGCAGGTGCCGGCGATCGCCAGCACGGCCCTGCTGACTGGCGTCCTCTGGAGCGCTGGCGCCGCGGGCCGCGCCATGGAGGTGGCACCGGCCGTGATCCTGGTCGCGCAAGCCGCGGCGGCTGCGTTGTTCTTGCTCGCCTTTGCGTGGTGGTGCCCGTTCCGCGAGGCCCGCGAACTCATGCACGAGATCGTCAGCGACCTGTCGCCGCGAGTGGCCCGGTTCGTGTGGCGAGATGTCGTGAGCGAGAAGCCGCCGGCCAACGCGGAAGTGGCCGAGAAGGCCGCGACAGTTCCCTCCAGCGGCATCGTTCCATGACGCTGTTATTGCCTGCTGTCTCGCGCACGGGTATCGAGCGGCGGGTGCTCGATCCGTTCATCGACGGGCGGAACTCGCTGGGTGCCGGGCCGGAGACGATCTATCGGTCTATCGGCGCGTAAGAGACGGGTATCTCCGTGACTCAGTCCATATTGAAACGCACGTTCAGACGCCTGATCGAACCGATCTGTATGCCGCGGGGCTACTCGGAATCGAATCGAGGATGCTTCAAGGAATGCCTTGGCGACTCGGCCAACGTCGCGCAGTATTCTCTCGGTGGGCGGCAGGGCTCGATCCGCGGGGTTCAGTCGCGATGAACGTGGACGTCAGGTCAGCCGCGGGTTCCTCCATGCTGTTCGTGACCTCCGAGCCGCTCGGGTTGATCGACCCCGATCGGCTGCTGGGCTATACCGGCGTTCCGGCCGTGGCCGTCGGGCTCAATGGCGGGGTGGGGAAGGGCGTCCTGCCGTCCGGTTGGAACGCGGTGGAGCCGGACGACCTGATCGAGGTGAGAGCGCTGAGAGAGCAGTTCGTCACATTTCTCGAAACTTGGCCCAGACTGCCGGTCAGCGGCGGCCGATCGTTCGACGACGTCTTCAAGGTGGACCGGAGTTACTCCACCTGGTGGACGAGCATCGGCGCCGATCGACAGTCGACGCACAGCATCATCAAGTATTTCCGGTACGCAGCACTCGTCGATCGCGCGATCGATCGCTGGCGCCCGAACACGCTCCTGCTGCTGACCAGCGATCCGCTGTGTGCGACGCTGGTCCGCTCGCGAGCGGCCCATGGAGGCATCGCGGTCCGCGCGCTGCCGGGTTGTGCGGATCCCGCCTGTCGTGAGGTCGGCGTCAGCCGGCGATGGCTCCTGCGGTCGATGCGGCATGCGCTGACGTCCCCGATGGGCCGTCTCGTTCTGGCGCTGAAATGCCGGTGGGTACTGCGGCGGGCGCTGGTCCGTCGCTCCGACCGGCCGATCGTCGTCTTTGCCTCGCGATGGTCGAGGAACATGAGCCTTCGCGGCGGCCAGTTCGTGCCTCTCAACTGGAGCGAGATCAGTCGTGCGCTCGCGACCGTCGCGCCCGCCGTGAAGGAGATGTACCTGCCCCGCCGGCTCGATGAGATCGTCGACGCCGGCGCTCCCGCCGGGTCGGACCGGCGTGGACTCGAGGCGATCAGGGAACTCGACGCGCCGTTGCTCGTCTGGGAACGCTTCTTTCCCTGGAGGGGCAACTTCGGTCGGGTAGGCCGGCAGCTTGGGACGCTCTGCCGCTTCTATGTGCTCGCGCGGAGGGAGGACTTCAATCGCTCGTTCCGGTTTGCCAACACCGACATGGCCGTCGTCCTGTTGCCCGATCTGAGGGACGCGATCGACCGGGGGATCGACTGGTCGTTCAAGAGCGCGCAGGTGGCACGGGCGCTGAGAGCGGCGGGAAACGTAAAGGCGGTCGTGGTGATCGGCGAGATGTACCGGCCGGCGATGCCGACGCTCGCTGGGGCCGCCGCCGCGGGCATCCCGAGCATCGGGTTGCAGCACGCCAACATCATGCCCGCCCATTTCGTCTACGCGGTCCCACGCGGCCATGTGGAGCATGCTCCGGTGCCAGACTACTTTGCCGCGTACGGGGAGTATGCGAAGGAGACCCTCTCCGTGCACGGAGCCTACCCGGCGCATCGGATCTGGATCACCGGGGCGGCTCGCCTGGATCCGCTCGTGTCCCGGCTCGCCGATCAGCGGACCGCGCGCGCGGAGCTCGGGCTCCCAGCCGATGGGCAGATTGTCGTCCTGGGGACCCAGACGTTTCCCTGGTTCACGTCAGCAATCCGGGGGCTGCTGGAATGCCTGCGCGAGTATCCTGAGGTGCTGCTGTGCGTCAAAAGGCACCCAAGTCCCCGAGCGATGTCCCTGGCGCAGATCGACGCGATGGCCAGCGAGATCGGCGTGCGAAACGTGCGCGGCTTCGAAGGGCAGATCGAACTGCTGCTGGCTGCCTGCTCCGTCTGGATCAGCGCATCGTCTACGACGACACTGGAGGCAACTCTGATCGGCAGGCCCACGATCTGTGTCAACTTTTCGGGCCATGCCGATCGGTACCCGTACGTGGAAGAAGGGGTGTCCTTGCCGGCGCGTTCGGTCGATGAGCTCAGGCGGGCCCTCGCGCATGCGCTCGCCCCGTCGGGCACAACCGACTGCGAGCAACGCCGCAAGGCCTTCTTGAGACGACACGTAGGGCCGACCACGGATGGGCTCGGCGCGGAAACGTTCGCGCGTCGCGTGGCTGAACTGGTTGGCAGCTGAGCGATGAACAACTCGAGCGCGCTTCCAGGGGAGACCCGCCAAGCCGACGCCGCAGACGGGCGCGACATGCACGATCTTGCCCGTCGGCTGTTTCCGATCTGCCGGAGCCTGACTGGCGACGGCGTGCGGCAGACGCTCAGGATACTGACCGAGTTCATGCCGGGGCTGCAGACGCACGAGGTGCCGTCCGGCACGCAGGCGTTCGACTGGGAGGTGCCGGACGAATGGAACGTCCGGGATGCGTATGTCCTCGATTCCGAGGGTAGAAAGATCATCGACTTCCGCAGGCACAACCTGCACGTGCTTGGGTACTCCGAGCAGGTCGACAGGGAAATGAGCCTGGCGGAGCTTCAGCAGCACCTCTACTCGATCCCTGAACAACCCGACGTCATCCCGTACGTCACGTCGTATTACGAGCGGCGCTGGGGGTTCTGCCTGCCGCACAGACAGCGGGAGCAGCTCACGCCTGGCATCTACCGCGTCATGATCGACTCGACGCTCGGGCCCGGACACCTGACCTACGGCGATGTTGTGCTGCCCGGCCGCGAGCAGACCGAGGTGCTGCTTTCCACTTACATCTGCCATCCGTCGATGGCGAACAACGAGCTGTCGGGTCCGGTGGTCACGACCTGGCTGGCGCGGTGGCTTGCGTCCCGGCCTGCCCGGCGCCATACGTACCGGCTCGTCTTCATCCCGGAGACGATTGGATCAATTGTCTACTTGAGCCGCCACGCCGAGGCGATGCGCCGCCGCACGGTGGCCGGTTTTGTCGTCACCTGCGTCGGCGACGATCGCGCGTACTCGTATCTGCCGTCGCGGCTCGGTGATACGCTCGCGGATCGGGTGGCACGCCATGTCCTGCGTCACCGTGCGCCGGAGTACCGGGCGTACTCGTTCCTGCAGCGGGGCAGCGACGAGCGCCAGTATTGCAGCCCCGGAATCGACCTCCCCGTCGTGTCGGTCATGCGGAGCAAGTACCGCGAGTACCCCGAGTACCATACCTCGGCAGACGACCTGGAGTTGATGACGCCATCGGGACTGCAGGGCGCGTACGACGTGCTCCGGGACTGTCTGTTCGTGCTGGAGCACAACGATGTGCTGCGTACGACGTGCTGTTGCGAGCCGCAGCTCGGCCGGCGCGGCCTTTATCCCACGACCAGCCAGCGAGGCTCGGCCCAGGGCCGCGTGCGCGACATGATGAACCTGCTGGCCTATGCCGACGGTACACGCGACCTGATCGGCCTGGCTGAGACGATCGGGCTGGCTGCCTGGCACTGTGTGCCGATCATCGAAACGCTCGAGCAGGCAGGTCTGCTCGAAGCCCGACCGGCGCGAGCCTCCCGTGCGCCGATGGAGATCGATTCTTGACGGAGGAGCGTTACCTGTTTCTCGGCGGCCATCGCAAGTCGGGCACCACGATGCTGCTCAACCTGTTCGACGGGCATCCAGGCTGCTGTGTGTATCCGACCGACATCGCCGTGCTGTACGGCTATTTCCCGGTCTGGACTGGGGAGGGCCACTCGACCGACCAACGCCTGGCACGGCTCGACTTGGTTGTGTTCGGCACGCTGCGAAAGGTTCGCCAGCGGCACGGCTTGCACGACCGGCTGCCCGTGGAAGCGATGCGCGAGCACTTCTTCGGCCGGCTGGACAACGGACGCCTCGACGAGATCGATGTGGTGATTCGCCAGATCATCGACTCGTATCGGGCTGTGACCAGCCAGTCGGTCGCGGAGCGCCCGGTGGTCGTGCTCAAGGAGACCAGTCTGGAAATCTACGCTCGGGAGCTCGCCGGCCTGTTCGCCGGGGCGCGGTTTGTTCAGCTCGTCAGGGATCCGCGCGACAACATGGGTGCGCTCCGCGCCGGCGCGCAGGGGCGCTACAAGCAGATCGGCGAGAGCGAGCCGCAGATCCTGGCAAGTCTCATCCACCGCGCTGGCCTGGGGCTGCGGCTCATAGATGACAATCGCCGAGCGCTGGGCGAGGACCATTTTCAGACCGTGCTCTTCGAGCGCCTGACCGAGGATCCCGCCGCGGTCCTCGATTCGATGTGCGCGTTCACGGGCCTCGAGCTCTCACCGTGCATGCACACGCCGACGGTGATGGGCGTCTCCACTATCGGCAACAACTACGATGGCGAGGCGTTCAGGAACGTCACGGCCCGAAACGTTGGCCGCTGGCGGGATCGGATCTCCGTTTTCGAAGCACAGGTGATCGAGTTCCATCTCGGCGAGCTGATGGAGCAACACGGATACCGGCGCGAGCTCGATCCCGGCGAGTGTGCGCGCGCTGCCGCGGAGTTCTACAAATGGATGAACTACCAGTATTTCTTCAAGGATGCCTTCCCGCGGCTCGCCGGTGAAAACGGCTGAAAACTGTCAGGGCAAGCTCGGACCCCGATGATCACGATGGACGAAACCTGGGAGGCCGGTGAGGTAGATATCGACATGGGACCTGATCCGGCTCGGTCGCTCGCAAGGAAAGAATTCGACCGCGTTTTTGCGGCCGACATGCGTGGCAAGTCTGTCCTGGACGTTGGCACAGGGGAGGGTGCCGTGTGTCTGGAAGCGCTGAGACGCGGCGCCGATCGGGTCGTGGGCGTCGATATCGACGATGAAGCCCTCCGGCGTGCGAGGGCCCGGGCGACATCGATGGGAATGGCCGCCGACTTCCGATGCGAGGACCTCGACCGCTGGTGTCCCGACGACACATTCGACTACGTGGTGTGTGGAGGTGCCCTGACCCGTGTTCGAGATCCATTCTCGTTGCTCGATCGACTCATCGACCTGAGCAACGAACGACTGGTGCTGGATATCGCCGGTATCGCCCAGCAGGCGGCGAAGGAGCTGAGGCTGCGCTGGTGGCATCGGTTGCTCTTGCGCGGTCTCCGGGACGTTCCGCTGGTATTCGTCAACCGCCTGCCCCTCAGACAAGCGCGCCAGCGCTATTTCCTCTCGTCCAGTGCCGTGCTCTGTCTGCTCAGAGAACATCGGTCTGCCTTTTATCAGGTCGATCTCATCCCTTCTGCGAGGGAGAACCGTCACCTGGTGGTCGCCGAGAAGAGGCGAATCGGGCGGCTCATCGTCATCGCCGGCCCCACCTCGTCCGGGAAGTCGACGCTGATCGCGGCGCTGCGCGAGGGCAAAGCCCACGCGATCGCCGATAGGCTGGTCATCACCGGTCAATCCGACTGGGAATCATTGAACGCGCACGAGATTGCGAGCGACACCCGTGCGGAGCTGTCGACGATCGTCATGCACTACGATTTCCTGGCCCGGTTGCAGCGGAAGGTCCAGGCGTCCAAACATCGTACGTTTCTCGACGTAGCCCGGTGTGCTCGTGAGCTCGTTGTCCTGACGCTGTGGACGGAACCGCAGCGCCTGCAGCAGCAGTTCGAACAGGGCGAGATTCACGGCTATGTCAGCCATCGAGGCGCGGAGCCGACGAACCCGAAGACCTTGCGCCTCCAGCGTGACTATCAGGATCCACGGACGGTTGTTGACTACTATGTGAGGTGGCTCGAATTCGTCTCGACGCTGCCCGGTGATCATCTCGTCCTCTCGCAGCTTTCACAGCCGCAGTTCTTCTCAATCGAACAGTGGCTCGACCAGCACGGGGGCTCGACGGCACGCTGCCATACATCCCCGCTTGTGCGGAACGGTCCTGTGTGATGACCATCGTGCGATCGGCCTACCGGGCCGCCGTCCCGGAAGCACTCCGGAAACAGCTCTGGAAACTCAGACGACGAACGCCGCGGCGCCTGCACGACCTCCGCTGGGCCGCGGGTCGGCGCGATCACCTGGTGGGCTGGGCCGACCGGCAACTGGCCTTGGGGCCCTGGTATTGGATGTTCGTGCTGGGATGCAACAATTCCGGAACGACGCTGCTGATGGAGCTGCTGGAGAAACATCCTCTGATCCGCCGGCTCCCGAAGGAAGGGCAGCGGCTGACCACCGCCATCCCGAACTCCGCCCCACTCGGCATCGGAAGGGTGTTCACCCAGCGCGCGGATCTCTTTCGCTGGACCGAACACACCGGCGGCGAGGCCGTCGCGCGACTCCGGTACGACTGGGCGTACTACGCCGACCCCCAGCCCGGAATCCGCCTGGAGAAGAGCCCGCCGAACACGCTGCGCTCCCGCTGGCTCCAGAAATACTTCGCGCCCGCGCGGTTCGTCGTCCTGGTACGCGACCCCTACGCCGTCTGTGAGGGCATCGCCCGGCGGCGCGGTCATAGCCTGGCCGAGGCCGCTGCTCACTGGCGTACCGTGCACGAGGTTCTGGAGGAGGATCTTCCGCATTTGCAGCGATACACCACCGTGACGTACGAGGATTTTTGCGATCGGCCGGACGAGGTGCTGGCCTCGCTCGAGAGCTTCCTGGGCCTGCCGGAGCCGTTCGATCGCCGGCTGTTGACCGGCCCGTTCAACGCGCACAACATGGACGGGTCGCCGCAGCGGCTGCAGAACTTCAATGAGCGCAGCTTCGGACGGCTCTCGGATGAGGACCGTGCGATTATCCGTGACACCATCGGCGAGCTGATGACCCGCTGGGGGTACACCCTGCGATGAAGGAAAATCCCATGGCCCACCCCTTCCGCATGGCGATTGTCGGGTGCGGCCGCATCTCGGGCGCGCATGCGGTCGCCGCGATCGCCTCCCCCTCGATCGAGCTCGCCGCGCTCGTCGATCCGGTCGAGCAGCGGGCGCGATCCCTTGCCGAGCGCGTTGGCGCCAGCCCGCTCATCGCGACCTCGATCCGTGAGCTGCACGGGCGCGTGGACGGAGTCGTCATCGCCACCCCGAACCACACGCACGCCGACCTCGCCTGCGAGTGTCTCGCGGCCGGCTTTCATACGCTGATCGAGAAGCCGCTGGCGGCCTCGGTGGTCGACGGTGAGCGCATCCTGCGCCTCGCATCGGACACCCAGCGTGTGGTCGCGGTCGGTTATGTGACGCGGTTCCGCGAGAACGTCCAGTTCATGGCCGACCTCCTGCGGCACGGGTACTTCGGCGAGGTGAGACGCTTCGCGTACCAGTTCGGCAGCCGCGGCGGCTGGGCGCCGTTGTCAGCTTACAACCTGGACCGGCGGCTGACGGGCGGCGGAGTGCTGGTCGTGACCGGCACTCACTTCATCGATCGGATGCTGGATTGGTTCGGTTATCCCGACGAACTGGAGCTGGCGGACGATTCCCTCGGCGGGCCGGAAGCCAATGCTGTCGCGACCTTCCGGTTCCGGCGTGGCGGGATGCCACTCTCGGGCGTGGCGCGATTCTCCAAGTCGGTGGCGCTCGACGCGGGCGTGGTGCTCGACACCGCGCGCGGGATGGTGGTGCTGGCGGATCGGCCCGACGCGTCGGTCGTGGTGCGGCCCCACGAGACGCCGGGACTCGAGACCGTCGTTCGACCGCGTCTCGAAGGCCCGCCTCTCGTCAGGACCACCGAGTTCGGACGACAGCTCGAGGACTTTGTCCGAGCGTGCCGGGGCGGTGTGCCGGTCGTCAGCGGCGAGCAGGGGCTGCTCTCTCTCCGGCTCATCGAAGCGCTCTACGCGCGGCGCCGGCCGCTTTCGGAAGACTGGTACGCTGTGGCGGCGCTGCAGGGGAGCCCAGCGTGACGCGGGTCGCCGTTTTCGGCGCGTCGGGCTTTCTCGGCGCGACGCTCGTGGAACGAGGGCGGACCTGGTCGAACTTCGACCTGCGGCCGGTGATTCACGGCAGCGGAAGCGCGGCTCGCCTGGCGCGTCACGGGATGCCACTGCGCACGGCGGACCTCCTCGCGCCAGACTCGATCGATCGGGCGCTCGCCGGCTGCACGCACGTGGTCAACTGCTCGCGCGGGCCCGCCGAGGTCATGACGAGGGGGCTCAGGAATCTCTTGGAGGCAAGCCGGCGGGCTGGCGTGCAGCGCGTCGTCCATATCAGCAGCGTCGCCGTGTACGAAGGCGCGCAGGGCACGATCGACGAGACCGCCCCGGCGCGCCCGTCCGCCGGCACCTACGGGGCCATGAAGCTGGCGCAGGACACGCTGGTCGCTCGAGCGGCCTCGCGAGGGCTCTCGAGCATCGTTCTGTGCCCGCCCAACATCTCGGGGCCCCATTCGGCCTTTCTACTCGAGATCGTTCGAGCGATGCGACGTCGCGAGCTCGCGCTGGTGGACGAGGGACGCACGCCATGCGCGCTCGTGGACGTCGAGAACCTGGTTCATGCGATCCGGTTGGCGCTTCAGGCCGGCGACGTGGATGCCCGCCGCATCTTCATAACAGATGGCGAGCCGGTCACCTGGAAGACATTGGCCGAGACTCTGGCGCCATTTTGCGATCACCCGCTTCCGCTGCCCTCCATCTCGCGCCACGAGGCCGAGCGACGCGCTGCTGAGGCGCCGGCGCGAAGGCCCAGCGTCTTGCGTGCCGCCAGACATCTCATCTCGTCTGAGGTGCGGAGTGCCCTCCGGAGCGACGAATGGTTCGCCCGGACCGAGAAGCGGCTCAAGATCATCGTCAAGGCGCTGCCTGGCCTCGAGCCGCTCGCCCGACGGCAGACCACCAGCGTCGCGAGACCGGAGAAGATGCCCTCGGGCCCGCTCTATGCCGAGCGGCTGCTCCGCCAGCAACTGCGTGATGTCCAGTATTCTGGGCTGAGGGCGGTCACGCGCCTCGGCTACGTCCCCCCCGTCAGCATCGGGGCGAGCATGCAGGCATTCCAGGCCTGGTACGAGGCCTCCACTGGTTGGAACGACGAGTGGTGGCCGCTCGTGCGCCATCTGTAGAACGGGAGGACGGTCGCCGGGATAATCAGTCCGTGTGCCCGGCCCTCTCCGTGCGTCACTCTCATCCTCCGTCTTCCCGACGGGGACTCCGGCCCTCAGTTACGGGGCTTGTCCTGTTCGAGTCGGGTCAGCGCCTGATAGTCGACCTTGTCGGTCGAGGTTCGTGGGAGCGCGTCCATGAATCGGAACACGTCTGGGCTCATGTAGGTCGGGAGGTTCCGTGCGCAGAACGTCTTCATCTCGATGATCGATGGCCGTGCGCTGTCGCGTCCGGACAGACAGGCAATGATACGAACCCCCGAATCGTCGTCCGGTACGCTGACAACCGCAACTTCTCCAACGGACGGGTGTTGGTACAGTGCGCGCTCGATTTCGCCAAGCTCGATTCGATAGCCGCGTCGTTTGACCATACGATCCCGCCGGCCTACGTAGATGAAGCCGTCGCTCGAATCCAGGCGAACGACATCCCCTGTGTTGTACCAGCGTCGTCCGTGCCGCTCGAGAAACACCGACGCCGTCTGTTCTGGTCTGTTCCAGTACCCCTGGAACACTGAGGGGCCTGCGATGTACAGGAGTCCTTCCTCGCCGGCCTCCACCGGATTCAACTCGCCACCGAGTACGAGTGGGTCGCAATGTGCGCAGGGCCATCCGATGGGGTACGGCACCGTCCGGTCTTCCGGGACCGGAAGGGGTATTCGGGCAAACGTGCAGACATTCGTCTCAGTCGGTCCGTACAGATTGTAGAAGGCCGCCTGCGGCCAGAGACGGGAGATGTGCCTCAGGTGCTTCACCGGAAACACTTCGCCGGCGAAGAGGACCAGCCGGAGGGCGCGGCAATCGCTCCTGTCGAGATCACCGAATTGGCCGAGCAGCCCGAGGATCGACGGCGTCGAGTACCACACCGTCAGCTTGCGGTCGGCGATGAACGCCGCCAGCTCCTTCGGCGATTTGCCGAGCTCCTCCGAAATGACATGCAGGGTCGCCCCGTGCTTCAGCGGGACGTAGATATCGAGGACCGAAAGATCGAAGTGGAAGGGGGCGTGGCTGCTGAATCGGTCTTCTTCAGATGGCGCGAACACGTCGGAACACCAATCGACGAAGCTCAGGGCGTTCTCGTGCGTCAACATCACGCCCTTGGGGACGCCGGTCGAGCCGGACGTATACAGGATGTAGGCGAGATCGTCGCGGCGACGACCTTCGACACGCACCGGATCGTGCCGGGTTGCGGCCTGCCAGTTAGAGGTCCGGATGCCCGCCAGCGCCGGCGGGTCCTGCGCTCCCATGAACACGACGGTTGCCGGCCGCGCGCGGTCGGCGGGCCAATCGTCGAGAATCGTGGCGCCGCTTGGCGTTAGGAACGCCACCCGCACGTCACAATCGGTCAGGATCGTCCGATTGCGGGCGGCCGGCGCGGTGTGGTCCGCGGGCACATAGGCCGCCCGTGCTTTCATGATGCCGAAGAAGGCGGCAATGGCCGCCGCCCCCTTCGGGACAATCACGCCGAC
>Ga0299914_10002265_pt1 | contig 13208 bp, 16 predicted proteins | sample RVTome_10_FD_201361 | JGI IMG/M metagenome (GOLD analysis project Ga0299914, IMG submission 201361) | Soil microbial communities from uranium-contaminated site in the Upper Colorado River Basin, Wyoming, United States - RVT153D57 (version 2) ...
AGAGTTCTGCCGAGCCGTAGGCGATGCCGAGCGCCGCGGCCAAGACAGAGAGGGTGAACAGCTCGCGCGAGCCGGTCCGAGCTACTTGGTCGAGGAGCCATGGTACAAGCCGCGTGCCCACAATGAGGACTGAGGCGAGGAATAGAACGACTTTGCCAATCGTGAGCGCCAGCGTGACGCCTATCTCGTAACCCGCAGCGTGCCGGGCAGAATTAGTCAGACCACCTTCGGACACTGCAGCCAGCGCTGGGAGCAGCACGAGCACGAGCACCATCACGATGTCCTGGACGATCAGCCAGCCGATCGCGATGCGTCCGTCGTCCTTGTCGAGTGCGCTGCGCCCCTCCAGAATCCGCAGCAACACCACCGTGCTCGCCACGGAGAGAGCGAGGCCGAGCAGAAGGCCGGCGGCCACACTCCAGCCCCACAGGACGGCGAGTACGGCGCATGCCGCCGTTGAAATCGCAATCTGCGCGAGCGCGCCCGGCACGGCTATCGTGTAGACCGCAAGCAGATCCTTGATTGAAAAGTGCAGGCCGATCCCGAACATGAGCAGGATGACGCCGATCTCGGCGAGTTGTCCGGCGAGGCTCGCGTCGGCGACGAAGCCCGGCGTGAACGGGCCCACGGCGATGCCGGCCAGCAGATAACCGACCAATGGCGGCAGGCGAAGTCGGCTGGCCAGGAACCCGCAGCCGAAGGCGAGGACCAAGCCCACCACGAGGGTGGCGATGAGCGAGGTCGAGTGCGGCATTGCAATCTCCAGGAGAAGCTGCGGTCCCTTGGGATCATGACCTTCAAGGATCTCGCGAGGGCGGACCCGGATCACCTGGTCGACCAGCTCAAGTCCTCGCTGCCCGTCTCGAAGGCGCGGGTGCGCGGCTGGACCGAGGCAGCGCGCCAACGGACAGAGGCTCGAGAGTGAAGGGTGGCTATCGCCTTAAGGCTCGGGACTCGGTGGTCACACCACGCCGGTGATATTGCACTGGTGGTGTCAGTCCGCCTGTTCCCCGGGTCCGGGAGGGGGCGGCATTTCAGGAGTAATTGGCGGCCTCCTGATCTCCGGGACTTCCTCTTCCTCATCCAGGGAGCCGTCGATCTCCGGTACCTCCGGCGGTCGAGACGGGTCTTTGATGACGATGGGTTCTCCAGGCGGCCGGCCAGGGGGCCTTGACGGCGGGTCAGGCATAGTCTGCTCGATAGTGTCGTAGCTTGTCCGGACGCCTGACGCCCCTGATTTCGCGATCGCTTGCATCGGCTTGCCCTCCTGACGCGGTCTCGAGTTCAATCCCACCTTCGCAGGCGACCCCGTTTTGCAGACATGGGGCGCTCGAACCCTGCTTGCCACCGGTCCTCACGCATCGATGGCGCTCTCGCGGAACGCCTGCTCCAGCGCTCCAGCGCCAGCTCTCAAAGCCACAGCGCAGCCGTCCTCTGCATGGCTCGAACTGAGGCATAGATGCCGGCGTCGAGCACGCCCTGCCATCGCCACGCCCGGGCGAGCGCCTTGACCAGCGTGCCGTCGGGCTGGGGCTTGGACGCCGGCGCGAGCTCGCCGCAAGGCCGCTTATCTGGAAGGCCACCTTTCTGTGAGCCAGGATGCCACCCGAGCGGGCATCTCGTCTCGATCCGCACGCGTCACTTGCCAGAGCAGACTTTCCGGCACGCTCTTGGCTTCGGCGATGAAACCGGCGCCGCGGAGAGCGACGGTCGCTACTATGGGCGTGCGGCCGGCAAATAGCAGACGCATAGCGGAAACAAATTCCTCCGAGAGACACTCCATCTTGCCGATCTCATCCACAAGGTAGACTCTGGCGGCTGGGTCGGGCGCAAGCAATACCGTGGCGTCATCTATCGCCGCCACGTCCACACCATACTTCCCGACGCGGTGGCTCTTCGGGAAGGCGGTATGCGCAATCACACGCTCCTGCCCTTGAAAGCCCAGCAGCCGAAATCCGCGTCGTTCTCCACCCTCCCGGATCTCCTTCGTATAGAAGCCTCTCAGCTGTCTCATCTCGAACTGCGCGGCAACGCGCCGGATCACCGTCGTCTTGCCGACGCCGGGCGCGCCTGTTAGCAACAGCGCGTACGCCCCAGATCGGTCACTTTGTTCGCATCCCATCTCAAGCTTCAGCTGGTATTCGGGGGCCTCAACAAGGACGCACAGGCAGCGACAAGTACCTACGCTTCAAGCTGGCCCAAGGCCCAAACGGCTTCAACGGCATGGCGCCGCAGCGTATTTTGCACGTCTAAGGTCAGTGTGGCGGAAGCCTCCTGGCCGCAGTTCAGGGAGGGCGAAATGCAAGCATCCCGGGAGGGCGTTCGCGGGTACGGCCCCAAGGTCCTCATCGGCGTCTGGCTCCTGGGCGCTCCAGTCGCGTTCGAGCCGGCTGAGGCCGCCATACCGGATCCCGAAATCGCGGGCTACGTCGCCGTGGAGGGCGGTCGCGTCTGGTATCGGATCAACGGCATCGAGCACTTCGCCGAGGGCAAGATGCCGCTGCTCGTGATCCACGGCGGGCCGGGCTTCTCGCACCATTACCTGCTAACCCTGGCCGATCTCGCCGATGAGCGGCCGGTGATCCTCTACGATCAGCTGGACAGCGGCAATTCGGACCGACCTGGCGATCCCGCGAACTGGACGGTCGAGCGCTTCGTCGACGAGGTCGACCACGTGCGTAGCGCCCTCGGGCTCGACCGACTGGTCGTGCTGGGCAGCTCGTGGGGCGGTAGTGTGGCGGCGTCGTACGCCGCCCGCCAGCCGCCCGGGCTGGCCGGGCTGGTGCTCGCGAGCCCCCTGATCAGCACCGAGCGCTGGATCGCCGACAACACCGACTACCGCGAGCAGCTGCCGGAAGAGACGCAGAAGATCTTGGATGAGCACGAGGCGGCCGGCACGACCGACAGCGCGGAATATCAGGAGGCGGTGATGGAGTTCTACACGCGTCACCTGAACCGGATGGATCCGTGGCCGGAGGAGTTGAACCGCGCGTTCGAGCTGGCCAATTTGGACCTCTACGTCACCATGTGGGGCAACACCGAGTTCAACGCCACGGGCACGCTCAAGGACTTTGACGTGAGCGGCGACCTCGGTCGGATCGAAGTGCCGACGCTCATGATCTGTGGCGAGTACGACGAGGCAACGCCCCAGGCATGTAGGGACTTTGCTGCAAAAGTGCCGAACGCTCGGGTCGAGATCGTCGAGGACGCCTCACATACCGGGCATCTCGAGCAGCGGGAGACATTCATGGCGAAGCTGCGGGCGTTTCTCGCGAGCCTCGAGTAGCGCCGAGAAGCAGGGCAAAGCCATCAGGCGCGATGATTCGCTTGCGGCCGCCGCGGCGCGCTCCAGGCGCACCGCTGAGCCTGCATCGAAGCTCGTCGAGCCGTGCCTTGGCCTCTTTGAGATCGGCGGTGTCTTGTCGACCGTGCTAGGATGACGCTCTCCGGTAGTGCGGACTGCCAGATGCTGGCGCGCTTAGCGCCCACCGCCTCCGTCTTCCGGGATCGTCGTCCGCGCCGTCTTCCGGCAGCCAAGGCGGCGCAGGGGGGCAGGCATCATGTCAATCGATCATGAAGGCGATGTGCTGCATCGGCGGGACCTCCTTTGCGCCGGTGGTGCCGCCGCGTTGAGTGCGATGGTGGCTACGCTCCTTGGCCGCTCGAAGCCGGTCAGGGCCCAGGCGATCACCGGTCCGGTGCCCGAGGTCGACCGCCTCGCGGTGCGGGTGGTGATCGACAGTTACCAGTTCGCCGTCGCGCCCAGCAAAATGGTGGGCGAGGTCGAGATTCAGCACTTCGGTTGGGGGATCGGCAGCGAGAAGCCCCCCGGTAGAACGCTGATCAGCGAGTTTGGGCTATCGATGCACGCCGAATCCCAGCGCGGCGGCGAGACGCGCAGGATTCTCATGGACTTCGGCTTCACCCCGGAGGCGCTGGTCGGCAACGTCGATCTGCTGGGCATCGATCCGGCGGCGCTCGACGCCCTGGTACTGAGCCACGGCCACTACGATCACTTCGGCGGTATCGTGGGCTTCTTGCAGGCGCACAACGATAAGCTGAAAGCCAAGCTCCCGCTCTACGTCGGTGGCGAGGAGTGTTTCTGCTCGCGCGAATGGACGGCACCGCCGGTGCGCGGCGACTTCGGCGCGCTCGACCGCGAGGCCCTGGAGGAGGCGGACGTTGCTGTGGCCTTCGCTGAGGGGCCGGCGCTCGTCGCCGATCACGCCTTCACCACGGGCCGGATTGGGTTGAACAGCTTTGAGAAGCTGCTGTCGCCCAGCGCCATGAAGATCGGCGTGGAGGGCGGCGTCGGCTGCTATCCCGAGGCATTCTCCGAGGAGGAGCGCACCAAGGCGGTCATTCCCGACCAGTTCCGGCACGAGATCGCGATGGCCTTCAACCTGCAAGGGCGGGGACTGGTCGTAATGACGTCGTGCAGCCATCGCGGCGTGGTCAACGCGATCAAGCAGGCCCAGGCGGCTTCGGGTGTGCAGCAGGTGCACGCGGTGATCGGTGGCTTCCATCTCGCGCCCTACAAGGAAGACTATGTGCGCGAGACGATCAAAGCGCTCCAGGAGATCGACCTCGATTACCTCATTCCACTGCACTGCACCGGCGAGCCGTTCTACGAGATCGCCAAGGTCGAGATGCGGACCAAGCTCCTGCGCTCCTATACCGGAACCCGGTTCGTTTTTACATGAGCGAAGTGCAGGATCGGGGTCAGGAAACGATTTTCCAGCGCTATGAGGCCTGCATCTCGTCGACGCGCAGGATCTCGACCTCGGGCGGGGATTGTAGGATCTCGCTGAAGCCGCGCATCCAGTCGCTGGTGTCCTTGCCCGGGCCACCCCGGTGGCGCACGTGCTCGAGCTGCTCGAGGTTGTTGAGCTGCACCTCGAATTGCAGCGCTGCGCCGCCCGGGCCGCGGGTCAGGGGCACCAATAGACGGGCCTGGAGGCCGTCGCGGCGCGCAGCCTCGATCTCGCCTCGGATGAACTCGATCGCGCGCTCGCGATCGGCTGGGAGGACGTCATACGAGAAGCGGGCAAGGTACATGGCGGGGCTCCGAACAAGCGTCTGACTTAGCCCCTTGAACACGATTGCCAGAGAGCGGTTCCTCCCGCGGTGCCGCGTTCCGCGCCCGCTAGGTTTCGGTGGCCGGCGCGTACTCTTGCTCGGTCAGCCCGAACGTCCAGGCCACGGCCTCGCGCGCCGTGGCCACATGCGGCGGCACGCTCAACCAGTGCAGGGGCGCGGTCCCTCGGGGCCAGGGGTGGCATCGATCACTCTGACAAGGCGAGAGGGTCCAGGGGCGGCCCGACCAGATAGAGTTCGCCCGCCTCGTCCCTCTGGACCGGCCGCAGCCGTGCTGCGGCCATGAACCGATCCATGCCCATCGCACGAATAGCCGTGTGCCTGAGCCCTGCATCCAGGAGTTTGCAGATGTAGCTGGCCAAGAGCCGATCGGCCAGATCATCGGACCAAGCCACGTCGACACGGAGACCGGGGCAAGGGCCGTTCTGCACGACGGCGATGACCTCCCGCTAGGGCGGGCGGCGCGACTGACGCCACGCCGGCCGCGCCGGCTGCGATGGGGGCACCGCCTCGAGGGGTGCGCCGGCCGGCAGCACCACCGCCACGCCCTCCAGCAGGGTCGCGGCGTCCGTCAGGCTGTGCACGCGCCAGCCAGCGCGCAGCAGGTGCGGCAGGTCATCCGGGTCGCGAACCCGCTCGACGGCATGTTGCACAAGAAATAGCCGAGGCCGGCTGCCGCTGGTCAACGTCGAGAGCCCCGAAGGGCCCCCTGCTTTCCTTCAGGCGCATCCCGGGGTTCGGTACACTGCCTCGATTCGGGGGAACGGAAGTTCTGTACCAAGCGCTTGGTTTCTCTACTCGGCGGCCGCTTCCAGTGTCCCGCAGCACCTTCGTCCATCCCTATCATGTTCGCCGCTCGGTTTGCGCAGCAGCTAGGTTTGCCGCACCTGCACCGCTGTTGAGGCCGTGCAATGCCTAGAGCTTTTACGTGACCCGACGCACATGGCCGAAACGGGGGTTGCGGTTGAAGACCTCGCCTCGAGCGCCGCCGGCCCGCATCTCGTCCGCGATCCCTTGCTCAATGCGCGCGAGCTCTTCGGCATCGGCCACGATGCTCTCGGCAACCGCCGCCGGTATGACGACCGCGCCGTCAGCATCGCCGACCACGTAGTCTCCCGGACTGACCGTGATATGAGCGCCCGCAGCCCCGGGAAGGCCGATTGGATCTCCGATCTCGACCACGCTCCATCGTCGGGACCCGTTCACGGGCGTCACGCCCCGGCAATAGACGGGGAGGCCGAGATCTCGGATCTCGGCCGCATCGCGCACGGCGCCGTCGACCACGAGGCCGCGACACCCGGCCCGTTGCAGGCTGTACGCCATTAGACCGCCGACGCAGGAGCCCGTGTGGTAGCCTCCCGTATCGATCAGCAGCACGGCGCCCGCCGTGATCGCCTTGTCGAGCGCATCGACCTCGAGCCGCCGTGCGCGCGGCTCCTGGGTGCGAACGATCGGCTCACCACGCGCGCAGACGGCCACGCCGACCATAAGCCCGGTGCCGCCGAGCGGCCTCAGCTCGCCCGAGAGAGCGTGGTTCGGCAGGCCCGCCTCGTCAAGCACATCGCTAAGCTGACCGGTCTCGAGTGCCATCAGACGCTTGAGCAACGTCGCCTGGTCTGCGGACATTTGGCACCCCGCTATACCTGCCCGATCCCCACGGTTCGCGGCGGCGAACTGAGTCCGGATGCCGGCCGCCCGTTTTCCCCGGCTCGACGCTCTGCCGTAGCCTAAGATGCCTAGCAAGCCCGAACAAGGTATGTCGCATCTGGCCGCGAGCACACCAGGCAAGCGGCGGGGGTGCGGGGCCCGAGTCCTTCCCCCTGAGCATTTTCTCATACTGCGTCCGACGATAAATTGGACCACAGACGGAAACGAGCGGCTATCATGCAGGCAATGCACCGGGAGCAAGGGGGACCACTGTCATGTCCACAACGAGAATCGCGCGAGCCGTTTTCCTTTCGGCTATCGCCCTGGCGCTGACCGCGCTGCCGACGACCCATCCGCGCGCGGAGGAGATCGTCGTCTCCAACTACGGCGTGACCGTGAACGGGATGCCGTATGCCGTCGCCAAGGGCCTCGGATATTTCGAGGAGGAAGGTGCCGAGGTCACGGGCATACTCAGCTCCTCCGGCGGCGGCACGACCATTCGGAATCTCTTGGGTGGCAATCTCGCGTACGGCGAAACGAGTCTCCCCTCGGTCGTTGCAGCCGCCCAGCAGGGTACGGGCCTGAAGATCATCTCGGGCAACGCTCACACGGTCGCTGAGTTCTACTGGATCGTCATGCCGGACTCGCCGATCCAGAGCCTTGACGACCTCAAGGGCAAGCGCCTGGGCTTTACTAATCCGAAGTCGACCAGCCAAGCGCTCGACATGCTGCTCCTCGGACAGCTGGGGCTGCAGTCCGAAGATGTCGAGCTGATCAAGACCGGAGGCTTTGGCCCGATGCTGGTGGCTCTGGAGGAAGGTGGTATCGATGCCGGACCCGTCGCGGATCCGATGTACACCAAAAACAAGGAAAAGTACCGGGTTCTCGTTCCTGCCACCGAGGTCCTGCCGCCGCTCACCAACGTAGTCGGCGTGACAACGAGCGAGGCCGCAGAGAGCAAGGGCGACTTCATCCGCGCCGTACTCCGTGCCCGGCGCCGGGCCGTCGACCTTATCTATGAGGATCCCGAGGAGGCGGCGAGGCTGATCGCGCCCGAGTACAATCTGGAGGTTGACGTCACCAAGGAGATCCTGGTCAACCTGATCGAAAGCACAGAGTCGGCCGGTGAGCCCTATTGGGGCCCGGGCGACATCCGTTACGAGCCGATGGACAACATGATCCAGGTTCAGAAGGATGTCGGCGCACTCGAGGGAGAGGTGGACTGGGCCGAGCTGGTCGACGAGAGTTTCCTCCCGGACGACCTCAAGAGTACGAACTGACGAGAACGCGACGAGGCAGCGGGAGACACGATGGTCGCCCATGCCGTTCTCCAGGATGTGACCAAGGTCTATCCCGGAGCGGGGCACCGAGGCTCGGTTGAGGCCCTTGGACAAGTGAACCTGACCTTGTCCATGGGCGAGTTTTTCTCGATCGTCGGGCCGTCGGGGTGCGGGAAGTCGACCCTGCTCGAGATCGTCGCCGGTCTGCAGTCCGCCACCAGTGGGACCTTCACCTTCGAGGGGCAGCCGGTCGACGGCAAAGTCCCGGACGGTATCGGTGTTGTCTTCCAGGAAGACGCCAGCTTTCCCTGGCTGACCGTGCGCGACAACATCGCCTTCGGCCTGCGCCGCCAGGGTGTCCCAAGAGAGGAGGTGGCGCGGCGCGTAGACTACGCCCTCGGGCTAATGGGGCTACGCGAGTTCGCCAGCGCCTACCCGGCGCAGCTTTCGGGCGGGATGCGGCAGCGGGTGTGCATTGCACGTACGCTTGTGCTCGAACCACGCCTCATCCTGCTCGACGAGCCGTTCGGCGCCCTCGACCAGCAGACCCGCCTCCTTATGGGGGACGAGCTTCTTAAGCTGTGGCGCGAGACCGGCGCCACGGTGCTGCTCATCACTCATGCCCTCGACGAGGCGGCCATGCTCTCCGACCGAATCGGCGTGATGTCGGCGCGGCCGGGATGCTTCCTCGAGATCGTCGAGACCGGCTGGCCGGCGGATCGTGACAGCCGGATCGTCGAGCGTCCGGAGCTGGCCCGGATCACGGGGCGCCTCTGGACACGACTGCGTGAAGAATCACTGAAGGCGATGTCGGAGGATCGGGTGACCTCGTGATGCGCATCGTCTGGATCCGGATGGGGGTGATCGCGGCGACCGTCCTGGCGGTCGAAGCCCTCTGTCAGAGCGGGATCATCGATCCGTTCACCATGATCCCGCCGAGCGAGATGATCGCCGAGCTGGTTTCGATGCTGGTCTCGGGCGAGCACCACGACGACATTGCGCTCACCCTGACCAATGTGGGAATCGCCCTCGTCTTGGCAGTGACGGTGGGCTTCGCCGCCGGCGCGATCCTGTTCGTCATGCCCCGCGTCCGGCGTGTCGTCGACCCCCTACTAGCGTCCTACTACGCGATTCCGATCTTCGTCTTCTATCCGCTGTTCATCGTCCTCTTCGGCCTCAACCGCTACCCGCAGATCATGATCGGCTTCCTGCTCGCGGTCGTCGCCATGATCATCAACACGCTAAACGGCTTCGACCGCGTGCCGCGCGTGCTTCTCAAGACTGCCCGCGTGCACCGCCTCGGGCGTATGCGCACGATATCCCTGATCATTCTGCCGTACGCCACGCTGTACATCTTCACCGGACTGAAGCTCGCGGTTGCCTATTCCTTCATCGGGGTGATCGCCGCGGAGTTCATCCTGTCGGGTGACGGCATGGGGTACGAGATCAATTTCGCCTACAACAACTTCGACAACCAGACGATGTACCCGCTGATCCTGCTCATCCTGATCATCGCGACGGTCATCAACATGGGGCTCTACACGTGGGAGAAATGGTTCCGGCAGCGGCAGACGGAGCGGTGACGTGACCAGGAGCGCCATCCGGCAATCATTCGACATCCTGGTTCTGATCGCTCTGATGGGGCTCGCTTGGCAGGGCCTCTACGAGTACGCGGGCGAGGTTGCCCTCACCTCGCCCCTTGAGACGGCCGCTCTCTCGAGCCAGCTGATCGTCTCGCCCGATTTCTGGCCGCATTTGGAGGAGACCGGCCTCGCGCTGGTGCAAGGTCTGGTGATCGCGATCGTCTGTGGCTTGGCCGTGGGGCTGACGCTCGGGGCGCATCGTCTGTCTGCCGAGGTCGGCGAGCCGATCTTGGTGGCCCTCTATTCGATCCCGAAGATCACCCTTTATCCGATCATACTCCTGTTCTTCGGCATCGGCATGCCGGCCAAGGTCGCGTTCGGAGCGATCCATGGCGTGATCCCGATCGCGATCTTCTCGATGGGGGCGATCCGCAACATCAACCCTGCCTACATCCGAACGGCGCAGGCCATGCGCTTAAGCCCATGGGCGCTGGCGCGAACCATCCTGTTTCCGGCCGCCATTCCGGAGATCTTCACCGGTTTCCGTGTCGGTTTCGCGCTTACCCTGGTCGGCACCTTGCTCGGCGAGATGTTCGGCTCGCAGCGCGGCCTCGGCTATCTCCTCATGGTCGCCATGGGGACCCACGACATGGCGGTGATCATGTCGATCACGCTTCTCCTGGTCCTGTTCTCTGTGCTCGTCAGCGTGATTCTCCTCTCGATCGACCGGTATCTGCACCGATTCACCTGAACGGCGCCGGGAAAGCGGCCATCGCGGGTGACACGCGTTTCGCCCGGATTCTGCTCCCGCAGGCCCCCATGATTTTGGTCGTCGCTGAAAGGACTTTTGCGCTTCGTCCGTCTCTACAGGCTCCACCTTCAAGCGAGGAGCGCAGGGGACTGTTCGCGCATAACTACCAGCCGTGTGCTCACGAAGCGGCCGAAGGGGTCGACGACTGTCGGGGTCGTCTCTTCAATCTGAACAGGACGCCAGTCCAGTGGTGCGGTGGAGCACGAACACGATCAGGCATGTAGCAAGAATTGGATACCGTCGAGATCGCTGCCACTGTCGGATACGCTGAAACGCATGTATTTGAACAATTGAAGGTGACCGATGCCGCCGTGCGCCAGCAGGATGGAGATAACGAACTCGTCGAAGGACAGTGCGAAGGCCATGACCAGTCCGCCGATAATGGCTGGTCGCAGTAGCGGCGCCCTCGCGGCTACGTGCCGCGCCGACACCAGTCCGGCGGCCAGGCTCGCCTGCCTGTTTCTGATGCGCACCTCCAGCGCGTTTTCCAACGCATCGCCTGCTTCGAGGAGGAATTGGGCGATTGGGCCTCTTCCGGGGGAGCGGAACAGTTTCGCGACCGAGCGCGTCTTTACCCCGACGAACTCTGCTGCTCCTGAGACGGAGGAAAGTGGAGTTGGCTCAGAGGGCCGCCGCTGCACGCCGATCTCGTCTGCAGGATGTCGACCGCTACGTCGGCGCCCGGATGCGCCGGCGCCGGATCATGCTCGGATTGACGCAGCAGCAGATGGCCGACCTGATCGGCGTGACCTATCAGCAGGCGCACAAGTACGAGAAGGGCATCAACCGTGTGGCCGCCGGCCGGCTGTACAGCATCGCCCGAGCGCTGGGCGTCGAAGTCGGTTATTTCTACGAGGGACTACAGATCGGTGGCGGTTTTGTACCGTCCCCCAGCCAGCGGATGCTCCTGGACCTCGCCCGTAATTTCCTGAACATTCCGGACCCAAGGCATCGGGACGCTGTTGCAACGCTCGCCCGAGCGCTTGCCGAGAGCAACGATGGAGGCCATCGAGCCGCCTAGCTCGCAAGGGCTCTCCGCTTGATCAGATGCCCGGTGCTCCCAAGCGCGCATCCGAAAAACTCAGCCTGATCCGCTCCTGAAGCGAGCCACGGCTGTGGGGGCGTCTACGCAGCTGGTTCGGGCAGGGGCTTGGTGCTCTTCGGGATTACTGTCCGACCTCGGCTGGGGAGGATTCGGGCATCGGCTTCTTCCGCCGTCGACGCCCCGGCTTCTTGGGCCGCCCCAGCCCGATCTGAAGGGCTAACTCACTCCGCTGCCGGGCGGTAGCTCGGCGCCACCATCGGGTAGTCGGGTTTCAGGTCGAACAGTTTGCGGTACTGGTCAGGCGTGAGACCGTGCGCGGCGCCGAGGCGGCGCTTGAGGGGCTTCTGACGGTCATAATAATTGTTTTCGCTGCTCTTCCCAGCTCGGGGGCAGCGGTACCCCAGCTCCTTGAGCAGCAGCCTCCAGCTCGTGCAGTTGATTGCACGGACCGGCCTTGCTCGAGGCTGGGCGGCGCCCATCTGCGCGGCTGAGCAGAGATGATGAGGACGAACCTCCGATACTGGAAATCCGTCCTGCGCGAAGCCGAGCGCGAGCTCGAGGCGGCCATCGGGCGCACGACCCTGAGCGCCGCCGCGAAGGAGCTCATGCGGGCCAAGGTCTCGACCTAGGCTCCGTTTTCGAAGCCGCTCCGTGATCGGCTCCGAGCGCCTCCAATGCCCTGACAGTCCTCCCCCTCGCTTGCACCCTTTCAGCTTCACGCTACACTACCGCGCATCGGCCAGAGAGGGAGGCGCCTCCTCATGACAGGCGAGTGGATCACCGTGCATGCGGCCGATGGTGGCAGCTTCCGCGCCTATCTCAGGAGGCCGGCGAAGCGCAGCGGCCCGGGCCTCCTGCTCCTCCAGGAGATCTTCGGCGTAAACGAGACCATGCGCGCCCAGGCGGACCAGCTCGCCCGGGCGGGCTACGCGGTCGTCGTCGCGGACCTGTTCTGGCGGCTGGAGCCCGGCGTCGAGCTCGACTACAGCCCGGAAGGCTGGCAGAGGGCGTTCGAGCTCTACGGCAAGTTCGACGAGGGCAAGGCCGCCGAGGACATCGCCGCCACCCTCGAGGTCCTGCGCCGGCATCCCGCCTGCCAGGGCAAGGTGGGTGCGATCGGCTATTGCCTCGGCGGCAAGCTCGCTTTCCTCACGGGCTGCCGCACCGACGTCGACTGCTCGGTCTGCTACTACGGCGTCGGCATCGAGCAGAACCTCGACGAGATCGGGAACATCAAGGGCCCGATGATCATGCATTTCGCCGAGCTGGACAAGTTTGCCCCGCCCGAGGCGGTGGCGAGGATCAAGGCGGCCGCTGCGGGCCGGCCTGAGATCGAGATCTACGAGTACCCCGGGGTCGACCACGCCTTCGCCCGGGTCGGCGGCGACCACTACGACGAGCCCTCGGCAAAGCTGGCCAACTCCCGCTCGCTCGCATTCTTACCACGGGTGCTCGAACCGGCGTAGGCACCGCCCGGCCCGCCCCGTCCGAGCGGCAGCCCACTCGAAAGCCCGCGCGACGTTCACCTTGGTCCCCCCGTGGCCTGCCGGCCGCGATCGCAGATCTGCTCGAGCAGGTCGATCAGGCGGTCGATCCGCTGGGTGCAGGGCGTCACCAAGCGCAGCGCCTGGATCAGGCACTCGATGTCCGCCTCGTCCAGGGGGATGCTCTGCACCACCTGGCGATGCACCTTGAGCTGGATGGTCGCCCTCCGTGCCATGGGGCTCAGCCGACGCAGCCTGGTG
>Ga0299914_10002266_pt1 | contig 13205 bp, 21 predicted proteins | sample RVTome_10_FD_201361 | JGI IMG/M metagenome (GOLD analysis project Ga0299914, IMG submission 201361) | Soil microbial communities from uranium-contaminated site in the Upper Colorado River Basin, Wyoming, United States - RVT153D57 (version 2) ...
CGACTCTCACCGCCGGCGGCGGCCCCCTCGAGGGTGTGTCCGTGCATTACCCCGGCGATGGGAATGTGACCTATCGGAATCTGTCGCGCTCTCAGGTCCGCGATCTGCTCCGCGCCTACCGGAATTATCACGTCAACGTGAAGCGCTGGTCTGACATCGGCTATCAGGTCGCCGGCGATCAGAGCGGCCGCGTGTGGGACTTGCGCGGTATCGACCGCGTGCCGGCCGCATCCGCTTCGCCGACAAACCGTGACGCGAATCTCGAGCACGGCGCATTTCTGTTCGTCGTCGGCAATTCCGAAGCTCCGACGCCGGCGCTGATCGAAGCCTTTCAAGAGTGGCGGCACACTCGCTGGTTGAAAATGTGGCCGAAGGCGACGAAGATCACACCTCACGGTTTGGTGCCCGGCGCGCGGACCGCATGCCCAGGCTCGAAGATCAAGGGTCTCGCCGCGAACGGCACCCTCGCCCGCCGGCCCGGCGGCGGCACCTCACCGCCGACGATCCCGTCGGTCGATCTGTCCAAGCTCCGCGAAGCCGCCCGCGTCGACCCTCCGCGCACCTCCGACAAGGCTCGCTATCCGACCGGCACGAAGCGAGTCGAAGCCGCGCTCGTCGCCGAGGGATTGCTGAACAAGCGTTACCGCGATCCGATCGGTCACTTCGGCACGGCCACTGTCTCCGCGTATGCCGCGTGGCAACGCCGGCTCGGCTACACCGGCCGCGACGCCGACGGTATCCCCGGGCGCGTCTCGCTGACCGAGCTCGGCCGCCGGCACGGCTTCCGCGTAGTGGCATGACCATTCCCGAATCGCTCGCCGCCGCGCTGATCGGCGTTTTCGCCGTCGTGCTCGCGGGCGTCCTGGCCGATGTCGGTATCTGGCGGCGATCCCTGTCTCGCGACATTCGGCGGCTCACAGAGCGCGTCGCCGTCGTCGAAACCGCAATCCACTACATGTCGCCGGCGGCTCACCGCCGAGCAAAACGAGAGGTAGAAGATTCTAATGAGTGAGACGATCCCGCGGCCGATCATGGTCGCACTGTCCATCCTCGCCGCGCTGAAAGTGCTCGCCGGCGCGGCCGCGATCGCCGATCTGATCGGCCCGACCGCGACCGGCGTCACACTCGCTGTGCTCGCCGCCGTCGACATCGGCGTCGCAACCTACTTACAGAGCCGCGTCGTGCCGCTCGAGTCGACCATCGCCTATGAGCGGCGCGGCCGGCTCCGCGCCGGCGGCGCATCGATCAAGCCCGGCGCTGTGCTGAATTCCGAGATCACCGTCGGTCGGCTCGCCGGCCGGCAACCGACGGCGGAAAGCTGGATCGAAGATACCGATAACGCTTGACGGTAGCGATCGCGGCGGTTACCGTGCCGTTTAACGTCTAGCGGCATTCCGGCCGCTAGGCACGGCGAACCGTAGGAGGTTCTAGGCAATGGCACGAGTCAAGCAATCCGTCGCCCAGGTCGCGGTGAAGCTCTCCGCGGCCGATCTCGCCGCGCTCGACGATCTCGTCGGCCGGCATCAAGGTCACCCGCTCGACGGTATCGATCAGGTTCGCAACCGTTCCGACGTGTTGCGCGTCGCGATCCGCACCCTCGCTTTCCTGTCCGAGCCGTTCGACGACGCCGAAGTGTTGCACATGCAAGAGCTCGCGACCCGCTTCGGCACTTCGCCGGTGCTGGTGCTCTCCGCGCTGCTCAACGATGCCAACGTGCGCGCGATCGTCAAGCGCAACCTTGACGACATGACCGGACGGCGGCCGCGATGACCTATCAGCGGACGTACTGCCCCGAGCACGACGCCGACCACCTGGAGGATGGTCGGTGCCCGGTCGATAACGTGACGATCGAGATCGCCGAGCAACTCGAGCTATTCCGAGCGGAGGTGTCAGAGGCATGATGCATCCCGGTCGAATCCTCGTGCAGCACTTCGACGGCGGAGTCTCCGTCGAGCTCGAGCTCATGGACGCCGAAGGCAACATCAAGGCAACCGCCGAAATCACGCTCACCCCGGCTGCCGCCGAGCGCGTCGCCGGCGAGCTCATGCACCATGCCGCATTCGCTCCCGAGTCGGCCGGGCCGGTTTGCCGGCACGAAACCTCGCTCTACGGCCGGTGTGTCGACTGCGGCGCAACGTGGGAACAGCAAGCCGCCGAGCGCGTCGACGCTGATCCCTCGTCGCCGGCGATCGGCCCCGGATCGATCGAGTTCGGCCCGGAGGTGCGAGACGATGCCTAATCCATGCTGTCGATGCTGTGACGCCGCTGCCGAGCGCGGCGAGCTCGATCACGAGCTCGGCGACAACTGTCCGTATCCAACCTGCGACTTCTGCGGCGAGGTGCATCGTGGCTAGATTCAAGGCGTCGGCCCGCCGGATTGCCGTGCTGAACCGGCTCGAGCGCGAGGCGATCGACGAAGCGCGCATCGTGCTATTCGAGCACAAGCCGATTCGTGTCATTCGGGCTCTGCCCGGTCTCGAGCCGGCCGACGACTTCGCCACGGCCCGGTATCTGCCGGCCGCCCGCGTCGCCGCGACCGTGCTCGAGGTGTACGCCGGCCGAATCCGACACGTCGAGCAAGGAGCGACCTTATGATCTGGCGAATCGTTACGGGCTTAATCATCGGCGCGATTGCCGCGCTCATCTTGGCGGCCGCGCTCGGCACCCTGTTTCCCGGAGGTGCCTAGTGAGCGACCCCGGCAAGAGCGGCCGCGACCTCACCCCGGACGAAGCGCGCCGGCTTTACGATCAAGTCATCGCCGGCGGTAACGGTCATGGCGGCTCGCGGCCCCCACGTGATCCCGGTTGCCTGCTCGTGCTACTGCGAATCATGCTGATCGTCGTCGTCGTCGCCGCGGTGCTAGGTGTCCGTTATGGCTGATTACCCGTGGGTGAAGTGGGCTCGGTTGGCTCTCGACGCCGAGATACGGCAAGAACCGCTCCGTGTGAAGTGGGCTCTCGAAACGATCGCGAAGGTCTATCCGAACGACACGCCGGCAATCATGCTCGCATGGATCGACACCGGCGTCGCCGCGCTCGGTCTCGATCCTGCCAAGAATCCCACGCTTCGCGCTCGGCGTCGACTTCGGGAACTCGCCGCCAACCCACCGGCGATCGCCTTTCACGAAATCGAGACCGGCTCGATCAAGCACGCCGACGAAGTGCCGGCATCGGTTGCGGCCGCGGGCCGGCTCATCGCGGCTCGGCTCGCGAACGACGAAGCGCAATTCGTTGCCGTGCTGGCATCGGTGCCCGAAGGTCGCGAGCTCGGTCTAGTGTTCGCTCGCGTGCTGACCGCTGTCGCCCGCTGGATACGTGACGGCTCTTTCGTCCCACGTCCTTGACCATGACCGACCTATTCGGCCAGGAGCCGGCTCAGGAGCCCGAAACGGCACCGGAGCCGGCTCCCGGCGCTTCGGCCGGCACCGGCACCCCGGAACGCCCGGCCGGCCGCTCACAGAGCCGCGCAGAGCTATTCCCGCCGCTCGATCTGCAACGCCGGCACTGTGGCGATCACTACTGCCGGTGCACTCACGACAACGGTTGCGAATTCGGCTGGATCGACACCGGCTCGAGCTCCGTCGAGCCGTGCCCTATCTGCCGGCCCGGCAAGATCAGACAGATCGACGAAACGCGGCCGCAATGGCTCGCCCGACTCCGCGGAGGTGCCCGCCGTGCCCGTTGACGCCGACACACGCTTGTCTCGAGGTGCCCGGCTGTGCCGGCGCATCATCGCCGCTTCCCGGCCCCGACGCGGCGGATTGCGCCGCTGCGGCCGGTCGTATCTGGCGCACCGGCTCGGATGCTCGAATCGGCAAGTATCCCGGTACCTTCGCGAGCTCCGAGACGCCGGCGAGCTCGAGGTGATCCCCCCGCGCCGGCAATGGACACCGGCCGGCTTCCGAACGATCGAATGCAACGGCTTCCGAATTCGGCATCATCGCAGGTCGTCCCGAGGTGACATGCACGTCACTCCGCCCCCTTCGGGGACCGGGCAGCGGCGCTCACAGAGCGCGTCGCCGCGGCCGGCTCCGCCGGCGAACTACCAATCGGACGGCGCTGCCGCGCCGGCTCACAATTACGCGGCCCGCGCCGCCGAGGTGCGAGCTCTGATTCGCCACTATCGGCCGCCGAAATGAGCGCGCTCACGCCCCGCGGCAGTACTCGCCGCTGGCGTCGCATCCGCCGCTTCGTGCTCGATCGCTCGATCGAGCGGCACGGCGCGCAAGTCTGCGAGTATCCCGTCGCCGGCGGCCGCATATGCGGCGCGCCGGCAACCGACGCGGACCACATCATCCCGCGCAAGCTCTGGCCGGCCGGCCGGCCCGGCGTCGATCATCCCGACAACCTTCGCGCCGCATGCGTCCGGCATAACCGTCGAGCCGGTGCCCTACTGCGAGCCGGCCGCGACCCCAACACGCCGCCATTCCCTCACTACCGTCTCGAGGTGTGACTAATGACAGAGGCAACGACGACGCCGCACGTGCCCGAATTCGCTCGGCTCCGACACGTGTTCGACTGCCCGGCTCGCTCCGACGAATGGGCTCGAGCTCAAGCCGTGCTCGACCGGCCGGCGGCTGTGCGTGTCTCCGAGATTCGCCGGATCAACGGCCGCCGCGAGCTCCGTTACGGCTTCGGCCGGTGTGAGCTCTGCGAGCAAGTCGGTCTCGTGCTCATCGCTTGACGTATCGCCGATACGGCGTAGCATGCTACTCGAGGCGACAACTCCACTTTGCGGCGGAGCTCGACTCACAACGGCCGGCGGCCCCCCCGCCGGCCCGCGGCCCGACTGCCTATGCTGGGCGCACGGCTAGCACGGTCGGCCCGCACCGGCCGGCACCTCGACCCCCCTCGAGGTGCCGGCCCCACGATCGGCGGAGCCGGCGGCGACGACCCGAAGAGGCGGATAGGGTCCCTTCGGCAATGTGGCCGGCTCCGCTGTCCGATTATCGGTGCGTTACAGCTGACGCCGGCGTCACATATCGAACACCTCGCGAGCTCGAGCTCGAGCGATGTTTCACGTGAAACATCGCCCAGTTTTTGAGTGATCGGCACCCCCTGGACACCCCGCGTCCCTGTCCGGTTCGCTCCCGGAAGTGCCAGAAAACGGCCCGGCCGGCACCGAAGGTGCGCCGGCCCGGCCCGGTCGCGTGCCATACTCGCACCGTGCCGACCGATCCGATCCCTGGCCTCGAGCTCCCGACGCCGCCGGTGTCGAAGCTGCAAGAGGGTCTCGAGGCTACGATCGCCGAGCTCGAAAAGCTGCGGCTGTTGCGGCCGCACCATCAAGCCGCCGTCGAGCTCTGCCGATTCGCGGCCGCTCAGCTAGCGCGCAATGCCGGCGGCCCGGCGTATGGCGTCGCCCAGCTCATCAAGCAACTGCAAGAGGCACTCTCCGCGCTCCCCGAAGTCGACGGCGGCGACGCCGAGCGCGAAGCGTGGGATGCTCTCGTGGCGGCTATGCAAGATGCCGATTGATTGGAATCTTCCCTGTGCCGCGCCGCGGTTCGCCACTGCCCGGAATCTTGAGCTTCCGACCGACGGCCGCGCCGCCGGCCGGCTCGCCCGTTTTATGGGAATCGAAGCGAAGGTTACCGGCGCTCGAGGTTTGATCCCGGCTCAGCAATACATCGCCGATGTTGCCGGCGAGCGGCTCGCCGACGGTGCCTACCGCTATCCGATCATCTTCGTGACGATCATGCGGCAAGCCGGTAAAACGGTGCTCGGCCGAATCTCGCAAACGACCCGCGGCGTCAAGTACCCGGATCAGAAGATCAGATACACCGCGCAGACCGGGCAGCGTGCCCGCGACCGTTGGCTCGACAATGTGAAAGCCGTCAAAGCCTCACCGCTCGGCCCGCGTACTCGCGTCTCTTATGCGGCCGGCGCTTCCCTGTTGACCTTTCCGAATGGCTCGACGATCGGCCCGTTTGCGCCGACATCGACATCGGTGCATTCCGAGACGCTTAACCGCGTCGACATCGACGAAGTTTGGTCATTCGATCAGGTCGCCGGCGATGAACTCATCGCCGCTATCAAGCCGGCCCAATTGACCGTGCGCGACCGTCAGATATGGCTCTATTCGGCGGCTAACCGGCACGCGCAACACGAATCCGAATTCATGCGAGCATGGATGCTGATCGGCCGGTCGGCTGTGCTCGACCCGGCCGCCCGCGTCGCCTATTTCGAGTGGAGTTTTCCCGACGACGCCGACTCTTACGATCCGGCGATCTGGCGCGCGCATCACCCCGGAATCGGTCACCTCATCACCGAAGATGACATCGCCGACGCGGTGACCTCTTTCACGAATCGGCTCGACTTCGATCTCGCCTACGGCAACCGCTGGCCTAAGACGATCGGCACCTCGCCGATCAACATCGAAACCTTCGCCGGCCGTGCCGACCGTTCCCTCGAGCTCCCCGCGGATCCCGGCCGGATAACTCTCGCTTTCGATGTCGGCCCGGATCGATCCGAAGCCGCGATACTCGCATCATGGGTCGACCCGTTCGGCCGGCCGGCGATCAAGCTGCTCGAGCACGGCCCCGACGCGGCATGGTTGCTCGACCGAATCCCCGAGCTCAATGCTCGGCTTGCACCGGCCGCGATCGCCGCCGACTCCCGCGGCGAATGCCGATCGATCACCGCGAAACTAAGGCTCGAGCCGCACGAGCTCGACATTTTCGAGCTCCCGACGACCGACTACATCACCGCATGCGGCGCTTTCCTGCTCGACGCCACGGTCGGCGCGCTGGTGCACGACGGAGCCGAACCGCTGCTCGTCGCGGTGCGCGGCGCGCAGACGAAAACGATCGGTGATGCGTGGGTTTGGGACGCTCGAGCGTCCGACCGCGTGACACCGCTGCGCGCCGCCACCGTCGCCCGCTGGGTGACCGATCATCCGCCGGACCGGCCGGCCCCGATCCCTCGAGCCGAAGCGGTATTCGGATAATCCGGCGTGTCGCTGCCGGCCGACTGTCGGCGGCCGCCGTTACTGTTCGCCTCGTGGGAATCGGCCGCGCATTGCGTCTCGTCAGGGAATCCGAGCGGCTCGGCGTGCCGGTGCGAGGTAGCGCGAGCTCACCGACCCCGGTCATACGCTCACCGTTCACCGACAATCAGCTAACCGCGATCGTCTGGAATGACCTCCTAGACGATGTGCAATTCCCGGTCACTCGAGCCGAAGCTATGGCCGTGCCGTCGGTCGCCCGATCTCGGCATATTCTGTGCGGCTTCGGAGCTCGAGCCCGGCTCACCGCCTACCGCGCCGATGTCGAAGTGCCCGACCCGCCGGCATGGACCTACCGCACCGACTCCGTGACGATGCTGCCGCCGTTTCACCGGATGCTCTGGACGCTCGACGATCTCATGTTTTCCGGTTGGTCGCTGTGGGCTGTCGCCCGCGGCTCCGACTCCGACGGCGAGCATGTGATCGACGCGGCCCGCGTCCCGATCGACTGGTGGGAATTCGACGACGACGGAAACGTGCAGATCGGCGACCATGACATTCCCTGGCGTGACGTGATCCTCATTCCCGGCCCGCACGAAGGCATCCTCAACTTCGGCGCGGCCGCCGTCCGGCACGCGAGCCGGCTCATGCGCGCCGCCACGATCTCCGCCGAGACGCCGATCCCGAACATCGAATTGCACGACGAAGGCGACATACCGCTGACCGAGACCGAGCGCGATCTACTGATCTCGAAGTGGGCGGCCGCTCGCCGCGGAGCCGACGGCGGCGTCGCCTACACCTCGAAGGGTCTCAAGGCGATACCACATGGGCAGCGCGATCCGCACCTGCTGATCGACGGCCGTAACGCGGCCGCCGTCGAGATCGCCCGAATCTGCTCTCTGCCGGCCGCGATGATCGACGCGACGCTCGACAAGGGCTCTCTGACCTATGAGACGGTGCAAGGTAGAAACGGCGAGCTCATCGATTACGGCGTGCAACTGTATCTCGATGCCGTCGCCGCCCGGCTGTCAATGGACGACGTTGTCCCTCGAGGGCAACGCATCGGCTTCGACCTCGAAGCGATCACCGCGGCCGCTGTGCCGGCCGCCACACCGACAACGGAGGATTAACTCATGGCACGACGCAAGCGAGCGACGCTGACCTTCGCGGCCGCGCCGGCGAAGGTCCGCGCCGGCCGCGCCGACGACGACCGGATCATCTACGGCACCGCGGCCCCGTACGGTGTGCCCGGCCGCACCTCCGCCGGCGTGCTGCGAATCCGGCCCGGCGCTCTGCGGCTTCCCGACGACATCGGCCGCGTGAAGCTGACCCGCGGCCATGACCGCGACAAGCCGATCGGCGTTGCTACGGCCGCGAAGTCGACCGCTAAGGGTCTGCGGATGGAATTCCGCCCCGGCACGACGCGGCTCGCTCAGGAGTCTTACGCCGAATGCGCCGACGGTCTGCGCGACGCTCTGTCCGTCGAGCTCGACAACATGACCGTGCGTAACGGCTGGGTCGAAGCCGGCGAGGTGCTCTCCGTCGCGCTGCTTCCGTATCCGGCATACGCCGACGCTCGAGCGCTCGCCGCCGGCTTGGACGACGACGACGACGACGACCAGGACGACGACGACGACCAGGACGACGACGACGACCAGGACGACGACGACGACGACGACGACCAGGACGACGACGACGACCAGGACGACGACGACGACCAGGACGACGACGACGACGACGACGACCAGGACGACCGCGACGACCGCGGCGCTCACGACCGATCAGGAGGAACATCTATGCCGAAGCAACTCGCCGCCGGCCGTAACGGCGGCCGCCGTCGCGCTTCCCGCCAAGGTCGCGCGATCGACTCCGCCCGCATGCGGGCGGCCGCTCCCGCCGGCTCCATGACCGCCGGCCGCAAGCGGAAGCAGAGCCCGAAGCTCCGCACGCTATTCGAGGCTCTCTCCGCCCAGCACACCGGCGAGCGGCTCACCGCGGAAATGGAAGCCGCGCTCTCCGACATCACACACACCGCGAACGAGTGGGTGCAGAACACCCAATACGCCGGCGAGCTCTGGTCTGGCGTGCAGTACCGCCGGCGGATCGTCCCGCTCATGTCGACGCTCGGGTTGACCTCTTACAAGGTTTCCGGGTGGCGCTGGGCGACGAAGCCCGTCGTTGCGACGTGGGCCGGCGACAAGACGGCTGTCCCGAGTAACGCCGCGGTCACCGAAGCTGTCGAGACCGAAGCCGAGCGGCTCGCCGGCGCTCACGACATCGACCGGAAATTCCGCGACTTCGGCGACACCGGCTTTTTCGAGTCGTATTACCGTGCCATGACCGAGAGCTATGCGCGGCTTTCCGACGCCGCGGCGGCCGCGGCGCTCGAAGCTGGCGCAACGGCTGTTGTCGGTGCCGAAGCCGGTCTCGTGCCGGCGATCGTCGCCGGCGCGCTGGCAATGATCGACGAAGCTGTGCCGTCGTTCGCGATCGTCGGCACCGATCTACTCGCGGCCGCTTTCGAGCTCACCGAAGCCGAAATGCCGGCTCTGCTCGAGCTCGAGCTCGATCTCGGCGGCGCGCCGGTCGAAGGTTCCGCCGGCGGCGGAACGACCCGGCTCCGCGTCGTGCCTCACTCGGAGCTGAACGGTCAGACGCTGGTCGGTGCACGAGGTGCGGCGACGTTCTATGAGCTCGACCCGACCCCGATCCGCGTCGAAGCCGTCGATATGGTTTCCGGCGGCGTCGACGCCGGCGTGTTCGGCTACTTTGCGACGATCATCAACGACGCGGACGCGCTGCAACTGGTCGACGCGACGCCATGACCGACTACACCGACGCGGCGACCGTGCGGCGGTATGTTGGGCTCGAGGATGATGACCCCGATCCCGACATCGCGCCGGCGGTCGCCGCGGCGAACCAATTCGCGAGCGGCCGCGACAACGCCCCGGCCGCCGCGGATGATGCGTTGTTTTCGCTCGGCGCGAAGCTGCTCGCCGCCCGGCTGTATAAGCGCAAGTTCACTCCCGAAGGCGTCGGCAACTTCGGCGGCGACGTGCCTCTGTATGTCGCCCGTTCCGATCCCGAAATACGCATGCTGCTAGGTCTCGACAAGCCGGCGGTCGGTTGACATGACAACACTCGCCGAAGCCGCGACCGAGCTCCGCGATGCGCTCCGACTCACCGGCGTCCGCGCCGTGCTCGAGCCGGACCACATCAACCCTCCGTGCGTGTTCCTAAAGATCAAACACCTCGAGGATAGGCACCTCGCCGCCGGCGTGATGACTGTCGAATGGTACCTGTACCTGTGCGCGCCGGTCGGAAAGCTGATCGACGCATATCGGCACTTCGACGATCTACGCGCCGTGATCCTGCCGGCCGGCTTCCGCACTAACGGGCTCGGCGAAGCCGTCGAGCTCGAGCTCCCCGGTGGCGGTAAGCCGGTGCCGGCGCTGCAATGCACCATCCGAACAAAGATCGACTAGGAGCGACCTCATGGCAGTATCCCGGACCAAGACCGGCCCCGGAACGATCATCGTCGGCGAGATCGGCGTCGATGACATCGACTTTTCCGCGCAAGTGCTCTCGTGCGTCGTCGAGTACGACAAAGACAAAGAGGATGATCGTAAGGTGCTGTCCGGTGAGACTGTCGCCGGCGCGGTGCGCCGCTCCGCGACCGTCTCGATCACGATGCTTAATGACATCGCGGTGGCCGCCGGCATCGTCCGCTTTTCGTGGGCAAACAAGGGCTCTGAACAGCCGTTCCGGTTCGTGCCCAACACCGCGGCCGACCAGGCGATCGAAGGCACGATCGAGATCGAGCCGATCGCGATCGGCGGCGATGTCGACGACGACATGGAAACCGAATTCGAGTGGGATTTCGTCGGCGAGCCGACGCTCGACGAAGCAACCCCGTAGCCTCATGGCCGATGTCATCCGCGTACGCGGCGCACGGAACCTTCGCCGCACGTTGCGCCGCGCCGGCGACGATCTCGGCAACCTGCGAGCCTTGCACTCGCAAGTCGCCGGCGTCGTCGCCCGCGAAGCGCGGCCCCCGCGGCGCACTGGCGCGCTCGGCGGCTCCGTGCGGCCGGCCGGCACTAAGACCGCCGCGATCGTCCGCGCCGGCTTCGCATCGGTCCCGTACGCCGGCCCGATCCATTGGGGCTGGCCGGCCCGCAACATCACCGCGCAACCGTTCCTATCCGACGCTGCGACCGGCTCCGAAGGAATCTGGATCGCTATCTACACCGTCGGCGTCGAGCGGATCATCGGTAAAGTCGAAGGAGTCTAAATATGACAGTCAAGCTCACCATGCCACGGTTGCGAATCGTGCTCGCCGACGAAACCGAGCTCGAGGTTCAACCGATCCTTTTCGACTCGATCGCATGGGATGAGACCCGAAATACACGCAAGTGGCCGAATGCTCAGGAGGCCCCGCAACTATGGGCCGCTTTCCTGGGTTGGCATACCGCTAAACGGCAAGAGCTCATCGCTCTTAGCTGGGAGGAATTTCGGAAAACGGCGCTCGAAACGAACGTCGTCGACGAAGCCGAGGAGGTGGACCCTACCCGGCCGGCTCCCATTCCGAGCTCATCATCGGACTAGCGCTCGCGACCGGCATTCCCGTTTCGGAATGGCGTAAAGAGCCCGACGCGGTTATCGCTACCGCGCTAAAGCTGTTACAGACGAAATCGAAAGGTTGATCTAATGGGTAAGCCGGCGATCCTTAAGATCGATATCATCTCGGATGAGGACTCGAGAGCATTCGACCGCGCCGGCAAGTCGGCATCGAAATTCGAGCGCGGTCTATCTAAGGCAAGCAAAGGTGCCGCCGTCGCGCTCGGCGCGCTGGCGCTTGCCGCTCGCGGCATGGTCAGGGAAGCCGAAGCGGCGTCGACCTCGAATGCTCGGCTGGCTCAGATCAACGAAAGCATGGGTCAGACTCAAGCCGGCGTGACCGAAGCGATGATTAAGACCGCCGACGCTATGGCGCGTAAGACCGGCATCAACGCGAACGAAATCAAACAAGGTCAAGCGATCCTCGCGACCTTCGGCAACATCAATAGCGTGGCGGCCCGGCAAGCCGGCGTGTTCGACCGGGCTACCGCGTCGGCCGCCGACCTCTCCGCGGCCGGCTTCGGCTCTGTCGATTCCGCCGCGAAGCAATTAGGTAAAGCGCTCGAAGATCCGATCAAGGGAATGACCGCGCTAACTCGAGTCGGCGTGTCATTCACCGCCGCGGAAAAGGAAAAGATCGCCGCTCTCGTGCAGTCCGGCGACCTGCTGGCCGCTCAAGACGTATTGCTAAAAGCCGTCGAAAAGCAAACCGGCGGCGTCGCCGTCGCAACCGCGAATAGTACCGACAAAATGGCCGAATCGTGGCGGCAGGCACAAGCCGCGCTCGGCACTGCTCTACTTCCCGTCGTCGACAAAGCCGCTCAATTGCTGGGCGTGCTCACCGATTGGATGATCCGCAATCAAGGTGCGGTGGTGCGCGTCGTCGCCGCTGTCGCCGCGCTATCCGCCGGAATCCTAGTGCTGAACGCCGCTTTTAAGGTCGGCCGCGCCGTCGTCGCCGCATATAACGCCGTGCATAAGATACTCGCTGTCGTGCTCCGCGTTTCGACCGGCGAGACCGTCCGGCACCGCGCCGCCACTATCGCATCAACGGCGGCGAGTAAAGTCGCCCGCGTTGCCGTGATCGCTTGGACGGCGGCACAGAAATTGCTCAACGTGGCGCTTCGCTCGAATCCGATCGGCATCGTAATCACCCTGGCGGCCGCGCTCGCCGCCGGCATCGTCGCGCTATATCAACGCTCCGAACGATTCCGGTCGGCCGTGCAGAAAGCAGGTCAAGTCGCTAAAGCCGCATTTCAGATCGTATTGAGAGCCGCGAAACCGCTAATCAGTGTCGTGTCGTCGATCATCAGCTTTGTGATGCGGCTGGTGAACGCGATCCGCTCGATCCGCTGGCCGGAGCCGCCCGGCTGGGTAAAGTCGATCGGCTCGGCGATCGGCGGCTTATTCGGCGCGTCGGAGTACGCCCCCGGCGAGCCCGGCGCGATCCTCACCCCATCGTTTTCGCCGGCTCACCGTATGGGTTTCATGCCGCACATCGGCGGCGGATCATCCGATCTGGCGCTCGCCGCGCTCGGAGCTCGCGGCGGCGGCGGCGTGACGATCATCAACGTTAACGGCGCGCTCGACCCCGACGCCGTGGCACGGCAGATCGAGCGGCTCTTGCAACGCCGCTCGG
>Ga0299914_10002267_pt1 | contig 13204 bp, 11 predicted proteins | sample RVTome_10_FD_201361 | JGI IMG/M metagenome (GOLD analysis project Ga0299914, IMG submission 201361) | Soil microbial communities from uranium-contaminated site in the Upper Colorado River Basin, Wyoming, United States - RVT153D57 (version 2) ...
CCTGATCGTGTACGGGACCGTGGTTCCGACGCTGGTAGACGGCAGCGCTGAGTGGACCCTGTCGGAGGCCGAGGCCGGACGGATCGGCGCGTACGCCCTGATCGGCATGCTGATCGGTGCGCTCGTCATCGGCACCGTCACCGACCTCGTCGGCCGGCGACGCATCATGATCGGCTGCGTCGCCTGGTTCTCCGCCGCGATGTTTCTCGCCTCGGTCGCACCGACGCCCGAGGTCTTCGGCCTGACCCGGTTCATCGCGGGTCTCGGTCTCGGCGGCGTCGTGCCGACCGCGATCGCGCTCACGATCGAGTACGCCCACCCGCGGCACCGCAGCACCACCAACGCGGTGATGTTCTGCGGCTACTCGATCGGTGGCCTGGTCGCCGCGCTGACCGCCATCGCGGTGATTCCCGAGCTGGGCTGGCGGGCGATGTTCGTGCTCGGTGGGGTGTTCGGCCTGATTCTGCTCCCCGTGCTCTGGAAGGGGCTGCCGGAGTCGGCGAGCTACCTGCTCGCCCGCGGGCGCGTCGGGGACGCCGAGTCGCTCGCCGCGACGTACCAGCTCGCGCTGGAGCGACCGGACCCGTCGGTGCAGACCGAGAAGCCGTCGCCGCTGTCGGGCCTGCGGTCGATCTTCGCGTCGCGGTTCGTGCTGGGCACGCTGCTGTTCTGGGTCGGCACCGGGATGGGCCTGCTACTGGTCTACGGGCTCAACACGTGGCTCGCGCAGATCATGGCCACGGCGGGCTACGAGCTCGGGTCGGCGCTGGCGTTCCTGCTCGTGCTCAACCTCGGTGCGATCGTGGGTACGCCGCTGCTCGGCGCTGTCGCGGACCGGGTCGGGTCCAAGCAGACGACGACGTCGATGTTCCTCACCGCCGGGGTCTGCATCTACCTGCTCAGCTACGACCTGCCGTCGTTCGTGCTCTACGTCCTGGTGGCGATCGCGGGCGCGTGCACGATCGGCACCACGATCCTGGTCAACGCCTACACCGCGAACTACTACCCCGCGCACATGCGTGCGACCGGCCTCGGCTGGGCGCTGGGCGTCGGTCGGCTGGGCGCGATCATGGGCCCGATCTACGGTGCGTTCATCCTCGACTCCGGGTGGGGACTCGACGCGAACTTCTACGCGTTCGCCATTCCAGCCGTGGTGGGCGCGGTCGCGATGTTCGCGATGCCGTCGCAGGCAACGGTCCCGGAGACGCAGCCGGTGACCACGTAGCTCGTCAGCGTTCCACGTCCCGGGCCTGCGCCCTGGCGTAGCACGCGATCGCGGCGGCGGCGGCGATGTTGAGCGAGTCGACACCGCGGGCCATCGGGATCTGCGCGCGCAGGTCGGCCGAAGACAGCCAGCGATGCGTGAGACCGTGACCCTCCGAGCCCAGCACGAGTGCGACCCGCTCGGCACGTACGGCCGTCTCCAGCGGCACCGCGTCGGGCGCCGGGGTCAGTGCCACCACGGTGAACCCGCATGCGCGCAGCGACCCCAGCCCGTCGTACCAGTCACGCATCCGCGCGTACGGCATCGAGAAGACCGCGCCCATGCCGACCTTCACCGCGCGCCGGTAGAGCGGGTCGGCGCAACGCGGTGAGAGCAGGACAGCGTCGACACCGAGCGCGGCGGCTGTGCGGAACACCGCGCCGACATTGGTGTGGTCGACGATGTCCTCGAGCACGACGACGCTGCGTGCCTCGGCCACCACGTCGTCGACCTCCGGCAGCGGGCGACGTTGCAGCGACGCCAGCGCGCCCCGATGCACGTGGAAGCCGGTGACGGCCTCGGCCAGCTGCTCGCTGACCACGTAGCAGGGCACGTCGCCGGCCGAGTCGAGTACGTCGGCGAGGCCGGCGACCCAGCGCCGGGCCATGACGAACGAACGCACAGCGTGCCCGGACTCGACCGCGCGGCGCACGACCTTCTCGCCCTCGGCGATGAACAGCCCGTGCTCGGCCTCCAGGCTCTTACGCAGGCTGACGTCGCGCAGGTCGACGTAGTCCGCGAGACGCGGGTCGCCGGGGTCGTCGACCTCGACCAGCTGCGCCACGATCCGCTCCCTCAGGCGTCCTCGACGCTACGCGCGACACCCACGACGTCGCCGACGACCACCACGGCCGGCGGCCGGATGCCGTCACGCGCGACGTCGGCCGCGACCCGCTGCAGGGTCGAGAACACCGTGCGCTCTCCCGGCATCGTGCCCTCCTGCACCACCGCGACCTGTGTGTCCGCTGATCGGCCGTGTTCGACGAGGGTGTCCGCGATGGCCCCGAGGTTGTCGATCGCCATCATCAGCACGAGCGTGCCGTGCAGTCCCGCCAGCGCCGGCCAGTTCACCAGCGAGTCGGGATGCCCCGGCGGGATGTGCCCGGACACGACGGCGAACTCGTGCGCGACGCCCCGGTGCGTCACCGGCACCCCCGCCAGCGCGGGCACCGAGGTCGCGCTCGTCAGGCCCGGGACGACGCGCCACTCGACGCCTGCCTCCGCGCAGACGATGGCCTCCTCGAAGCCGCGGCCGAAGACGAACGGGTCGCCGCCCTTGAAGCGCACCACCCGCTTGCCCTCCCGGGCACGCTCGACGATCACCCGGTTGATCTCCTCCTGCGCGGCCGAACGGCCGCGTGGCAGCTTCGCCGCGTCGACGATCTCGACGTGTGCGGGCAGCTCGTCGAGCACCGCGCGTGGCGCCAGCCGGTCGGCGACCACCACGTCGGCCTCGTGCAGGACGCGACGTGCCGCCGATGTCAGCAGCTCGGGATCGCCGGGGCCGCCGCCGACGAGGGTCACTCCCGGACCGACGGAGGCCTCGCGGTCGGCGGTGATCGTCCCGTCGTGCAACGCGTCGACGACCGCGTCGCGCAGCGCGGCCGAGCGGCGCGGGGTTCGCTTGCCGAGCACCGCGATCGTGACGTCGCCGTGCCGGCCGACGGCGGGTGTCCACGCGGTCGCCTGCCGTGCGTCGTCGCTGCGTACGCAGAAGATCCGCAGCCGCTCCGCCTCCTGCGTGATTCGGTCGTTGACGGCGGGGTCGTCGGTCGCGGCGATGACGTACCACGCGCCGTCGAGGTCAGCGGTCTCGAAGGAGCCCCGGCGCCAGGCGATCTCGCCGCCGCGAGCCATACCCTCCAGCGCGGGCCGGACCGCCGGCGACACCACCAGCACGTCGGCGCCCGACACCAGCAGGCCGGGCACCCGGCGCTGCGCGACGTGGCCGCCGCCGACCACCACGACCCGCCTGCCCTCGAGGAACAGGCCCGCGGGGTACGGCGGATGCTCGTGGCTCATACGCGGTGCTCCTTGTCAGCGACACCGGCGGAGTCGAAGGTCGCCATCTCACGGAGAACGCGTGCCGCGGACTGCACCAGCGGCAGCGCGAGCACGGCACCGGAGCCCTCACCCAGCCGCAGGTCCAGGTCGACCATGGGCCGGAGTCCGAGGTGCTGCAGGGCATGCCGGTGACCCGGCTCCGTGCTGCGGTGCCCGGCCACGCAGTAGCCGACCGCGTCGGGTGCCAGCGCCGTGGCCACCAGGGCGGCGGCGCCGGAGACGACACCGTCGAGCACGACGGGGACGCGGCTCGCCGCCGCGCCCAGAACGAACCCCGCGATGGCGGCGTGCTCCAGCCCGCCGAGCGAGGCCAGCGTCGCCAGCGCGTCGTCGGGGTCCGGCGGGCGCCGGCGCAGTGCCTCCGACACGATGTCGACCTTGCGCTGCCAGGTGGCGGCGTCGACGCCCGTGCCGTGCCCGGTGACGTCGGCGACCTCGCGGCCGGTGAACGCCGCGACGAGCGCGGCCGAGGCGGTCGTGTTGGCGATGCCCATGTCCCCGGCCAGCAGGCAGCGGTTGCCTGCGGCGACCAGGTCACGGGCCACCTCGACGCCGACCTCCAACGCGGCACGCGCCTCGTCGCGGGTCATCGCCTCCTGCGTGGCCAGGTCACGGGTGCCTCGACGTACCTTGCGCGGCAGCAGCCCGTCGGCGGCCGGCAGGTCCGCCGCGACGCCGACGTCGACGACCAGCACTTCCGCGCCGGCCTGGCGGGCCAGCGCGTTGACCGCCGCGCCCTCGGCCAGGAAGTTGGCCACCATCTGCGCGGTGACCTCCTGCGGCCAGGGCGTCACGCCCTGGGCGTGCACGCCGTGGTCGGCGGCGAAGACCGCGACGGCAGCGGGCTCGGGCATCGGCGGCGGACACGTGCCGGCGATGCCGCACAGCTGCACCGAGACGTCCTCCAGCACACCGAGCGACCCCCGCGGCTTGGTCAGCAGGTCCTGCCGCTGCCGTGCCGCCGCGGTCGGCTCGGCGTCCGTCGGCGCGATCGCCTCGGTCGTCTGCTGCAACAGGTCCATCGGTGCCTTTCCGGGAAGGGCGCGCCGGCCCCAGCGCTCGTGGTGCACGGCCCACTCGAGGGGTCGCCGCTGGGCCCACCCCGACTCGGCCAGCTCGGGCGTCGGCGGGAACCGCGCGACGAACCCGACACAAAGGTAGGCCACGACCGCCAGGTGCTCCGGCAGTCCCAGGGTGTGGACGAGCTCGCGCTCTTCGAAGAACGACACCCAGCCGACCCCGACGCCCTCCGCCCGCGCGGCCAGCCAGAGGTTCTGCACCGCGCACGCGGTCGAGTACGCCGCGGTCTGCGGCATGCTCGCCCGTCCGAGCACATGGCGTCCCCCACGCGTCGGGTCGCAGGTGACGACGACGTTGACCGGCGCATCCAGGATCGCCTCCACCTTCAGCCGGTCGAACGACGACTGCCGCGCCCCCGGCAGGTCCGCCGCGAACCGGTCTCGGTGCCGCGCGGCCAGCGACTGGACGGCCCGCCGGGTCGACTCGTCGCGGACCACCAGGAAGTCCCACGGCTGGCTGAGCCCCACCGACGGACCACGATGCGCGGCGCGCAGGATGCGGTGCAGTGTCGCGTCCGGCACCGGGTCCGGCTCGAACCCACGGCGGATGTCGCGACGTGCGTCCACCAGCCGGTACAGCAGATCGGCGTCCTCGGCGGTGAACTCCTCTGGCGAGCGGGTCATTCGCGTTCAACGCCCTCCGTCTGTGTGGGTCCGGAGCGAACGGGTAGGTTCGCCCGCAGAGACCACATCGACCATGGAGGAAGCATGAGCCTGGATCGACCGGTCGCCCCGGACCCGTACGACCTGCTGCCCAAGCTGCCGGCGTTCACGGTGCGCAGCGACGAGGTGAGCCACCAGGACCCCCTGCCTGGTGCCCAGGTCGCAGGTCACGGCAACACCTCGCCCCACCTCGTCTGGGAGGGGGCGCCGGAGGGCACGAAGAGCTTCGTGGTGACCTGCTTCGACCCTGACGCGCCGACCCCGTCGGGCTTCTGGCACTGGGGCATGGTGGACGTCCCGGCCTCGGTCACCGAGCTGGCCGCCGGCGCGGGCAACCCCGACGGCTCCGGACTCCCTGCCGGCGCGTTCCACCTGCGCAACGACGGCGGCTCGCCGGGCTTCATGGGCGCCGCGCCGCCGGAGGGCGACCAGGTGCACCGCTACTACTTCGTCGTGCATGCGGTCGGTGAGGAGTCCCTCGGTATCGACTCCGACGCGTCGTTCGCGGTGCTGTCGTTCAACCTCGCGTTCAAGGCGATCGGCCGCGCGATCCTGGTCGGCACCTACCAGCACTGAGCCGCACCCTCGGCCGGCTCCGCGGGCACGGCGTGCGCCAGCGCCCGCGCGAACCGCTCGTTGGTGGCGTCGTCGCGCACGGCGACCCGGATCCAGTCCGGACCCAGCCCCGGGAACGTGTCACACCGGCGTACGCCGAAGCCGAGGTCGCGCAGCCGTGCCCGCACCCGCGCACCGTCGGGCACCCGCAGCAGCACGAACGGCGCGGCAGCCGGCTGCGTCACCTCGACCCCGGGAACCGCGTCGAGCCGGTCGACGCAGCGGGCCAGGAGCCGGTCGCCCTCCCGTGCCCAGGTACGGCTCTGCTCGACGCCGGTCGGGCCGACGCAGGCGCGGGCGGCCGCGAGGGCCGGCGACGACACCGGCCACAGTGGCCGGCCGTGCTGCACCCGGTCGACGAGAGCCGGGCCGGCGAGGACGTAGCCGATCCGCAGCCCGGCCAGGGAGAACTGCTTGGTGAGGCTGCGGACCACGACGAGCCCGGGGGTGTCACGGTCGGCGGCCAGTGACGCGGTCTCGCCGGGCACGCCGTCCATGAAGGCCTCGTCGACCACCAGCGTGCGGCCCGGCCGGGCCAGCCGGCGTAGCTGCTCGGCCGGGTGCAGCACCGACGTCGGGTTGGTCGGGTTGCCGACCACGACCAGGTCCGCGTCGTCGGGGACGACCGCGTCGGCCAGGCGGAACGGCGGAGCCAGCACGACGCGCTCGACCGGGCAGCCGACGTCGCGCAGGGCGGCCTCCGGCTCGGTGAACTGCGGATGCACCACGGCCGGCCGCCGCGGGCGCAACGCACGCGCCAGCAGGACGAACGCCTCGGCGGCTCCGTGCGTGAGCAGCACCTCCCGCGGGTCGCGCCCGTGCCGCCGCGCGACCGCGTGCACCGCGGGGGTGGGGTCGGGGTAGCGGCCGAGCCGGCAGATCTCCTCCGCCAGGACCTCCCGCAGCCACTGCGGCGGCGACTCGCTGCGCACGTTGACCGCGAGGTCGACCAGGCCCGGCGCCGTGTCGCGGTCGCCGTGGTGGCGCAGTGCGCGGTCCGCCTCGTCAGTGAGCGTGCGCATGACCGTGCGCGACATCGGGCGCGACATCGGGCGCGACATCGGGCGCGTGGTGGTGTGCCGGGTCGTCCGGGTGATGGTGCGGGCGCTGCGGCTCCCCCACCCGGTGCTCGTGCCCCGGCATCTCGATCCGGTAGATGCACGTGTCGCAGTTCATCCGGATGTCGCCGGCGAGCGTCTCCTCGTAACGCTCCGCCACCACGTCGGCCAGCGCGTCGCAGTCGCCGATCACGTCCGCGACCCGGACGTCGAGCCCCTCGTGGGCCTCGGCGAACTCCCGTGTCTGCCGGGCGAGCCGGTCCGGGAGCACCCCCGGGAACAGAAAGTACGGCGCGACCACGACCCGGCTCGCGCCGAGACGGCGGGCGCGCTCGAGCGCCTGCGGCACGCTCGGCCACGCCAGCGACACGAACGACGGCTCGACGAAGTCGTAGCCGCGGCCCTCCCAGAGCAGCCGCGCCATCTTGTGGATCTCGGCGTTGGCGTCGGGGTCGCTCGACCCGCGCCCGACGAGCACGACCGCCGTGCCCTCCCTTCCGGCTGCACAGGGTCCCGCGTCTCCCAGGGTGGCGTCGACCCGTTCGGCGACGGTCTCGAGCAGCCGAGGATGCGGGCCGAGCGGGCGACCGTAGCGGTAGCCGAGGCCGTGGTGGCGTAGCTGCTCACGCTGCATCGCACCGGGGATGTCGCCCTTGCCGTGACCGGCCGACACCAGCACGAGCGGCACAGCCGCCAGCTGCCGGTGTCCGGCCTCGACCAGTGCGCCGACGGCCTCCTTGAGCGGCGGGGCCGACAGCTCGATGAACCCGCCCGCGACGCTGACGTCCCTGGACGCCAGCCGGGTCTGCATCCGGCCGACGAAGTCGAGGTAGGTCGCGACCCCGGTGTGGTCACGCGTCCCGTGCCCGACGAGCAACAGCGGCACCGGCTGCGCTGCGGGCTGCGAGGACGGCGAGGGCCGAGCGGGCAGGGTCATCAGGCGTTGCTCCCATACAGCAGTGCGTTGACGGTGGCGGCGGCGACGGCGCTGCCGCCCTTCTCCGAGCGGTTGGTGACGCTGGGCAGGCCGGACTCGCGCAGCGCCTGCTTGGACTCCACGGCCCCGACGAAGCCGACCGGCAGACCCACGACCAGCGAGGGCCGCGCGTCCGCGGCCAGGTCGAGGAGTGCGTACAGCGCGGTCGGCGCGTTGCCGACGACCCACACCGCACCGGGGCCGACCTCGGCCAGCGCCACCCGCACCGCGGCGGCGGAGCGGGTCGTGCCACCCGCGGCGGCCGCCTCACGGGCACGCGGGTCTCGGACGAAGCAGTACGTCTCGCGCCGGGTGATCCCGGCCGCGACCATCTCCGCGTCGGTGACGACCGGCCCGCCTGTGGCGAGCACTGTGGCCGCCCGTTGCAGGTCGGGCTCGCGGCACACGAGGTCGTCGACGTAGTCGAGGTCTGCGCTGGAGTGCACGACCCTTTCGACCACCGCCCTGGTCCACGGCGGCAGCCCGGTGGTGTCGACCCGGGCCCGCAGGATGCGGTAGGACTCGGCCTCGATCGGATGTACGGTCCGGCGCACCGTCGGGGGGCTCATACGGTGGCCTCCTTCCAGTCGATGGCGTCGACCGGGCACACCTCGATGCACTCCCCGCACGCCGTGCACCGGTCGTCGAGCACGACCAGCGAGCCGCCCTGCGGCCGCAGGGCCGACTCCGGGCACGTGAGCAGGCACGCGCCGCAGCCCTGGCAGCCGACGATGTGCGGGATCAGCCCAGCCACGCGTACCCCCTCGGGGTGACGACATGGCCGTCGACGACCCGGGTCGTGGACGCCCCGACGACCACCACCGACCGCATCGTCACCACATCGGGGTCGATGTCGGCGAGCGTGCCGACCACCACCTGCTCGTCCGCGCGACTGGCGTCGTGCACGACCGCTACCGGGGTCTCCGGTGGGCGCCTCGCGCCGAGGATCCCGAGCGCCTTCGGCAGCTGCCAGGTGCGCTGGCGGCTGCGGGGGTTGTACAGCGCGACGACCAGGTCGGCCTCGGCCGCAGCCTGCAGCCGGCGCTCGATCGCCGGCCACGGGGTGTGCAGGTCCGAGAGCGACAGCAGCGCGTGGTCGTGACCGAGCGGTGCGCCGAGCAGCGCGCTCGCGGCCAGGGCGGCGGTGACACCGGGCACCACCTCGACGTCGACATCGGCCGCGCCGAGCTCGAGGGTCGGGCTGGCCATGGCGTACAGCCCGGCGTCACCGGAGCACACCAGCGCCACGGCCCGTCCCGCGCGGGCCTCCTCGAGCGCGGTCTGCGCGCGTTCCTCCTCGGCGCCCAGCCCGGACGCGAGGACACGGGTGCCTGGCCGGAGCAGGTCGCGGACCTGTTCGACGTACTGGTCGAGCCCGACGACCACCGAGGACCGCTGGATGGCCTCGCGGGCACGCGGGGTCAGCAGGTCGCGGGCACCGGGTCCCAGGCCCACGATGCGGAGCTGCCCGCGCGGAGCAACGCGCCCGACGGCGACGGTGGCATGCGCGGACTTGACCTTCTCCGCCACCAGTGCGGCCCCGGAGGCGAGCACGGCCGCCTCCGCGACACTCGGCGTGCCCACCTCGCCGGCGACCACCTCGCTGGGGTTGGGTACCGGCTGGCCGGCCAGCTCGGAGGCGGCGAACGTGCGCACCGGGACGCCCAGATGCTCGGCCAGAAGCAGCAGCGCCGGCTCGTCGGCCTTGAGGTCGACGGTCGCGACGGCCGCCACGGACCGCTCCGCGAGGCCCGCGTCGGCCAGCGCCTTTGTGACGAGGTCGCGCACCTCCGCGGCCGGTGCGTCGCGCGACGCCCCGATGCCGAGGACCAGGCTGGGAGGACGCAGGACGACGGTGCCCGGCGCGCCCTCGCCCGCACGGTCGCTGACCACGACCGCCGCCCCGGATCCCGTCTCGGCGACCTCGCCGTGGACGTGCGGGGGCAGCGCCGGCAGCGGCCACGTGTGCTCGCTCTCGAACCGGACCGGTTCGCCGTCGAGCATCGCCCGGGTGACGCCGGCGACGTCGCCGACGTACGGCCAGCCGAGGTCGTCCAGCCCGGGCAGCCCGGACGCGTCGGTCGCGGTGGTCACGACCGGCTGTGCGCCGATCTGCTCCGCGACCCTGCGGGCCAGGGAGTTCGCTCCGGCGGCGTGCCCGCCCAGCACGGGTACGACGTAGCGACCGGCCTCGTCGACGCAGACCACGGCCGGATCCTTGTCCTTGCCGGCCAGCAGCGGAGCCACCAGCCGGGTCACCGCGCCGACCGAGAGGTGACACACCAGCGCGTCGTACGACCGCCAGCCGTCGCGCAGCGCATCTGCTGCGGCGCCGGTCAGCACCTCCCCGCACCCGTGCTCGGCGAGAGTCTCGGCGCGCCGGCGTCCGGCCGCGGTCACCGCGACGTGTCCGACCCGTGTCATCGCGACCCCCACATCACCGTGACCGGGTTGGTGGCGGCCAGCCGGTCGGTCCCGTCCGGCAGCGGCCGCAGCCGCGAGGCCTGCAGCACGGTCCCCTCGACGCGATAACCGGCCAGCGCGGTGCGCACCTCGCCGATGCGCTCGGGGGCGGCCAGCGTGACCACGACAAGACGCGGCTGGCGGGCCGCGCAGGACCGCACCACGTCGGCGCCGCCCCCGCCCACGAACACCAGGTCCGGGTCGGGCAGTTCGTCGAGCGCCGCCGGCGCCGTACCGTGCACGGCGCGCACCTGCACCCCGTGCCGTTCGGCGTTGCGGCGGACCAGGCCGACGGCCTCGAGGTCGCGGTCGACGGCGACGACTGCGGCGCCGAACCGCACGGCCTCCACGCCGACCGAGCCGCTGCCCGCCCCCACGTCCCACACCAGGTCGCCGAGCCCTGGACCCAGACGTGCGAGCACCACGGCCCGGACCTCGGCCTTGGTCAGCATCGCCGCGCGGGCCTCGAACGCGTCGTCGTCGAGGGCGAAGCCCGCCGGGCCGGTCGCACCCGCATACCAGGGCATCGCGGACGCGGGCCGCGGGGCGAGGCTGAGCACCACCGACAGGTCGGCCCAGGACCGCGCCGAGGCCTCCGCCAGCGACATCTCGCGGACCTGCTCGTCGGGCGAGCCCAGACATTCGCCCACGACCAGCCTGCGGTCCCAGCCGCACAGCTGCCGGGCCAGTTGGGCCGGGTCCAGGTCCGGCCCGGTGAGCACGGCGACCTTGGGGTGGGCGCGACAGGCGTTGACCGCCGCGCGCGGGTCGCGTCCGTGCGCCGACACCACGAGTACGTCGTCCCAGGGCAGGCCCACGCGTGCGGCGAGCATGGCCACACTGGACGCGGCCGGCTCCACGACCGGCTCGAGCCCGGACGCCCGGAGCAGCCGGACCACGCCGAAGAACCCGGGGTCCCCGCTGGCGAGCACGACCGCGTCACCGGCGTGCGCGCGCAGTGCCTCGACGGCGGGCGCCACCGGGCCCATCGCCACCGTCGCCGCGCCCGCGGGGACCTCGACGGAAGCGAGGTGGCGGTCTGCGCCCACGACCAGCCCGGCGCCGCGGACGGCCGCGCTCGCGCGGGCGCCGAGTCCGCGCTCGTCCATGCCGACGACCGTGATCACGCGGCCCACCCCGCCACGGTCGCGGCCTCGCAACGCCGACCGGTGAAGTCGACCATCGCGACGTCGGCGGCCATCGGCGTACCCAGGTCGTCGCTGTGCCGCTGGAGCACCTGCTGCACCCGGCGGCAAAGCTCGCCGCCGCAGACGCCCAGCAGTCCGGCCGACTCCCACATCTCGAAGACGTGCCGGCCGGAGTTGCCCTCGGCCACGCGCGCCGCGATGCCGGCGTCGTGCGGTGCGGTGATCGCGGACAGCAGGCCCACGTCGACCCGGCTGCGGGTGTAGTGCGTCATCAGCAGACCCGAGGCCAGCTTGGTGAGCTTGCCGATCATGCCCACGAACACCACGCGCTCCAGGCCGTTCTCCGCGGCCGCGCGCAGCGCCGCACCGGTGAAGTCCCCGACCTCGACGAAGCAGACCTCCGGCAGGTCCGGCAACAGGGCGCGGCCGCCGTGCTCCGTGCGCGCACCGGTGCACAGCACCACCGTCTGCTCCCCCTGCGCACCCATCACGTGCACGGCCTGGACCACGCTGGCGCGCCAGGACGCGGTCGAGAACGGCCGCACGATCCCGGTCGTGCCCAGGATCGAGATCCCACCCATGATGCCGAGCCGACGGTTGGTGGTCTTGCGCGCCATCCGCTCGCCGTCTGGCACCGACACCACGACGCGTACGCCGCGGCGCTCGAGGTCGACGACCTCGGCCACGGCCTGCGCGATCATCTGGCGTGGCACCGCGTTGATCGCCGGTCGCCCGACCTGCAGCCCGAGACCGGGCTTGGTGACGACCCCGACTCCCTCGCCGCCGTCGAGCGTCAGCCCGGTGCCGGCCGACCAGGTCGCGGTCGCCGTCAGGTGCGCTCCGTGGGTGACGTCGGGGTCGTCGCCCGCGTCCTTGACCACGACGGCCTCGGCGGACTCGTCGTCGAGGTCGACCCGCTCGGTGGCGAACGTGATGCGCCGCCCCGAGGGGAGTGCCACCTCCACCACCGGCTGCTGCGCGTCCTGGCGCAACAGCGCGGTCACCGCCGCCTTGGCGGCCGCGCTCGCACAGGTGCCTGTCGTCCATCCTGTGCGCAGCGCCTTCTGCCGTACCTTCGCCGTGCGCGGCAGGTCCGGCTCGGTGAGCTGCGGGTCGCCGGCATAGTCCCAGGTGCGCTCGACCGGGCTCACGTCCCGCCACCCCGCAGCGCCTCGCGGGCCGAGCGCTCCGCTCTGCGGTGCCCGTGGAAGTGGCCGGGGTGGTAGAGGTGCGAGCGCGTCCGCACCGATGTCTCGGCCAGCGCCGGTCCCACCAGCACCAGGGTGTGCTTCCACCACCGGCGGGCGCGGATCGTCTCGGCCAGGTCTGCCAGTGCGCAGCGGGCGACCGCCTCATCCTCCCAGCTGACCCGGTACGCCACCACGCACGGCGTGTCGTCGGGGTAGCCGCCGGCGGTGAGCTCGTGCTGCAGCTGCCGGGCCCGGGCCGCGGACAGGAAGAGCGCCATCGTGGCACCGTGCGCGGCGAACGCACGAACGGTCTCCCCGGCCGGCATCGGCGTCTTGCCGCCCTCCAGGCGGGTCAGGACCACCGACTGCGCCACCTCCGGAACGGTGAGCTCGGCGTCGACGACCGCAGCCGCTGCTGCCGCGGCGGACACACCGGGAACCGTCTCGTGGGCGATGCCGATCCGCTCGCAGATCGCCCGCTGCTCGGCGACCGCGCCCCACAGCGCCGGGTCGCCGCTGTGGATCCGGGCGACCCGCAGCCCGTGCTCGGCGGCACGGCGGTACAGCGGCTCGACGCCCTCCAGCGGCAGCGCCGCGGAGTCGACGACCTCGGCCCCCGCACGCGCGTGCATGAGCATGTCCTCGTGCACGAGACTGGACGCCCAGACCACCACGTCCGCCTCT
>Ga0299914_10002268_pt1 | contig 13201 bp, 16 predicted proteins | sample RVTome_10_FD_201361 | JGI IMG/M metagenome (GOLD analysis project Ga0299914, IMG submission 201361) | Soil microbial communities from uranium-contaminated site in the Upper Colorado River Basin, Wyoming, United States - RVT153D57 (version 2) ...
TGAGGCGTCGTATTCGTACAGCCCGAGATTGAAGATGCCGGCGACCTTGAACACCCCCTTCTGCGGGATCACCGCGAACGGCGTCAGCCGCCCCTCGGCGAAGAGCACCTCGAGGCTGTCGCCGACGTAGACGCCCAGGTTCTCCGCGAGATTCCGGCCGACCAGGATGCCGGACATCTCGCCCGGCTGCCGGGGCTGCAGCGCGGCGAGGCTGCCGGCCTGGAGCCGGTGCTCGACTTCCGTCACCGTCGCTTCGAGCTCGGGGATGACCCCCTTCACGGTGATCGGGACGGTCCTGTCGCCGGCCTGCGCCATGCCGATGCCGAGCATCACGGGCGCCGCTCCGACGACGCGCGGCAGCGCCCGCAGGCGCTCGACCTCCTCGTCCACGTTCTCGAACCCGCCGGCCTTGAAGACGTAGACGTGCGCCGCCGACCCGACCAGCCGGTCGCGCAGCTCCCCCTGGAGCCCCGTCATCAGCGCCAGCGCGATGAGCAGCGCCATCACGCCGACCGAGACGCCAATCACGGAGATCAGCGAGATCAGCGAAATGAACGCCTGCTTGCGCCTCGCGAGCAGGTAGCGAATCGCGACGAAGAACTCGAACGGTAGATCCATGCTCGTGATCCGCGCGGCCGGCTCAATTCTTTCTGGGCCGCATCAACGGGAACAGGATCACGTCGCGGATCGACGGGCTGTCCGTGAGCAGCATGACGAGGCGATCGATCCCGACGCCCTCGCCGGCGGCGGGGGGCATGCCGTATTCGAGGGCGCGGATGTAATCCTCGTCCATCGCATGCGCCTCGAGATCGCCGGCGGCGCGGCTGGCGATCTGCGCCTCGAAGCGGCGGCGCTGTTCGGCCGGGTCGTTCAGTTCGCTGAAGGCGTTGGCCACCTCGAACCCGCCGACGTACAGCTCGAAACGCTCGACGGTGTCCGGGTCGCCGGGCTTCTGCTTCGAGAGCGGCGACACCTCCGTCGGGAAGTCGAAGACGAAGGTCGGCTGGACGAGCGAGTCCTCGCTCCACCGCTCGAAGATCCCGGTCGTGATCCGGCCGGCGCCCCAGGCCGGATCGATCTCGAGACCCAGCCGGCGCGCGAGGTCGGCGGCCCGGCCGGCGTCGCGGAGATCGTCGGGCGCCACCTCGGTGCCCAGGCGCGCCGAGGCGGCGTCACGGGCGCCCTCCCGCAGCGACACGCGCCGGTACGGCGGCGCGAGCGAGATCTCGTGCCCGCCGAAGCGGATCCGGTCCGTCCCGATCGCCTCGCGCACCGCGAACGAGAGCATCTCCTCCGTCATCGCCATCAGGTCGCCATACTCGCTGTAGGCCTGGTAGAACTCGAGCATCGTGAACTCGGGGTTGTGCTGCGTCGAGATCCCCTCGTTCCGGAAGTTGCGGTTGATCTCGTACACCCGCTCGATGCCGCCCACGGTGAGCCGCTTGAGGTACAGCTCCGGCGCGATGCGCAGGAACAGCTCCATGTCGAGCGCGTTGTGATGCGTGACGAACGGGCGCGCGAGCGCGCCGCCCGCAATCGGCTGCATCATCGGCGTCTCGACCTCGAGATAGCCGCGCGCGTTCAGGAACGTGCGGAGCGCCGCCAGCACACGGCTGCGGACCTCGAACACGCGGCGCGAATCCGGGTTCACGATCAGATCGAGATAGCGCTGCCGGTACCGCGTCTCGATGTCGTGGAGGCCGTGCCACTTCTCCGGGAGCGGGATGAAGCACTTCGCCAGGAACTCGAGCCTCGACGCCCAGATCGTCAGCTCGTGGGTCTTCGTGCGGAACAGCCGTCCCTCGACGCCGACGAAATCGCCGAAGTCGAGCAGCCCGAAGACCGCGAATTCACGCTCCGGCAGCGCGTCCTTCCGGATGTAGACCTGGATGCGCGACCGGCCGTCGGAGATGACCAGGAAGTTCGCCTTCCCGAAGGTGCGGATCGCCAGAATCCGCCCCGCGGTCTTCGTCTCCGGCTTGTCGGCCTCGAGCTCCTCGCCCGTCCTCGGGCCGTGCGCCTCGACGAGGTCCGTCACCGTGTGGGTCCGCTCGTACGTGACCGGGTACGGATCGACCCCGAGACGCCGCAGCTCGTCGAAGTTGGCCCGGCGCTGCAACAGCAGATCGGATTCGCGCGCGTGTTCCGTCAATCAACCCCCAGCCCCGCGACCCGCGACCAGCGACTCGCGACTCGCGACTCCTCCCAGCTCCCAGCTCCTAGCTCCTAGCTACTCTCTTCTCAGATCCTTCCTCACGGCGTCGAGCACGCCGTTGACGAACGCCACGGCCTCCTCGCCGCTGTAGGTGCGCGTCAGCTCGAGCGCCTCGTTGATGACGACCTTCGCGGGCGTCCCGGGCGCGCTGAGCAGCTCGTAGACGGCGAGCCGCAGCACGGCCCGATCGAGGACCGCCATCCGCTCGAGGCGCCAGTTGTGCGCCCGCGCGGAGAGCCGCGCGTCGATCTCGGCGAGCCGCTCGATGGCGCCTCTCACCAGCCCGTTGGCGAACGCGCGCACGTCCTCGTCCACCTCGTCATCCGGGTCGTGCGCGGGCCAGTACGTCGCCACGGCCTCGTCCGGCGCGATCCGTCCGACCTCCCACTGATAGAGCATCTGGAGCGCCGCCGCGCGCGCGCGGCGCAGCCCCGCCGGGTCCATCCGGGTCATGGGCGCGCGCCGGCCCGGAGCCGCCGGACGAGCGCCGCCATCTCGATCGCCGCCGCGGCCGCCTCGAACCCCTTGTTCCCCGGCCCGTCGGGCACGCGCGCCTCGGCCTGCTCCCACGTGTCGGTCGTGAGCACGCCGAACGCCATCGGCACGCCGGTCTCCCCCGACGCCTCCTGGATCCCGTGCGCGACCGCCGACGAGATGTAGTCGAAATGGGGAGTCTCGCCGCGGATCAGGCAGCCGAGACAGATGACCGCGTCGTACTGGCCGGCCTCGGCGGCGGCCCGCGCCGCCTGCGGGATCTCGAACGCGCCGGGCACCTGGAACACGTCCACGTCGCCCTCGGCCGCGCCGGCCGCCGCCAGCGCCTCGCGCGCGCCCGCGCACAGGCGATCCGTGATCGCGGCATTGAACCGCGCCACGACGACGGCGAAGCGGTAGCCGGCGGCGTCCGGCAGCTCCGCGGGACGCGCCGATTCGGCGTGCCGCACGCTCAGCGCCCCTGGAAGGCCGGCTTCCGCTTCTCGAGGAACGCGCGGGTCCCCTCCCGCATGTCCTCGGTGCTGGCGACGAGCCCGAACAGCGTGGCCTCGAACACCTGCGCCTCCGGCAGCGCCATGCGGAGCCCCTTGTTCACCGCGTCGATGATGTACTTCACCGCGACCGGCGCCTTCGCCGCGAGCACCGCCGCCAGGCTGCGTGTCTCGGGCATCAGCTTGCCCGGAGGCACCACACGGTTCACCAGCCCGAGACGGTGCGCTTCCTGCGCGGTGACCTGCTCGCCCGTCAGCAGCAGCTCGAGCGCGCGGCCGGCGCCGACGAGGCGCGCGAGCCGCTGTGTCCCCGCATAGCCGGGGATGATGCCGAGATTGATCTCCGGCTGCCCGAGCCTGGCCGTCTCCGACGCGATGCGCAGGGTGCAGGCCATCGCCAGCTCGCATCCGCCGCCGAGCGCGAAACCGTTGATCGCCGCAATCACGGGCTTGCCCATGTTCTCGATCAGATCGAGCACGTGCTGGCCCCGCAGCGCGTGTTCCCGGCCGCCGGCCGGGCTCTGCTCGGCCAGCTCGTTGATGTCGGCCCCCGCGACGAACGACTTCTCGCCCGCGCCGGTGATCACCACCGCCCGCACGTCCTTGTCGTGCTTGAGCGCCAGGATCGTCCGCCTCAGCTCGTCCATCGTCTGGCTGTTGAGCGCGTTGAGAACCTTCGGGCGGTTGATCGTGATCACCGCGACCGCCCCGTCGCGCTCGATGAGGAGGTTGTTCAACGTGTCGAGGCCCTGTGCAGTGGAAGTCATGGGGTTGAGCGCTGCTCCGGATGAATGAGATCTCCGCAGTATACCTTCATGGGGTTCAGGGGTTCACAGGTTCACAGGGTTCATGGGGTTCATAGGATTCAGGTTCAGGGTTCATCGGGCTTCGGTCGCTCGCCGCACCGCGCGGCGGCGGACCGCGAGCAGGGCGAGGGCGCCGGCGGCGGCGCCGGCGAAGTCGGCCGCGACGTCCCTGGGCTCCGGCGTCCGGCCGGGAACGAAGCTCTGGTGCCACTCGTCCGTGACGCCGTAGAGCGTGGACAGCAGGATGGCGAGCGCGGCCCGGCGGGCAGTCACGGTTCGGATGCCGCCGGCGAGCGCGCGCGCGAGGAGGGCGCCGAGCACCGCATAGATGCCGAAGTGAACCACCTTGTCGAGGAATCGCCCGGGGAGGGGATCGGGAGTGACGATGGAGGACGCGATGAAAATCGCGGTCATGTGGAAGGCGACCGGGCCCCAGAGGAACAGCAGCTTCACGGCAGGACGAATCTGGTCGCCAATCGGCTTACCGGCGATCAGAGCGGCAGCGGGTACATCAGCCACCCGAACACGAAGGCGGCCGCCACGAACCCGCCGAACATCATCGCGCCGGTCCTGAGCTGTTCGCGCGGCTCGTCGCGGAGCAGGGCGGCGAACACGGTCGAAACCATCAGCGAGAACACGGCGAGCAGCAGGAAATGGCTGCTCATTTCCGGCCCTTCGCGATGTCGAAGGCGTCGAGGATCACGAGGAAGTTGAGCAGGCCGGCCACGATCAGAAAGGTGTTGCCGTATTCGTAGGTCACCGACGTGACGGTGCCCTCCCCCGCGCCAGCAAGGCGGGCGGCGAGCCACGGCAGGCCGAGCCCCATGTCGGCGACCGCCGCGAGGGCCACGAGCGGCTCGCGCGTATCGAAGGGGAAGATCCGTCCGTCGAGCATCAGCCCGATCACGAACATGATCGGGAGCACCGTCATGAACACGATGGCTTTCTGCCGGCGCCCGAGCCAGAGGTGCCCGGCCCCCGGCAGCGCCCATCCCGCCGCGCAGACGAGCGCGAGCGTTCCCGGCTCCGACTCGTCGCGCGCGCGCGCGACGGTGGTGGACTTCGAAGTCATACCCCTCGGAATGATAGCGCATCCGGCCGATCGCCGGCCGCGGCAATCGTCTGCTGGAGCAGCCATCCGCCAGCGGCGCCAAGCGGCAGCGCCGAAGCGAAACGGCTCGCATTCGATCCCGCGACGACGCCCGTCCACTCCAGCCCGACGCTCAGCAGGATCGGCGCGGCGGCAACAGCGAGCGCGATCCGCACCGCCTGAACGCCCGCGGTGCGCCGTCGCCGGCCGGACGCGAACGCGGCCAGCGCTCCGGCGGCGCCCGCCAGATACAGGCCGAAGCACCGGCCGCAGACCGGCATCTGCACGCCCGCGACCTCGAAGCTCCGCTCGGGCTGCTGATGGCAGAGGATCGATCCGCTCCCGTAGACGGCCAGCGTGCCCAGCGGCGCCACACCGCGCGAGAGCGCCACGGGCGCCAGGACGAGCAGCAGCAGCCAGAGCGACGCGGCGGCGGGCAGGGCCGCGACCGGCAGGGTTCGCATCCGGCTATTGTTCGCGAGCCGCGGCCCCTCTGGCAATGCTGGTGTCCTGACCGCGTGGTTCGTGGCAGCAGGCCGCTGAAACATGCCGGCTTGAACGGAAACTGGAGGATGGTAAATGAGAGCCCGTGGAGTTGGGCGCTTTTCCATGTTCCATTTACCATTTTCCATGCAGGATGCGCGTTTCAGCATCCTGCTGGGGCCGCGGGCTCTCCTGGCTGGCGCCCTGGTCCGCCGCCACGTAGCCGGTCCGCGCGCGCGGCCGCAGCTCGGGCCTCGAGGTGACGCGGACGACGATGCGGCGGAAGCGGCCGTCGGTGCGGGGATTGCGCGGCGAGTAGCCGATGGAGTACTGGCTGGAGAGTTCCGCGGCGATCGCGTCGTACACGCGGCCCAGCTCGCGCGCGCTCTCCGGGAAGAACGCCTGCGCCCCGGTTTCCTGGGCGAGCGTGCGCATGGCGTACTGCGACTGGGAGAAGATGGGGGACCCGCTGGCGCTGCGCTCGAGCTGGAACTCCGACGAGAGCGCAATCGGGTAAATGCTCACCCCGCTCGTCCGCGCCACCTCCAGCACGTCGTCGAACCCGATGAGGCTCGCCGTGTCGGCGCCGTCGGAGAGCACCGCGAGCGCCTGCCGCCGGACCTCGCCGGCGGCGTCGCTGGCGCGCCGGCCGAACTGTTTGAGCGCGACGTACAGCGCGTTGTGCAGCGCCGTCCCGCCCCCCGCGGCCGTGCTGCGGATCGCGTCGTCGATCGCCGGCTGATCGCCGGTCAGCGGCGCGAGCACCTGGACGCGATCGTTGAAGGCCACCACTGCCGCGCGATCGCCGGCGCGCAGCGTGCGCGCGAAGCCGAGCGCCGCGTCATGCACGAGCTCCATGCGGTGCCGCATGCTGGAGCTGGTGTCGAGCAGGATGATGAGGTCGATCGGCACGGCGCTCGATTCGAAGAACCGGACGTCCTGCTGCACGCCGTCCTCGAACACCGCGAAATCCTCCGCGGCGAGGCCCGTCACGAACTTCCGCGCCTTGTCCGTGACCGTGACGTTGAGCGAGACGAGGCTCGCGCCGCTGCGAAACACGGGTGCCTGATCCGCCGGGGCCGTCTGCGCGGCGCCGGGCACGGCCGCCAGGGTGGCGAACACGATGAGAACGGCGAGGCGTATCAAAGCAGGTCCCTCCTCGCGTGAGGCCGTTTGCAAGGCGTGTTCCGAGGCGACGCGCCGCCTCCACCCGCCGGAACGGCCGGACTGCCACCGCGGACGGCCTTTCGGCTCACAGCCCGTTCAGGCGGCCGAACTGCTCCTCGTAGCGCGTGCGGAACTCGAGCCACGTGTAGGCGTGGCTCTGCCCGCCGAGGTGCTCGAGCGCATACGTCGCCGCGACGCCGCCGAGCCGCGCGCAGACCTCGTAACCGGCGCCCCGCGCCACCCCCTTCATGAAGCCGCCGCGGAACGCGTCGCCGACGCCGGTCGGATCGACGATCCGGTGCGGCGTGACGGCCGGGACCTCGCGGCGGCCGCTCCGCTCGTGGATGACGCAGCCGTGCTCCCCGCGGGTGACGACCAGCGCGGCGGCTTGGTCGAGGATCGAGGCCTCGTCGAGGCCGGTCTTCTGTCGAATCAGCTCGAACTCGTAGTCGTTGCAGATGACGAGCCGCGCGCCGGCAATCCCCTCGCTCAGCTCGTCGCCGTCCATCCGGGCGCACTGCTGGCCCGGATCCCAGATGAACGGGATGCCGAGCGTCCGGCACTCGTCCGCGTACTGCAGCATGGCGCCGGGATCGTTTGGCGAGACGATTGCGAGGCTGCAGCCGTCCACGGTCCGGAACGACAGTTCGCCCGCGTTGGCCATGGCCCCCGTGTAGAACGACGCGATCTGGTTGCTCGCCGAGTCCGTGCTGCAGAAGAAGGACGCCGTGAACTTCCCCTCGACCTGCTTCACCAGCGAGGTATCGATGCCGGCCGCGTCCAGCCACCGGCGGTAGTCCTCGAAGTCCTGCCCGGCGGTCGCCATCAGCTTCGGCCGCTCGCCGAGCAGCGCGAGCGTGTAGGCGATGTTCGGCGCGCAGCCGCCGCGGCGCTTGTCCATCGAGTCCACGAGAAAGCTGAGGCTGACGCGCGACATGTGCTCCGGCAGGAAGTGCTCGGTGAACTTCCCGGGAAACGACATGAGATAGTCGAACGCGATCGAGCCGGTGACGATGATGCTCATGCTCTCTCGTAATCCGTGGTCCGTAGCCCGTAGCCCGTAGCCCGTGGTCCGTGGTCCGTAGCCGGCTCGCCCGCCGTAGGGCTCGGCTGTGCCAGGCGCGAAGGCGGGTGGTCCGTGATCCTCAGGCCGGCAGCCGCGGGTCGGCTACGTGACGGCCAGATACTTGCCGATTAGTGGCGCCAGCTCTTCCCGGGTCCGGGCCGGGACGGCGTCGGGCCTCGTGATGATCGCGTACTTCAGGGCGGTGGCGCACTCGCACGTCCGGTCGAACGGCAGCTCCTCGACGGCGGCCGCGATCACCTGCTGGGCGGTCTTCGCGTTCTGCGTCAGGTTCGCGACGATCATCTCCACGGTGACGTGATCGTGATCGGGATGCCAGCCGTCGTAGTCGGTGACGAGCGCGATCGTCGAGTAGCAGATCTCGGCCTCGCGCGCGAGCTTCGCCTCCTGGAGATTGGTCATCCCGATGACGTCCATGCCCCAGGCCCGGTAGAGCTGCGACTCGGCCAGCGTCGAGAACTGCGGCCCCTCCATGCAGACGTAGGTGCCGCCCCTGTGCACGGTCGCGCCGGCCGATTGCGCCGAGCGGAACGCGATGTCGCTCAGGAGCCGGCAGAAGGGATGCGCGAAGCCGACGTGCGCCACGAGCCCGCGCCCGAAGAACGTCGAGAGGCGCCCGCGGGTGCGATCCAGGAACTGATCCGGGATGACGAGATCGAGCGGCCTGTACTCGTGCTTGAGGCTGCCGACGGCGCTCGCCGAGAGGATGTACTCGACGCCGAGCGTCTTGAACCCGTAGATGTTCGCGCGGAAGTTCAGCTCGGACGGCAGCAGCCGATGCCCCGCGCCGTGCCGCGCGAGGAACGCCACGCGCCGGCCGCGCAGCGTGCCGGTGACGTACGGCGCGGACGGCTCGCCGAACGGCGTGGCGACGGTCCGCTCCTCGCGGTCGGTCAGCTCCGCCATGTCGTACAACCCGCTGCCGCCGATGATGCCGATGGTGATGGCCATGGGTGTTGTGTGACTGCCTGGGACTGCTCCGGGGGCGGCGCTCGGGATTCACTGAGTTGACACCGCGCGCCTCATGTCGCGCAGGCCTTCACAGGCCTGCTTCGGCGCACGCGGCGGACCAAACGGTCCGCGCTCCTGGCTCCATCAGGATTCCCGCGCCAGGGCGCTTCACGAAACCGCAGCCGGCTCGACCGACCGCCGGCCGTCCGCCTCTCTGATGTATCCCGCCGCGATGTCCGGATCGTGCTCGAAGAATATCAGATATTCCCGGTCGACGGCGTCGCGCAGCAGACGGCGCTTGAACGCGAGCGTGTCCATCGGATAGAGGTCGTAGCCCATGATCCACGGGTCGTCGATGTGCGCCGCCGTCGGCACGATGTCCGCCGGGAACACCGCCGTGCGCCCGCCCGATTCGATGAACACGACCTGGTGATTCGTCGCGTGGCCGCCGCTCCGCACGACCCGCACACCCGGCATCACCTCGCCATCCTCCGGCCTGAAATCCACGACGCCGGCCTCGAGGAGCGGTATGAAGTCCTCGGGGATGTAGCTGGCCCGGTTGCGCTCGTGGGTGTGCGTGGCGTCCTCCCACTCGGCGGTGCGGATGATGTAGCGCGCCCGCGGAAAGGCCGGAACGATCTCGCCGGACTCGAGCCGCGAGGTGCAGCCGCCGGCGTGGTCGAAGTGCAGGTGGGTGGCGAGCACGACGTGGATGTCCTCGCGCCGGAGCCCCGCCGCCTCGAGCGAGTGATCGAGGTGGCGCTCGCGCTGAATCGCGTAGATGTCCACGTTCTTCGGGCTCATCTTCCCGCCAATCCCCGCGTCGATGATCATCGTCTTTTCGCCGCGAACGAGGAGCGGACGCAGCCCCAGACGGATGCGGTTGCGCGCATCGGCGGGGGCGCGCCGCTCCCAGAGCGGCTTCGGCACGACACCGAACATCGCGCCGCCGTCGAGGCCGAAGAGGCCGTCGGAGAGGGAGATGAGGTCCAGGTCGCCGAACTTCATCGCGCCTCTGTCAATTCCACCAGCACCCCGTGCGCGCTCGCGGGATGGATGAATGCCACGAGCGAGCCATGTGCCCCCTCGCGCGGTGTCTCATCAATCAGGCGCACCCCGTGGGCCTTCAGACGTTCCAGCGCGGCGTGGATGTCGTCGACCCGCAGCGTGATGTGATGCAGCCCGGGGCCGCGCCTCCCCACGAACTTCGCAATCGGCGAATCCTCCGCCGTCGCCTCGAGCAGCTCGATCGCCGCCTCCCCCGCCGGGACGAAGTGCGCCCGCACGCGCTGCGAGGCGACCTCCTCGGGCGCCTCGATCTCCAGCCCCAGGGCGTCGCGATAGAACGCCAGCGCCTCCGAGATGTTCGACACCGCGATGCCGATGTGATCGATGCGGGCTTTCATCGCTCGCTTCCCTTCATGACCCGGAGCCCACGAAGACACGAAGACACGAAGACAAACACCCAGGAATCCTTCGTGTCCTTCGTACCCTCGTGCTCTTCGTGGTAGCCGTCGGCGCGTGTTCCGTGACAATCCAGGTGAAGCTTGCATTGAATCAACGGTACCGTCGTGGCCGTCGTGACGCCGTGCTGCCTGTCGGCCGTCACTGCCGCACCGCCCGTTCCACGATCCTCTCGACCGCCGTATACGGATCGAGCTCGCGCGCGGCGATCCGGTCCAGCGTACGATCGAATTCTCCCGGTTCGAGCACGTCCCGTTCCACGAACTGGAGGAAGCGCCCGGCCAGCAGTTCGCGGACACGCCACTCGGCGCGCGCGCGGCGGCGGCTCCCGCGCTCGGCCGCCGTGTGCGCCCGGAACCGCTCCACGGCCTCCAGCAGCTCCGGCACGCCCTTCCCCGTCGTCGCCTCCGTCTTGACGATCGGCGGGCGCCAGTCGCCCTCGCCGAACGAACCCAGCGAGAGCAGCGCTTCGATCGACAGCACCGTGCGGTCGGCCCCCTCGCGATCGGCCTTGTTCACCACGAAGATGTCCGCGATCTCCATGATGCCCGCCTTGAGCGCCTGTACCTCGTCGCCGCTGCCCGGCACGATCGTGACAATCGAGATGTCGGCGGTGCGGACGATGTCCACTTCGTCCTGGCCGACGCCGACGGTCTCGATGATGACGATCTCCTTGCCGGCGGCGTCGAGGACGAGCGCGACCTCGCTCGTCGCGCGCGCGAGCCCCCCCAGATGCCCGCGCGTCGCCATGCTGCGGATGAATACGCCGGCATCGCCGGCGTGCGCCTGCATGCGGACGCGGTCGCCGAGGATCGCGCCGCCCGTGAACGGGCTCGTCGGATCGACGGCCACCACGCCGACGGTCCGGTCGGACGCGCGGATGTGCGAGGTGAGACGGTCGACGAGCGTGCTCTTGCCGGCGCCTGGCGGCCCCGTCACGCCGATCACGTAGGCCTGCCCGGTCCTGGGGAAGACGCGCCGGACGAGTTCCGCGCCGGCAGGCGATTCGTCCTCGATGAGCGAGATCGCGCGCGCGATGGCGCGCGGGTCGCCCGAGAGGACCCGTTCGGAGAGGGGCCGATCCGTCACTGTCCGAGGAGCTGGCGCGCGATGACGAGCCGCTGGATCTCGCTCGTGCCCTCGCCGATGGTCAGCAGCTTCACGTCGCGGAAGTACTTCTCGGCGGGGTAGTCCTTGACGAACCCGTAGCCGCCGTGGATCTGCACGCAGTCGTCGGCCGCCCTGACCGCGATCTCGCTCGCGAAGAGCTTCGCGGTGGACGACTCGCGCGTGGTGCGCTCGCCCCGGTCGCGGAGGTGCGCGGCGCGATACGTGAGGAGCCGCGCGGCCTCGATGCGGGTCGCGTTGTCGGCCAGCTTCCACTGGATCGCCTGGAACGACGCGATCGGCTGCCCGAACTGGCGGCGCTCCTTCGCGTAGGTCCGCGCCGCCTCGTACGCGCCCTGCGCGAGGCCCACCGAGAGCGCCGCGATGCCGATCCGGCCGGCGTCGAGCACCTGCAGCGTGTTGATGAACCCCTGGCCCTCCCCGCCGAGCAGGTTCGCCGCCGGGACGCGGCAGTTCTCGAAGATGACCTCGCTCGTGTCGCTGGCGCGCATGCCCAGCTTGTTCTCCTTTTTCCCGGCCGACATGCCCGGCGTGCCGTGCTCGACGACGAAAGCGGAGATGCCCCGGCTGCTCTTCGCGCGATCGGTGACGGCCATGACGACCATCACGCCGCCGGTCCGGCCGTGCGTGATGAACGTCTTGGCGCCGTTCAGCACCCAGCACTCCCCCTGCCGCACGGCCGTCGTCCGCATCCCGGCCGCGTCGCTGCCGGCGCCGGCCTCGGTCAGGCCCCAGGCGCCGAGCACTTCGCCCCGCACCAGCCGGGGCAGGTACCGCTCCTTCTGGGCGTCGGTGCCGAACATCGAAATGTGGGACGTGCAGAGCCCGTTGTGCGCCGCGACCGAGAGCGCCACCGCCGGGCAGACGCGGGCCAGCTCCTCGATGCAGATGCAGTAGTCGACGGCCGACATCCCGGATCCGCCGTACCGCTCGTCGAAGGTGATGCCCGTCAGCCCGAGGGCGGCCAGCTTCGGGAGCAGGTCCATCGGGAACTGCTGCGCCTCGTCCCACGCCATCACGTGGGGGCGGATCTCGGCCTCCGCGAACTCACGCACGGTGCGCCGGAGGAGCTGCTGGTCGTCCGTGAGACGGAGGTCCATTCTGTTGAAAATGTATCATGCCGGGGCTCGGGGCTCGGGGCTCGGGGCTCGGAGCATTACTTCATCTCGGTGGTCCGTGGTCCGTCTCGAAGTGGGCGGACGGTGTATCCTGTTCCGCATGCCGAACCGTTCGACGCTCTGTGCGACTCTCGTTGCGCTCACGCTTCTCGCCGTCCCCTCCACCGCGTCCGCCGACTTCACGGCCTTCATCGGATCGACCACGACGCCCGACAACCGGTTCGCGCGCGGGCTGGCGATCGGGATGGGACTCGTGATCGTGGGGTTCGAGTTCGAGTACGCGGACACGAACGAGGAAGTCACCGACCTCGCGCCGGGCCTCCGGACGTTCATGTTCAACGGGCTGCTGCAGACGCCGTTCCCGATCGCGGGCATGCAGTTCTACGGGACGGCGGGCGCGGGGGCGTATCGCGAGCGGCTGCTCGACGAGACGGAAACCCACGTCGGCATCAACGTGGGGGGCGGCGTGAAGGTGTCGCTGATCGGCCCGATCAGGCTGCGGCTGGACTACCGGGTGTTCACGCTGAGCGGAGAACCCCGGCACTCGAAGCCGCAACGCTTCTATGCCGGGATCAACGTGAAGTTCTGAGCGCGCGTGGACGCGGCGAACGCTCGCCGCGTCCAGACCCGCTCACTTCGCCACGGGCGTGAGGTTCAGGCGGCTGACGTTCGCGAAGACTCCCACGAACTGCTTCACCATCGCCTGGTT
>Ga0299914_10002269_pt1 | contig 13196 bp, 14 predicted proteins | sample RVTome_10_FD_201361 | JGI IMG/M metagenome (GOLD analysis project Ga0299914, IMG submission 201361) | Soil microbial communities from uranium-contaminated site in the Upper Colorado River Basin, Wyoming, United States - RVT153D57 (version 2) ...
GAAGTAGGTGAACTGGGTGATCTCCATGCCGTCGCACCAGACCTCCCAGCCGAGGCCCCAGGCGCCTAGCGTCGGGCTTTCCCAGTCGTCCTCGACGAAGCGGATGTCGTGGGCGAGCGGGTCGATTCCGATCGCTTCGAGGCTCTGGAGATAGAGGTCTTGCAGATCCTCGGGCGACGGCTTCAGGATAACCTGGAACTGGTAATAGTGCTGCAGCCGGTTGGGGTTCTCGCCATAACGGCCGTCGGTCGGCCGGCGCGAGGGCTGCACATAGGCGGCCCGCCAGGGCTCGGGCCCGAGGGCGCGAAGGGTCGTGGCGGGATGAAAGGTACCGGCGCCGACCTCAATGTCGTAGGGCTGCAGGATGACGCAGCCCTGTTCGGCCCAGAATCGCTGCAGGACCAGGATCAGCTCTTGAAAGCTCGAAGGGCGATTCGCGCTCACCGACACTCGATCCGGGAGAAAACGGGCGCGGACAATAGCATGGCCCCGGAGGCGGTCAAAGGCGGCGACCTCGGGCCTGCCGCTGCGCCGAACTGGCGCAACGGCAGCCTTCCCCGGGGTCGAAATAGGCGCCGCAGCGGGGGCATTCCACGAGCTCGATGGTTCCCGCAGGCCGACTGCTGCCGGCGCTCCGTCGCCCCACGGCCCGGGCCTGGCGGGTGCGCTGCAGCTTGCCGATCATGGCAAAGGCCCGCCACACCAGGACGATCACCAGGATGGTGAACAGAAGCTTGGTCAGAGTGAGGCCGAACACGACGCGTTCCGATTCATGTGATGGCTAGAGGCCGTAGCGCGCCCAGAGCGCCCGCTCGGCCAGGCTGTCGAGCAGCCCGTGCACGAAAGCCTGGGAATCGATGCTCCGGCCGACACCGAGACGCCGCTGCCACCACGGCCGGACCATGCTTACATGGGGCAGCCTGACCTTGCTGCCGTATCGCTGCCGCAACACCTCGTGCATGTTGCCGATGCGGTCCACGAGTCCCGTGTCCACGGCAGCCCGGCCGGTCCAGATCTGGCCCTCGAACAGCTCCTCGTCGGGGCCCTTCAAACGGTCGCCCCGCCGCTCCCGCACCGCCTGCTTGAAGCTGGTGTGGATGTCGTCGAGGATGCCGTGCAGGCGGGCGACGTCGTCGGGATCCTGGGGGCGAAACGGGTCGAGCATCGCCTTCTTGGAGCCGGCGGTGTGCAGCCGGCGCTCGATGCCGAGGCGGCCGATCGCCTCGGCGAAGCCGAAGCTCGCATGCAGCACGCCGATCGAGCCGACGATCGAGTTGGCCTCGGCGAACAGCTCGTCGCCGGCGAGCGCCAGCCAATAGCCGCCGGACGCCCCGACGTCCTCGATGAAGGCGAGCACCGGGATCTTGGCCTCTCCCGCGAGACCGCGAATCCGCTGGGCGATCAGGTCGGACTGCACTGCCGAGCCGCCGGGCGAGTTGATCACCAGCGCCACCGCCTTGGCGCCACGCACCTTGAATGCCCGCTCGAGCGCCGGGTTGACGGAGTTCAGAGTTAGACCCGTGCCGCGCAGCGGCATGCCGCCGATCACGCCTGACAGACGGATCACCGGCACGACCGGCACCCGCGGCCGCAGGAGCGGCCAGTTGATCCAAGGCCTGAGCTTTTGGTCTGTCATGGCCTATCCGGCAGGCATCTCGTCGGCAAGCGGCAGTGCTCTGGCGTGGCGCAGCACCGCGGTCGCCGCGCCAGTGTAGCTGCCATCCGGCCCGTGCAGCACGAGGCCGCGCATCAGCCGGACCTTGCCGCGCGCGCCCCGGCGGCCTTGCACCAAAATTCGCTTGGCCGGGCGGCGGTCGCTTGCCGGCCACAGCGGGAACAGCACGAGGTCGCCGATCGTTCCCGTCAGAGCGGTTAGGATCTCGGTGAGGCGATCCGAGCGATGGATCAGCGTCAGGCGTCCTCCCGGCTTCAGCATCCGGATGCAGCCGGCGAGCCAGCGGACGAGATCGAGCTCACCCTCGTGGTGGGCGAGGGCGCGCCCGGGAACGGGTGATGCCGGCGCATCCTCAGTTGCGAGATGCGGCGGATTGGTCATCACATGGTCGAAGCTCGCGCCCGAGAGGCGGGGGGGCGGCGGGTCGAGATTGCCGGCGATCACCTCGACCTGCCCTGCGCGCCCGTTCTGCTCGATGTTATGGCTGGCGATCCGCGCCAAGCTTCGCTCGATCTCCACACCGACTATCCGACAGTCCGGGACGCGGGCCAGGAGGCACAGGCTGGCTGCGCCGGTCCCCGCACCGGCATCCAGCACCCGCTCGCCGGGCGAGGCCGGCACCGCGGCTGCCAGCAGCACCGGGTCGATCGCCACCCGGTATCCCTGCGCCGGTTGGCTGAGCCGCACGGCGCCGCCGAGCAGGCTGTCGTCGGTCAGCTGGTCAGGCACCGGCGAGCGAATCCCTGGCCTCGCGGAGCAGCCGTTGGGCCTGTTCCAGCTGGTGCTTCTCGACCATCAGCCGGCGTGGGATCGCGCCGATGCTGCCTTCCACGCCGCTCACATGGTCGTCGAGCAGCACGCACCGGATGCCCGCGGCCGCCAGGATTGCCTGGGCCCAGGACAGATGGACGAGGTCGTTGCTGCGCAGCAGTTCCCGCATGATCGGCGCATCCTATATTGTTCGCCGCGCCTCAGCCAAGTTTGCATTGCGGCCTGAGCCCTGATAGCAACACACCAGCGACGCCCGATCGCGTCGCCTCCCGGAGGATGCCGGCTTGACCGCCCTGACTTCGCAGGTCCGAGAGCCGCCGATGCGTGGCAAGCTGGAGTCGCTGCAGGCGCTGGTCGACGCCGACATGCGCTTGGTCAACCAGCTCATCGTGGAGCGGCTCGACAGTCCGATCCGCCTGATTCCCGAGCTTGCCGGGCACCTGATCGCGGCCGGTGGTAAGCGGGTGCGGCCGATGCTCACCCTGATCACAGCCCAGCTGTGCGGATATTACGGCAAGCGCCATCTCAGCCTGGCGGCGGCGGTGGAATTCATCCACAGCGCGACGCTGCTGCACGATGACGTCGTGGACCAGAGCGATCTCAGGCGCGGCCTCGCGACCGCCAACGCGATCTGGGGGAACAAGACGAGCGTGCTGGTGGGCGATTTCCTGTTCGCCCGGGCCTTTCAGCTCATGGTCGAGGACGGCAGCCTGGACGTCCTCTCGATCCTCGCCAACGCGTCCGCGGTGATCGCCGAGGGCGAGGTGGCGCAGCTGATGACGGCCAACGATGCCAACACCACGGAGGACGCCTACATCCGGGTGGTCACTGCCAAGACGGCGACACTGTTCGCGGCCGCGGCCCAGATCGGGGCCGTGGTCGCCGAGCGTCCCGGCTCGGAGGTTGAGGCGCTCCGGTTCTATGGCGAGAGCCTCGGCATCGCGTTCCAGCTGGTCGACGACGTGCTCGACTACAACGCGCGCGAGGTCGTGCTGGGCAAGAGCGTCGGCGACGATTTCCGTGACGGCAAGGTCACCCTGCCGATCGTCCTGGCATTCGGGCGCGGGACCGAGGAGGAACGTCGTTTCTGGAGGCGGACGCTGGAGAACAGCGAGCAGGATACGGAGGACCTCGCCCGGGCGATCGAGTTGCTCGAACGCCATGGCGCGCTCACCGACAGCCTTGTCAGAGCCGCGCGCTACGGTGATCTGGCGGCCCGCGCGCTGACTGTTTTTCCCGCCTCGCCGGCCAAGCAGGCGATGCTGGACCTGGTCGACTTCTGCATTGAGCGCGCGTATTGAGACGACGTCACGGGCAGTTCGCACGTTGCCCCGGGCGCCGGAAATGTCTATATGCGGGCCGCCGGTCGTCGGAGTGTAGCTCAGCCTGGTAGAGCACCGTCTTCGGGAGGCGGGGGTCGCGTGTTCGAATCACGCCACTCCGACCAATCAGCCCCGCCCGCCTCGCGTTCTTGCCCGCTCTCGAAACGGAATTCCGCGTCGACCGCGGCCCGATAGCGGTGCATGCATCGACATCATCAGAGTTGTGGATTCCTCGGCCGCAGCGGGCTAGCATCCCGGCCACCGGCCACGGGGGCGTGCGAAGCCCGGGCGAGGCGTCGGCGGCTTGACCTCCGAGCGGGGCGAGAACGGATTTCGGGAACGCTCTGGCCCCTGGCGCTTCATGCTTCTTTCAAGATGAATTGCTTAACTGACTGAAGATCCCGGGCGAACGAATGACAAAACTCTGCATACGCATTCTGGGTTGCGGCGATGCCTTCGGCAGCGGCGGCCGTTTTCAGACCTGCTATCACATCGATAGCACGGAGAGCGCGACGCTCCTCGACTGCGGAGCGACGGCGCTGGTCGCCATGCGCCGCTTCCATGTCGAGCCCGCGAGGATCGACCGGGTCCTGATCAGTCACCTGCACGGCGATCACTTCGGCGGCCTGCCATTCCTGCTGCTCGAAGCGCAGTTCGTGAGCCGTCGGAAGCGACCTTTGCTGATCGCCGGTCCGCCGGGCATCCGGCAACGGCTGCACGACGCCCAGGAGGTGCTGTACCCCGGCTCCTCGCAGCTGAACCTTCGGTTCCCGCTCGAGATCGTCGAGCTCGAGGCGGGGCGGAGGGCCCGCTTCGGCGACCTGGCGGCCACGCCTTTCGACGTGATCCATCCGTCGGGCGCACCGTCCTTCGCCCTGCGGCTCAGCTGGCGCGACAAGGTCGTGGCGTTCTCGGGCGACACCGAGTGGACCGACGCCTTGATCGAGGTCGCCAGCGGCGCCGATCTGTTCATCTCGGAATGCTACGGGTACGAGGCCAACGCCCCCTACCACCTGAACTTCAAGGTCCTGAGCGCGCGACGCCAAGAGCTTCGGGTCAAGCGGCTGCTGCTGACCCATCTCAGCAGCGAGATGCTGTCCAGAGCCGGCGATCTCGACTGCGACGTTGAGGTTGCGGAAGACGGCATGCTGATCGAGCTGTAAGCCCGCCGCGTTCGCGACCGCCGAAGGCTTGGCTCAGCCTTTCTTGGTGGTTGCGGCATAGAAACGCGCCACCTGCCGCTGCAGCTCCGGATCGAGGTGCCCCCTCGCCTGCGCCGCCACGTCCTCCGGCAGCCCGTACAGAGCTTCGGCGAGGCCGCCTGTGATGCAGGCGAGCGTGTCGGCATCGCCGCCGAGCGAGACGGCGTTGCGGACCGCGTCCTCGTAATCATCGGCCTCGAGCGCGCAGATCAGCGCCTCGGGTACCGTACCATCGCACGTTTCGTCGAACCCGTAGGTCGGTCGAATGGCATCGACCCTCCGGTCCAGATCATAGTCGAACCGGGCCGCGATCTCGGAGCGGATCGCCTCGGGCGGCACTCCTTCTCGCGCCCGCCACATAGCGAGCGTCGTGGCCTGTGCACCCGCGATGCCGCGCGCATGGTCGTGGGACGCGGCGGACGAGCGACGGGCCAGGTCCAGCGCTTCGGCTTCGTCACGGGCGAGCCAGGCGACCGGGCTGACGCGCATGGCCGAGCCGTTGCCGAAGCTCCCGTAAGGCGCAAGGCCGTCAGAGGCCACCCAGTGGGCAAACCAGCCGCCGTAGCCGCGATCCGGGTAGCGCCGGCCGTAGTCCTTCAGGAAGGTCGCGAAGTCACCCTCCCGCAGTATGCAGTCTGCCACCGCGACCGTGCACACGGTATCGTCGGTAAAGGTCGTGCCCTCACCGAACAGAGGGAAATCCTTGGTCTTGATCGGGCTGAACTCGTAAATGGAGCCGATGATATCGCCGGCGATCGCTCCGAGCATGCCGTACTCCCGTTTCAGGTCCCCTGCCCTGCTTGCCTCGCCATGATGCGCCGGCTGCCGACCTCGCTCAAGGCGATGCCGCCCAGGATCATCGCCAGCGCCAGAAGGACCGTCGGCGCAGGCCGCTCGCCCAGGAACAGCATGCCCATGAGCAGCGCCCAGACCGGGATCAGGTAGTTGATGAACGAGGTAAAGCTCGGCCCGGCGACGACGACGAGCTTCAGAAAAACCACGGTGGGGATGGCGGTCGCGGTCACGCCGAGGCCGATCAGCGCGGCCAAGGGCAGGCCCGGCGCCACGGGCAGCTCTGTCAGCGCGCCCGGCGTGCCGATCGGCAGCATGACCGCGCTGCCCATGAGCATCATGCCGGCCGCAGCGACGAGGGCATCGGCGGGCGGGCGGTGCCGCGCGAGGATCGTGTTGATAGCGTAGCACACTGCGCCGCCGAGCACCGCGAGCTCGTACAGGAGATCCGTTCCCTGCCCTCTCAGCTCGAGCAGCGCCTTCGGCCCGATCAGCAGCACGAGCCCGGCGAAACCGAGCAGGAAGCCCATGGCCTTGGTGACGTTGAGGCGCTCGTCGGCGACCAGGAAGTGGGCAAGCACCATGACGGTGAGCGGCATGATTCCCATCAGGATCCCGGCGAGGCCGCTGTCGATCCGCTGCTGGCCGAAGCTGATCAGCCAGAACGGCAGGCAGTTGCCGACCACCGCGAGCGCGATGCTGGACAGCCAGAACCGACGGTCGCGGGGGAATCGCAGCCCGCTCACGAGCGCGAGCGCGGTCAGGAGCACGGCTGCGATCGCAAGTCGGACCGTCACCAGGGCGGCGGGGCTGAACGCGCGCACCGCGATCCCGGTCAGCATGAAGGCGCTGCCCCACATCGCGACCAGGGCGAGGAGCAGCAGCCAGTGAGCGAGCGGGCGCGACATGGGGAGGGCGATCCAGAAGTGGCCGGGATGGTTCGCCGGCCTCGACGATCAGATCACCTTAGAGCCTGGACGCGCCCCGGTCGACCCGCCGGGGCGCCCGATCGGCTCAGGCGGCGTCGCTCACTTGTAGGAGGACGATGCCGAGCGCGACCAGGCTCGCCGCGAGCACGCGCCGGCGCCCGAACGGCTCATGCATCAGCCGGGTGCCGATCAACGCCGCGATGATGACGCTGGTCTCCCTGAGCGCCGAGACGTGCGCCATGGGCGTCAGGCTCATCGCCCAGATGACCAGCCCGTAGGCGACCGCGGCCAGGACGCCGCCGAGGGCTGCCGGCCGCCAGCCCCGTTCCAGCGCGATCGCCAGATCGCTGCGCCGTCGCCAGGCGACCAGGATGCTGAACGGCAAGGCGTCGATCACGAACAGCCAGGCGATGTAGCCCAGCACCTCGCCCGACGCCCGCCCGCCGAGGCCGTCCGAGATAGTGTAGGCCGCGATGGTGACCCCGGTGAGCAGCGCCAGCATCACGGGCTTGGGCGCCACGATCCGCCACCCGGTGGTGAACGCGAGGCTGAGGATGCCGCCGGAGATCACCAGGACCGCGACCAGGCCGAGCGGCCCCGGGTTCTCGCTCGCCACCGCCCAGGCGGCACCTGCCACCAGGGCCGGCGCGATGCCGCGCGCGATCGGATAGACGTGGGACAGATCACCGAACCGGTAGCCGTAGGCGAGTGCGACGTAGTAGGCGTGATGCGCCACGACCGACGCCACCAGGTAAGGCCAAGCGGCGATATCCGGCACCGCGACGAACGGCAGCAGCGGCACCGCGCACAGCCCGCACACCGCGTTGACGATGGCGAGCCGGATGAACGGGTCGCCGCCGAACTTGACCAGGGCGTTCCAGCTGGCGTGCAGGAACGCGGCGGCGAGCACGAGACCGAGGACCAGGGCATCCATGGGACATCGATCTACACTGGCGGCGCGGCGCTCACAATCCTGTCACATTCCAGACCGCGGGCCGTTCAATCGATGATCAACGCCCGAATTCAGCCGTGCTACCATCGGGATGGGTCGCCGATCTGCGAGGAACAGGCGTCGTGAGCGCACCTCTGATCCTGCTCGACATTGCCGAGGCCGTGGCCACGGTCACGCTCAACCGGTCCGACAAGCTGAACGCCTTCAACGAGGCCATGCATGGCGAGCTGGCGCGCGCGCTCGATCGCATCGAGGGCGACGAGGCGGTGCGGGCCGTGCTGCTGACCGGCGCCGGCCGGGGCTTTTGCGCCGGCCAGGATCTGGGGGACGGGGCCATGGGCGAGGACCAGGAGTCGATCGACCTCGGCGATACGCTGGAGCGCCTGTACAATCCCCTGATCCGTCGGATCGCCAAGCTCGAATGCCCGGTGGTGTGCGCGGTCAACGGCGTGGCGGCGGGCGCCGGAGCCAATCTCGCGCTGGTCTGCGACATCGTCATCGCCGGCCGGTCGGCGGCGTTCATCCAGGCCTTCTGTCGAATCGGCCTCGTGCCCGACTCCGGCGGCACCTGGCTCCTGCCGCGCCTCGTCGGTCGGGCGCGCGCCACGGGCCTGGCCATGCTCGGCGAGCCGCTCCCGGCCGAGCGGGCCGAGGCCTGGGGCCTGATCTGGCGCTGCGTCGACGATGCGCAGCTCATGAAAGAGGCGCGGGCGCTCGCGAGTCATCTAGCGACCCAGCCGACCAGGGGGCTCGGCCTGATCAAGCGGGCGCTGAACGCATCGCCCGAGAACGATCTCGATGCCCAGCTCGATCTGGAGCGCGATCTGCAGCGCGAGGCCGGCCGCACCGAGGACTATCGCGAGGGCGCGCGGGCATTCCTCGAGAAGCGGCGGCCCGCCTTCAAGGGACGCTGATGGGAGCGAATCCCATGGCCGCGCAGCGCGTCGCCGAGACGGCGCGCGATGCGATGTACGCGAGGGACCGGGCCGCGCGGGCGCTCGGCATCGCCGTGGAGGAGATCGGTCCCGGCTTCGCGCGCTGCAAGATGACGGTTCGCGACGACATGCTGAACGGCCATGGCACGTGCCATGGCGGCCTGATCTTCACGCTCGCCGACACCGCCTTCGCTTATGCCTGCAATTCTTACGATCGGGCGACAGTGGCGCTCGGCGCCCAGATCACCTTCACAACACCTGCGCAGGGTGGGGACGGGCTGATCGCCACGGCCAGCGAGCGCAGCCGCTCGGGCCGGACCGGTGTCTATGACGTCGAGGTCAGCCGGGCCGATGGCACGCTCCTCGCCCTGTTCCGCGGCAATGCCTACGAAACGCGCGGCACGGCCGTCTGCGTCGGCGTAGCCGACCGGGAGCCGGGCACGTAGGTGCCCGGATGAAGCTGCTGTTGCGTCAAGCCGCGCGGACGTCGAGCTCAATCGGCCCTTCGGCGCGGCCGTGGATGAACTGGTCGACGAAAGGGTTGCCGCTGTCGTCGATCTGGCCGACAGGGCCCTGCCAGACGATCTTGCCGCGATAGAGCATGGCGATCCGATCGGCGATCTTGCGCGCGCTGGCGAGGTCGTGGGTGATCGAGATCGCGGTCGCGCCGAGCTGGCGCACCGAGCGCGCGATCAGCTCGTTGATCACGTCCGCCATGATCGGATCGAGCCCGGTGGTCGGCTCGTCGAAGAACAGGATCTCGGGCTGGGTGGCGATCGCCCGGGCGAGGCCGACGCGCTTTTGCATGCCGCCCGAGAGCTCGGCCGGCGACAGGTCGGCCACGTCGGGCCCGAGGCCGACCCTCGCGAGGGTCTCGACCGCGCGCGTCCGCGCCTCGGTCCGACCGAGCTTCTTCACCTGGAGGAGGCCGAAGGCGACGTTCTCCCAGACCGGCAGGCTGTCGAACAGGGCAGCCCCCTGAAACAGCATGCCGAATTTCTGCATCACCTGCTCGCGCGCCCGCCTGCCGAGCCCGGTGACCTCCTGCCCGTCGATCTCGATCGAGCCGCGATCGGGCTGCATGATCCCTACGATGCACTTCAGCAGCACGGACTTGCCGGTGCCCGAGCCGCCGATCACCACCAGCGACTCGCCCTCGGCGACGTCTAGGTCGATGCCCGCGAGCACCTGCTTCTCGCCGAAGCTCTTGTGCAGATCCCGGATGCGGATCTTGGCGGTGGTCTCGGCGTCTTGCAGCGTCATCGGCTGAAGAAGATCTCGGTCACGACGTAGTTGGCGGTCAGGATCAGGATCGAGGCCGAGACCACCGCCTTGGTGGTCGCCGCGCCGACGCCCTGGGCGCCGCCGCGCGAGTGGTAGCCCTGATAGCAGCCCATCAGCGCCACCAGAAAGCCGAACACCGCGGCCTTGACCAGGCCCGAGACCACGTCCTGCACCTCGAGGAACTCCCAGGTCCTCCGGATGTACTCCTCGGGACCGAAGCCGAGCTTATAGATGCCGACCAGATAGCCGCCGAACACGCCGATCACGTCGGCGACCAGAACCAGCAAAGGCAACATCAAGAGCCCGGCCAGGAGCCGTGGCCAGACGAGATACTTGAAGGGATCGGTGGACAGCGTGGTCAGGGCGTCGATCTGCTCGGTCACGCGCATGGTGCCAATCTCGGCCGCCATCGAGGCGCCGACCCGGCCCGCGACCATCAGTCCGGCCAGCACCGGCCCGAGCTCCCGGGTCATCGACAGCACGACGATGGTCGCAACCGCGCTCTGCGCCTCGAAGCGCGAGAAGCCGGTGTGGCTCTGCAGCGCCAGGACCATGCCAGTGAAGATCGCCGTCAGGCCGACCACCGGCAGAGAGTAGTAGCCGATGTCGATCATCTGGCGGACGATCGTGCGCGGGTACCACGGGCCACTCGCGCCCTGGGCGACCGCACGCCCCGCGAACAGCGTCAGATCGCCGATCGCCTGGAGGAACCCGAGGAAGAGACGCCCGATGACGGCAAGGAGATTCATGAGGTGTGCTTTGTGGAGCCTGGCCGGATATAGCGACGGTTAAACCGGCTGCCAAGCCGCGTCAGGACCTCGTAGCCGATGGTCCCGGCAGCCGCGGCCAGCCCGTCAACGCCGTCCGACCCGCCGATCAGCTCGACCATGACGCCGGGATGGATTGTGTCCTGAGGCAGCGTGGAGACGTCGAGCGTGATCAGGTCCATCGAGATCCGGCCCGCGACCGGCACATCCCGGCCACCGATCCTGGCCGTGGCGCGGTTGCTCGCAGCGCGCAGATAGCCATCGGCATAGCCGACCGGCACGGTGGCTATCCGCGCGCCGGGGCCGATGGCGTAAGTGGCGCCGTAGCCGACCGAGCCGGCCTCACTGACCTCGCGCACCTGCAGGACGGGCGCCTCGAGCGTGACCACCGGCGCCATCGGGTTCGGCTGCCCGGGCGTAGGGTTGACGCCGTACAACGCGACTCCGGGTCGGCAGAGATCGAGCCGGTAGGCGGGGCCGAGAAAGATGCCCGACGAGTTGGCAAAGCTCGCCCGCACCGCAGGCAGCCGCTGCCGCAGCCGCTCGAACCGCTCCCGTTGCAGCCCGTTCAGCGGATTGGAGCCCTCTTCGGCACAGGCGAGGTGGCTCATCACGAGCTGGAGGTCGAGGGCCGCGATCGGCGCGCGATCGATCGCCTCGACCTCGCGCGCGCTGAAGCCCAGCCGGCACATGCCGGTGTCGATCTGCAGCGCCGCCGGCAGGCGTCGCTCGAGCCGGCGCGCCAGGGCCGCGTATCTCTCGAGCTCCTTCGGATGATTCAGGATCGGGATCAGCCGCGCGTCGAAGATCTCCGCTTCGGTTCCGGCCGGCAGACCATTGAGGACATAGATCGCGGCCTGCGGCAGGCGCTCGCGCAGCTCGAGCCCCTCGCCCGGATGCGCGACGAAGAAGCTCTTGCAGCCTTCGTCCCAAAGCGCGCCCGCGATCTCGACCGCGCCGAGGCCATAACCGTTCGCTTTGACGACCGCCGCGACCTCGCTGCCTTCGGCTGCGCGACGGAGCCTGCGAAAGTTCTCGACGACCGCCCCGAGGTCGATGGTCAGGATCGACCGGTATCCGTCAGTAGCCATTCACGACCATGTCGCGGAACTCGAAGTTGGCGAAACGCGAGCGCGCTGCGTCGAACATCAGCCGGATCGAGCCGATCGGCCCGTTGCGCTGCTTGGCGATGATCACGTCGGCGAGACCCCGGCTGGTCTCATAGCGCTTGCGCCAGCTCTCATAGCGTTCCTGAAAACGATCGTCACTCTCCTCGGGCCGCTGCTTCGGCTCGGAGCGCTCCTGATAGTATTCGTCGCGATAGACGAACATCACCACGTCGGCATCCTGCTCGATCGCGCCCGACTCGCGCAGATCGGAGAGCTGCGGGCGCTTGTCCTCGCGCTGCTCGACCGCGCGCGACAGCTGCGAGAGCGCGAGGACCGGGATGTTCAGCTCCTTTGCGATCGCCTTGAGGCCCTGAGTGATCTCGGCGATCTCCTGCACCCGGCTGGCCTGGCTCGACGTGCCCACCGCACGTACCAGCTGCAGATAATCGACGACCAGCATCGAGAGGCCGTGGCGGCGCTTGAGGCGCCGCGCCCGGGTGCGCAGCGCTGCGACCGAAAGCGCCGGCGTGTCGTCGATGTACAGCGGCCGGACGGCGAGCTCCTGGCTCGCGCGCACGACCTGAGCGAAATCCGCGTCCTTCAGCTTACCGCGCCGCAGATCGTCGGAACTCAGCTCGGCCTGGGCCGACAGGAGCCGCATCGCAAGCTGCTCCGCCGACATCTCGAGCGAGAACACGCCGACCCCGTAGCTGTCGGTCTCGAGCCCGTCGGCATCCGGCCCGGCGGCGTGGCTCGCGGCGGCATTGGCCGCGATCGTGATGGCGAGCGCCGTCTTGCCCATGCTCGGCCGGCCTGCGAGGATGATCAGATCCGAGGGCTGCAAGCCGCCAAGCTTGTCGTCGAGGTCGATCAGGCCGGTCGGGACGCCGGTGATCCGGCTGTCCTTCTGGTAGGCCGCCTCGACCATGCCGATGGCGCTGCCGAGAACGGTCGGGAAAGCGCGGAAACCGCCCTCGTGCTCGCCTTCCTGGGCGAGCGTGAACAGCTGCTGCTCGGCGGATTCGATCTGGTCGCGGCCGCTCTCCGGCACGCCGGCATCGTAGGCCTTGTTGACCACCTCCTCGCCGACCCGGATCAGGCCGCGCTTGAGCGCCAGATCGTGCAGCAGCCGGCCGTAGTCCTCGGCGTTGAGGATCGTCTCGGCGGCCCGCGCGAGACGTGCGAGATACCGCGCGCCGTCGAGATCACGCAGGCCCTCGTCCTGGTCGAACGCGACCTTCAACGTGACGTGGTCGGCCAGCCGGCCACGCTCCACCAGGCGCGTCATGGCCTCGAAGATGCGCCCGTGCACCGGCTCGTAGAAATGCTCCGGCCGGAGGAACTCCGAGACCCGATGGTAGGCCTCGTTGTTGATCAGGATCGCCCCGAGCAGAGCCTGCTCGGCCTCGACATTGTGCGGCTGGGTCCGAAAGCCGGCCGGAAGGCGCGCGTCGAGAC
>Ga0299914_10002270_pt1 | contig 13196 bp, 10 predicted proteins | sample RVTome_10_FD_201361 | JGI IMG/M metagenome (GOLD analysis project Ga0299914, IMG submission 201361) | Soil microbial communities from uranium-contaminated site in the Upper Colorado River Basin, Wyoming, United States - RVT153D57 (version 2) ...
CGGTGCTCTGCGGGGAGGCGGTTCGATCGCCGGGCGTCGGCGGAGGAAGCCCTTCGAACGAGTCGTAAACAATCAGTTGCCGTCCGGTGATCGCGCACACCAACGAGAGATTGGCCGTGGACCCGCCTTGGAACGACCCGCACTCGACGACCACGCCCTCGACGCTGGGGGGTACCTCCAGCAGCTTCGCCGCCATCGCTAGATGAGCCCGGTAGGAGGTGCCGGTGAACACTCGCCGGGTGGTGCGCTGCATGCGCCAGGCCAGCAGCAGCTTGCTCCGGACGGTCATCCCGTACGACGGGTGGAACGACGGATTGGTGAGCAGAAACAGAGCCGCAAGGGGCCAACTCCAACGGTCCCATGCCCTCCGCACCATCGCGGGAATGATGAAGGCGCGCGTCCAGTTCCGGGCCCGGCGAACTCGCTCACGTCTGGTGAGCGGGCGTGTCGGCGGAGGAGGGCGCCACCCTCCTTGATATTGCCGTCTGATTGCTCTCGTTGCCGAGCGACTGCCCAACACTCCTGCCACCCCGTCGCCGCGCCCGAGCTCGCGGATCGTAGCGTCGGTGAGGCGATGGCGCTGGTCCGGGCTGGTTCAACGGGCGCCGCATTGCCCATCCGCCTGAAGCGACGCGAGCAGTCGGGGGTAGGCAAGCGCGGCGATGCCCTTAGTGCGATACTGGCGCGAGGGTCGTCGCTGGGGTCGCGTGCAGCCCGGCACGGCGTAGGCCAACCCGAGAGGGGCAAAGGCAGATGCCGACCAACGTGGACGTCGAGGTCACCAACCGCTGTAACGCGAAATGCCATTTCTGCCCGCGCGACCGCACGCCGCACCAGGGCCTGATGTCGCCGGAGGTCTTCGCCAAGGCCTTGGAGCGGGCGGTGGAGTACCGCACCCGGATCACCAACCTGCCCAACCCCGAGGTGCACATCAGCCTGTGCGGGCTGGGGGAGCCGCTGCTCAACCGCAACGTGGTGGACTATGTCCGCTTGGCTCGGGCCGAGGGCTTCTTCGTCAAGATGTCGAGCAACGCGTCACTGCTGGACGAGGACCGGTCAACCGCGCTACTAGAGGCCGGACTGCAGCAAATCCTCATCAACGTCGGGGAAGAAGGCGACGATTACGAAGAGGTGTACCACCTCCCCTTCCAGCGGACGCTGGAGAACGTGCTCAGGTTCAACGAGATGTCGCAAGGGGCCTGCCAGGTGACGATGGTGCTCGTCGACCACCGCGGCGACCCGGACCACATGGCTCGGATGCGCGAGTACTGGTCCGGCCATGGCATCCATCATGCGATCACCTACGAGGTCATGAACCGGGGTGGCTCCCTGTTCGTCGAGCACATGCAGTACGCCACCTACCCCGAACAGGCGGAGGCACTCGCCCGGTTGGAGCGCGAAGGCGGTGCCTTGTGCGCGGCGCCGTTCCTGTACCTCTTCGTGGGCTACGACGGCCAGTACTACCTGTGCTGCGCCGACTGGGAGAAGCAGGCTCCGCTCGGCAGCATCTTCGACAAGTCGTTCGTCGATCTCGTTGGGCAGAAGATCGCGCATCTGCGCTCGCGCGAGCCGGTGTGCAAGACGTGCAACCTCGACCCGCTCAACAAGTTGACCGAGGAGATCAGGGCCGAGGCCGCCGGTCAGCTCCCTCCCGGGACCACGGAGCACCTCCTCCACTCACTCCGCAGGGAGACCGCCCTCGCCCGCTTGGCCGCTGCGGCCCTGGGGCAACCCATCGATGACGCGGAGCTCCGCAAGGCGCGGCGGTACATCCCCGTCGCCGCCCAGTGATCCGAGGAGGGTGCCACGGTGCAGTTCGTCATTGACATCGAGGTAACCAACCGCTGCAACGCCAAGTGTCACTTCTGCCCCCGCGACCGCACGCCGCACGAGGGCTTGATGCCACCGGAGGTCTTCGAGGCCGGTTTGCAGCGGGCCATCGAGTTCCGTTCGGCGATCGCCGATCCGGCCGGGGACACGGTGCGAGTCAGTCTCTGCGGGCTGGGTGAGCCGCTCCTGAACCGCCGTGTCATCGGCTACTGCCGCCAAGCACGAGCCGACGGGTTCCCGGTGGTCATGTCGAGCAATGGATCTCTGCTCGACGAGCGCCGCGGGGCGGCCCTGCTAGAGGCGGGTCTTCAGCAGATCCTCATCAACGTCGGTGAGGAGGGCGACGACTACGAGGAGGTCTACCAGCTTCCGTTCGAGCGCACCCTCGAGAATGTGGTCCGGTTCAACGAAATGTCGGCCGGAGTGTGCGAGGTCGTGATCGTGCTGGTCGACCACCGGGGGGACCCGGAACATCTCGACCGGATGCGTCGCTACTGGACCGACCACGGAATCCCGCAGGCCGTCACCTTCGAGATCATGAACCGCGGTGGCTCGCTGTTCGTCGACCACATGCAGTACGAGCACTACCCCGAGCTCGCCGAGGCGCGGGCGCGGCTTGCCGCTGCGGCCGGCCCGCCGCTGTGCGGGGCACCCTTCGGCTACCTGTTCGTCGGGTACGACGGCCAGTACTACCTGTGCTGCTCCGACTGGGAGAAGCAGACACCGATGGGCAGCGTCTTCGACAAGTCCTTCCTCGACGTCGCCAAGGCGAAGCTCGACCTCGTCGTGTCCCGTGACCCGGTGTGCCGCACCTGCAATCTCGATCCGATCAATCGCCTCACCGAGGAGCTGCGCGCCGAGGCCCGCGGCGACCTGCCCCCCGGGTCGGCCGACGAGGTGTTCGCCAAGATCACTGCCGACAACGCTGTGGTCGAGGGCGTTCTGCGACAGCTCGGCCTCGAGGCCCCCGTGGCGCTCCCGGCCCGGCGGCTGATCCCCGTGCGGGCGATCTAGACCCGGATAGCGCAGAGCGGTTGAGGGAGATCGGATGCCTCCGTGCGCACCTGGACCGATGCGGAGTGGTTCGAGCAGATGGTGTGACGGCGTTGCGCGCTACCTCGCCCCGGCTCACCGCCGGCCGATCTGAGAGACCCCGGGGTAGCGGCAACGGGCTCGGTCACCGCCGCACGGCGTCCCGTGAACCCGGCGGAGCGTGCCACGTAGCGCGCTGGCCGATACATTGCGCGACTGATGGGGAACCACAGCCGGGACGCGAAGCCGGCGGAGCCCAGCAGCGGGGTCGGGCGTCGCGACTTCCTGCGGAAGGTCGCGGTCGCGGGCACGGGCGCGTTCGCTGTGCCCATGATCGTGACGGTAGATCCCGCGAACGCCCAGGCCCTGACCAGTCCGCCCCCTGAGCCACCCGGGTCGTCCACCGAGCCGAAGTCACCAGGGACCGACCTCAAGAGCTCGCCCGGCGCCGGAACGCCCGGAGCCGAGGACTTGCGCGCCGCGGGCCGCCGGGTACCCAGGCGCACCGAGCTGCCGCGCACCGGCGCCGATATCGATCGCTTGGCGGCCGCTGGTCTGGCTGCGACCGCGGGAGGCGCGGCGCTCGTGCTGTGGAGCGCCGACATCCAGTCCAAGTCCACGGCGCCCAGGTCCACCGACCCCGAGCCCGACACCTGACGCCAGGGGTGCCGCCTGGCCGCCTCCACACCCGACACCGTCCCGGCCCGGCCAGCGACCCTGCGCGACCGGGCCCGGGCGACGGGCAGAGGGCGACTCCTCGGTCGGGCGGGCGGTGCACTGGTCGACCAGGTGCTTTCCAGTGGCACCCAGCTGCTGCTGATGGTGCTCGTGGCTCGCCAGACCGACCCCACCACCTTCGGCGCCGTGAGCGTCGCCCTCCTCGCCCACGGTCTGCTGCTCGGTGTGGTCCGCGCCGCCATCGGAGAGATCGTGCTCCTTCGCTGTCGCGCCGATCGCTCCACGACGCGGGATGAGGCGTGTCGCGGCCTGTTCCTTGCGCTCCTGGCCGGGGCCGCGGTCGCGCTCGGATTGGTGGCGGCGGCAGCGGTCGTCGGCGGCGACGTGGGCTACTTCCTCCTGCTGATGGCCCTGGCCGCGCCCCTCGTGTACGGACAGGACCTCATCCGCTATGTCGCGTACGGCGCAGGACGGGTGGACCAGGCGGTGCTCGTCGACGGCGTGTGGCTCATGGTGCAGGTGGCGATGTCAGCCGTACTCCTGGCGGCCGGGGAGGCCACACCGACCCGCCTGATCCTGGCCTGGGTTCTGGGCGCCGGTGCCGGGGCCGTCGCGGTCGCGTCGTACCGGCGACTGTGGCCCCGCCCGATGGCCGTGCGCCGCTGGTGGATCGAGGAGCGGGCCCGGACCAGTGGGTTCCTGGCCGACTTCCTGGTCTCCAACGGGATGTGGCAGGGTTCGCTGCTGCTGCTGGGCGCGGTCCTTCCCCTGGCGGAGATCGGGGCCCTGCGCGTCGCCAACGCGAGCGTCCACCCGTTGGCGAACCTGTTGGCGGGCGTGCGCACGCTGATCCTGGCCCACCTGGCGGGCCTGCGGGCCCGACCCGCTCGGGCATACCGACGGGCGACGCAGCTAGGGCTCGTCCTCGCCGGCGCCGCTGCCCTGTACGGTGCCTGCCTAGTCCTGCTGCCCGACAGCTGGGGTTCGGAACTGTTCGGGGAAACGTGGGCCGAAGCGGCGGCGCTTATTGGCATCGTTGCCGCCGGCGAGGTACTGCGTCTCCCCACCTTCGCCGCCATCGACGTCGTCAAGGTGCTCGGTGGTCCCAGGGACCTCGTGCGCACGCGGCTTACCGGCGGCGTCGGGGTCGTAGCGGGACTGCTGGTCGGTGGGATCGTCGCGGGGGCGCGCGGAGCGGCGATAGGCGCGGCTGTGGGCTACGCGTTGAACCAGGCCATCTGGTGGCGGAAGGCTCGAGCCCTGAGCAGGCTTCCGGCGTCGCGGCCCAAAGCCGTGCCTGCGTGATGGGACCGTCTCGCGAGCCAGATGGTGCCTTCACTCGTCCGTGCTCGGCGACCTTCAACGCCCTCCGGGCACGCCTGCCGTCAGCTCGTGATACACGGCCTCGGTCCGCAGCACGGCGGTGTCGATCGACAACTCCGCACCACGCCGCGCCGCCGCCTCGGCCATTCGCTGGCGGCGCTTAGCGTCGGTGAGGAGGGTCACGAGTGCAGCTGCCAACTCGCGGGGTCGACCGGGTGGGACCAGCAGGCCCTCGCGACCGTGCTCGACCACCTCGGGAACGCCGCCCACGGCGGTGGCGACCACCGGGAGCCCGAGGGCGAGGGCCTCCATGACGGCGACTCCGAGGCCCTCGTAGAGGGACGCCAACACGAACACGTCGCAGGCGGCCATGACCCGCACGGCGTCGGGACGGTGTCCCAGGAGCAGCAACCGGTCGCCCAGGCCCAACCGGGCGTGCAGGGCACGAATCTCCGCCTCGAGCGGACCCTGACCCACTGCCACGAACCGGACCTGGGGCAGCCGTTCAACCACCTCGAGGGCAGCGTCCAACAGGTCTGGGTACGCCTTCTGCGCTCGCAGGTTCGCCACTGTCCCCACAACGAGCGCACCAGGATCGAGGCCGAGCTCGGCCCGCACCGCCGCCCACTTCCCGCGCTGGGCTCGCACGTGCTCCACCTCGATCCCCTGGAGCACCACCTGCGAGCGACGCTGAATCGATTCGGGCAGCGACGCCCTGACGGCCTCGGACACGGTGAGGCGGGCGTCATCGAGGCGGCTGGTCAGACCGTCCGCCCAGCGGCTGATCGCCATATAGCCGTGCCACACGTTGTGGTCGGTGACGACCACCCGGGGCCGTCGCCGGCGCGGCATCGACCGCGCCACGACCCTGGCGCCGACCGCCATCACAGGGTTGTGGGCATGGATGATGTCCACCGGCTCCTGGACCAGCGATTGCCGCAACGCCGCGAGCCACCGTGCGTCGAGGGCGTTCCGGTACCCGAGGCAGGCCACCGGGACGGCCTCGGCTTCCAACTCCCCCACGAGCGCCGACTTGAAGGGCAGCAGGTAGGCGACGCGTACCGCCAGTCGCTGGCGGTCACGCCGCCGAGCCGTGGTCACGAGCAGCCGCTCGGCGCCACCAGGGCCGAGTCCCTTCGTGAGCCAGAGGACGCGGATTGGCCGGTCCCCGTCGGGACGGGGACCGAGCAACGAGCGCGGCGTGCGCGCCCCAGCGGAGGACGCACGGGACAGGACCACCAGCTAGAGGTATGGTATCCCGCGCTACGCACAGCAGCTTGAAGGACGCGGAACCGGGGGGAGCCCGGGCTGGGAGGCCCGTCCCACGGCACGCCTGATAGATCCGTTCGGGGACACCACGTGCAGCTTGCCGACGTCATCACCTCGTTCCGTCGCCACTGGCGTGCGGCGGTGGGCACCGTCGTGCTCGTCGGTGTGGGCCTCGGGCTCTTCCTGTTCTTGGGCGATAAGACCCGTGACCCCGACCGCTGGGAAGCGTCCGTGCAGATCCTCGTGCCCGTTCGCGACGACCAGGGCGCCCTCCCCGAGGATGTGCCGCCGATGCTGCTGCAGGGCCAGCAGGCGGTCGCCGCTTCGTCGCGTGTCACCAGCGACGCCTTGGCCAGAGCGGGGCTGAGCGAGGACGCCCGGGACGACGTCACCTTTGACTTCGGATCCAACGAGCTGGGCGACATCGTCATCCTCACCGTGACCGCGCCCTCCGGGGACCAGGCCAGGGCCCTTGCAAACAGCTATGCATCGGCCTACACGGCGGCCCGTCGCCGGTCGGTCTCCAACGAGTCCCGTGCACAGAGCCAGAGCGCACAGGCGAACCTCACTCGACTCGGGGAGCGCTTCGCCGAGGTGGACGCGGCGGTGCGACAGATCGACCCCGAACTCTGGACCACCCTTCCCGACACGGCGAAGCCGCTCGATGAGGACTCCGGCACCGACGAGGAACCCACCGCCGTCGAGCTCCCGCCGACAACCCCCATGGAGATCCGGTTGCTCGTCTACGAGCGCCAGGATCTGCTCAGGAGAATCGAGAGCGCCCAACAAGCCTATGCGCAAGGCAGCACCAACGCTCTGGTGCCACAGCAGTACGCCACCGTTGTCGAGCGCGTGGCCCCGGAGAACATCACGCCCGAGCCGCTCACCCCGCTGATCCCGGTCGGCATCGCAATCGGCGTGGCGGTGCTGCTGGCGCTCGCCGTTCCGGTCATTCTCGACCGGATCGACCACTCCATCCGTGACAGCCATGCGGCCGGTACCGCGCTGGCGGCGCCGGTGCTGTCGACGATCCCGGCGCCGGCGACGTCACGGCTCACGACGCTGGCCCACCCCGGGTCGCCGGGAGGGCACGCCTACCGGACCTTGGCCACCGCCAGCGTGGCCACCGACCAGCTGCCGCGCGCCATCGTGGTCACGGCCCCAGTCGGACAGATGCAGGACACAGTCGCTGCCAACTTCGCCGCCGCCCTCGCCGACCTCGGCTTGCGGGTCGTTCTCGTGCCCACACACGCGCGCCAGTCCTGGTACGCCGACGCCCCCGACGGTGCTCTGACGCTCCCCGACTTCCTGGCCTTGGCGTGCACCGGGCGACTCAACGGCGAGGTGCCGCATCAGCTCGAGCCCACGCCCGTCGAGAACCTGCGCATCCTGCCCCATGGCGACACCGAGGCCGACGCCCTGATCGACGGCCTACCGCCGTTGCTGCGGTCGTTCGCCGACGGCGGCGTCGACGTCACCGTCATCGCGGCGCCGGCGATCCTCGAGGACCCATCCGCCACCATCCTGGCCTGGAGCACACGTAGCGTCCTCTGGGTCGTCGAGACGGGTGAGGTAACTCAGCAGCAGGCGGGCGAGGCGGCGGCGAAGCTCGAACTGGCTGGGGCCAGCCCCTTCGGCGTCGCCGTGGTCGACAGGAAGGGTTAGTGGCGGAGCCGTGGAGGGGTCGTGGGCTCTGGAGCCCTCGGACCGGCTCCGGTTGGTGCCGAGCGCCACGCGGCGGCTGGGGGCCGACCTGCTGGTGAGCGCCGGTGGGGCAGAGCGCCCGGTGGAACGATTGACGGGCAGCGGACCCGAGCTGTGGGGCAGCTTTGCCGCCGGGCTCACCCTGGGCGAGGCCGCCACCCGCCTGGCCCAACGCACCGGTGCCGCGCTGAGCGCCGTGGAGCCACAGGTCCTGGAGTTCGCCGAGACACTCGTCCGCGCCCAGCTGGCCGAGCGGGCGACGTGACGCGCATTGATCCGCTCCTGCTGGCGGTCACCCGAGCCGGGTTGCCCGGTTCGGCGCCGCCACCACGCGACGGGTGGGTCGAGCATCTCGACGCCGTGATATCCCACGGATTGGCCGGACTGTTCTCCGCTGGCGCCGCAGCGGGGATCGTCGACATCGACGTCGACATGGCCGGCCGCCTGCAACGCCAACTCGACGCGGAGGCCGTCCGGGCGGTGCAGCTGGAGGGCGAGCTCCTCCGGCTCGAGCCGGTGCTCCAGGACCTCGGCGCCGTCGTCCTGAAGGGCGCGGTCCTGGCCCATGCCGCCTATCCGGACCCGCTGTTGCGCCCCTTCACCGACATCGACCTGCTCGTGCCGGGGCACCGGATCGAACACGCCATCTCGGTCCTGGCTCGGTACGGATACCAGCGGGCTCGCCCCGAGCCGACACCGGGTTATGACGCCCGCGTCGGCAAGGCGGTGGCACTGCAACACCCCGGCGGGGTGGTCATCGACCTGCATCGCACGCTCGCAGCTGGCAACGCGAGCGACGGCGTCGACGTGGACGAGATCGTGGCAGCCCGCCGGCAGGTTCCTATCGGCTCGCACGCCGTGCCCGCCCCGTCGTGGGAGGCCCATCTCGTCGAGTGCGCCCTCCACGCCGTCGTGGGCGACGGGCTCGCCCGGCCGCTGTCGCTGCGCGACATCGCCGAGGTGGCCCATCACCCCTCCCTGGACCCGGGGATCACTGCCGAGCTGGCGCTGCGTTGGCAGGTCGCCGAGCTCGTGGGACTCGGTCTGCGTGCCGCCCGGGACAGCCTCGGCCTCGAGCTCCCCAACGCCTTGGCCGCGCTGGCCCACCGCGCCGACGTGACCGTGCCAGCGTCAGAACCGGCCCGTTCGGCCCGTAACCGCCTCGACGAGCTGCGCAGCGGCGACTTGCGGCGGCGGGCCACGTTGGCTCGCTCCCTCGTCGCACCGTCGGCGGAGTTTCTCCGCTGGGCCCACGGGGACGCGCCCCTGCCGCACCTCTACGGCCGCCGGTGGCGGTCGCTCTACCAGAGGGCAATGGACGCACGACGGGATGAGACCCCCGACTCCACGCCGACCAGCGCCCCGCTTGCTACCGCCACCGGTTTACCGGAGACGCCAGGCCCACCGGTCGCTGCGGCTCCGACGGCTCAGACCGATCGCGACTCGCCGCCCATGCGCGCCCCCGACACCGGTGGACCGCGCCCGGCGCTGCCCATCGTGTACCGCCAGAGTGCCGGAACCCTGGAGCGACGCGGCACAACCAGCCGGCAGGAAGGGTGGAGCTGGGCCCGTCCGCCACGGCAAAGCGCGACCAGCAACGGTAACGGGCGCAGCCCACGCGCGTCGGGCGGCGGCGGCGCGACCGCCGGCGACAACGATGACGGCCACGGGGGCGGTGACGACGACGGCTCCGGCCCACCGGCCGGGGCACCGGGGCCGCATCCTGATCCAACACGCGGCACCGCCCCCGCTCCGCCTGCCCGCAATGGCCTGGCGTTCGGGATCGCCGGCGGGGCCCTGTTGGCGATTACCGCCGTCGCATCACAGCTCGGCACCAACAGCTTCGGCGTCGTCCTCGTGCCTCTTGCCGGCCTGCTTCTGGCCGCCGCCGCCTCCCGCCGGATTGCCCGCTTGCGCCCTGACGAGGCATGGGTCGGGCGGTGGCTCGTACTCGCCGTGGTGGCCAAAGTCGGCGCGTCGTACTTCCGCTACCACACCGCCCTCAACGAGTACGGCGGGGTCGCCGACGCCTCCGGTTACCACGAGTACGGCCGGAGGTTTGCGCGTGCGTGGCTGGACGGAGGCAGCGCGCCCGACTTGAACAATCTCCGCCAGACCAACTTCATCCGCTGGTTCACCGGTGTCGTCTACTACGTGTTCGGCACGGACATGTTGGCGGGCTTCTTCGTGTTCGGTGCGTTGGCCGTGATCGGGTCGTACCTGTGGTACCGCGCCACCGTGGAAGCGGTCCCCCGCGTGGACAAGCGCCTTTACCTGGCGCTCGTGCTGTTTGCACCCAGCGTTGCGTTCTGGCCGTCGTCGATCGGCAAGGAGTCGCTGATGCAGCTCGGCATCGGCGCAGTGGCCCTGGCGACTGCCCACCTGCTGGGTCATCGGTTGGCGAGGGCAGCCGTCGCGGGGTTCGCCGGTGGCTGGCTTCTGTGGGTCGTGCGACCGCATCTGCTGGCACTCGTCATGCTCGCGGTCGGGTGCGCCTACGCGGCCGGCCGGGTCCGAGGCACCGGCGGGGCCGTGCGGTCGTTGATCGCGCGGCCGGTGGGCCTGTTGGGGGTGGCGTTCCTTGTGGCGTTCACGGTCAGCCAGGGCGCCGAGTTCCTCGGCATCGAGGACCTGTCGCTGTCGTCGATCGAAGCCGAGCTGGACGAGCAAACCGAACGCAGCTCCAAGGGCGGCTCGACGTTCGACAGCGGAGACAACTCGCTCAATCCCCTCAACCTGCCACAAGGAGCTGCGACCGTGTTGCTCCGACCGTTCCCGTGGGAGACCGATAGCCCACTCCAGCTGCTCTCGTCGCTGGAGTCGGCAGTGCTGGCCGGGATCATCGTGGTGCGCCTGCCGTCCTTGCGCGCGGCCCTCGCTCAGGCCCGGTCGACGCCCTTCCTGCTCTACTGCTGGATTCTCGTGATCCTCTACGCCGCCACCTTCTCGTCGTTCGCCAACTTCGGTCTGCTGGTGCGCCAGCGGTCGCTGGTGCTGCCGGCGCTGTTCGTGCTGATCGCGGTGCGCACCTCGAAGGTCACCTCGCCGGCGCGTCCCGTGCCTGCGGCCCGGCAACCACTGGCCGTTGCCGGAGGTGTAGGTGCCGGCGGCTAGCCGCCTGCTGCGGCGGGCAGTGAAGACGGCGGCCGCCGCCGCCGACGCGGTACACCGCCCCCGTGGAGGCGTCGTGGTCCTGATCTACCACCGTGTCGGTGGGGAGTCCGGCCTCGAGTTCGATCTGCCCATCGACGTCTTCGATGCGCAGGCGGAGGTCCTCGCGGTCTCAGGACGTGTCGTCCGGCTGGGCGACGCCCTGAGACGGCTGGCCCAGCCGGCCGGAGGAACCGGCGACGGCCCCGACGCGGGGCCGCTGGTGGTCACCTTCGATGACGGTACCGCCGACTTCGTGGACCACGCCCTGCCGATCCTCGAGCGCCATGGATTGCCCGTCACCCTGTACGCCGCCACCGCGTACATCGACGACGGCCAACCGTTCCCCGCCGACGGTAGCCCGCTGTCCTGGCGGGGCCTCGCCGACGCCTGCTCCACCGGCCTGGTCGACGTCGGCTCCCACACGCACGGCCACCGGCTACTTGACCGCCTTCTCCCGGCCGAAGTGGCGGGCGAGCTCGACCGCTCGATCGAGCTGATCGGCGAGCACCTCGGTCGCCCGCCCATGGACTTCGCATACCCGAAGGCCGTGGCGGGCTCAGCTGAGGCCGACCGGGCGGTGCGCCAACGGTTCCGGTCGGCGGCGTTGGCCGGTACACGGCCCAACCCCGTTGGCGCCACCGACCCCTACCGGCTCGCCCGTTCGCCGATCCAGCGCAGCGACGGGATGCGCTGGTTCGAGCGCAAGGTGCACGGCGGCATGGCGGTCGAGGACGGGTTGCGCCGCACACTCAACCGGTGGCGCTACGCCGCCGCCACGACATGAGCGCCGGACGGCCGACGGTCGTCCATGTCACGACCGTCGACATGAGCCTGGAGCTGCTGCTGGGACCCCAGCTCGAGGCCATCGCCGCGGCCGGCTACCACGTGATGGGCGCCTCGGCTCCGGGTCCCCACGTCGAAACCTTGACCCGCCGGGGCATGGAGCACGTGCCGCTGACACACGCAACGCGGGCCGTGGCTCCGGTCGAGGACGCCCGGGCCTTGGCCGAGCTGGTGACACTGTTCCGGCGGACCCGGCCGTCGATCGTCCACACCCACACCCCGAAGCCGAGCATCTACGGGCGGGTGGCGGCACGACTGTCCCGGGTCCCAGTGGTGGTGAACACCGTCCATGGCCTCTACGCCCTGCCGGGCGATCCGTGGCCCAAGCGGGTCGCCGTCTACGGCCTCGAGCGGCTCGCCGCCGCCTGCTCGCAGGCCGAGCTCGTCGCTAGCCCAGAGGACCTGCGCACACTCCGCCGGCTTCGTGTGCCGGCCGATCGGCTCGTCCTGCTGCATGCCGGCCTGGGCATCGACCTCGAACGCTTCAACCCTCTCGAGGTGTCTGCCGCTGACCGGGCTGCCGCCCGCCGCGAGCTCGGTGGGACTGCCGACGACGACGTGTTGGTTGGCGTGGTGGGTCGGTTGGTTCGCGAGAAGGGCTACCCGGAGGTCTTCGCCGCCGCAACCCGCCTGCGAGCGCGCTGCCCCCAGGTCCGGGTGGCGGCCATCGGTCCCGACGAGCCGGACAAGGCTGACGCGGTCAGCGAGGCAGACCGGCGGGCGGCGGAGAGGGCCGGTGTGCGGTTCTTGGGAGGCCGCGACGACCTCGTGCGGCTCTACGCCGGAATGGACATCTTCGTGCTTGCGTCTCGCCGCGAGGGGTTCCCCCTCACGCCGATGGAAGCCTCAGCCATGGGTGTGCCGGTGGTCGCCACCGACATCCGAGGCTGTCGCCAGATCGTCGAGGACGGCACCACGGGCCTGCTGGTTCCTGTCGGAGATCCCGATGCCCTCGCGGCCGCCATCGAGCGCTTGGCGACGGATCCGGCCGGGCGGCGCCGGCTCGGCGCCGCCGCGCGGCGTAAGGCTCTGGACGCCTTCGACCAGCGGCGATGCATCGACCTCACGCTGGCCACCTACGGGCGCCTGCTGGCCGGGGCCGGCTTGGCTCCGGTGCCTGCACCGGATCCGGCGGCAATGGGAGCCGACGCGTCATGAGGTGGGCCGCGTGACTGCGGTGTTGCGAACGGGGACACCCGCCGACGCCCCCGCCGTCGCACGCCTCCACGCCGACCGGATTGGCGAAGGCTTCCTCGTCATGCTCGGGCCCCGGTTCCTGACCCGGCTGTACCGGCGCGTCGTTCTGTCGCCGCACGCCCTGCTGGTTGTAGCGGAGTCCGGCGAGCGGATCGTCGGCTTCGTGG
>Ga0299914_10002271_pt1 | contig 13195 bp, 14 predicted proteins | sample RVTome_10_FD_201361 | JGI IMG/M metagenome (GOLD analysis project Ga0299914, IMG submission 201361) | Soil microbial communities from uranium-contaminated site in the Upper Colorado River Basin, Wyoming, United States - RVT153D57 (version 2) ...
CCCACGACACGACTCGCTCGCGGGTGTCCTTGGCGCGTGCGGTCACTACGACCCGATCGGTGTTGAGGATTCCCGGTAGCGGCTGCTCAGGGCCGCCGGACACGACATAGGCCATGCCGTCCTGCCACGCGTGCCACACCGGGCGGGCCCGTTCACTTCCCTCGTAGGTGAGCCAGACAAGCGACGACCGCTTCATGACCTCGCCCACCAGGGCCGGGAGCGCCACCTCACCCACAGGTCAACTCTGCCATGGCCGCTACCCCAAACCCAGCATCAGTCCGCCTCGAGGTTCTCGGCGTCGACGACGTCGTCTTCAGCGGGAATCGCGAGCTTGACCTCCGCCCCGATACCGTCGAACTTGAGGACGCCCTTGCCGCCCGAAGCACCGGCCTCCTCGAACCGGAGCGGTCGCGGATCGCCGCTTGCGGCCACCCAGAGAGTCGCACCGGTCTCCCGGAACAGGAATCCTATTGCCGGCACGCCGTCCACCTCACGGACGCCGGTCGTCTCGATCTGTCCCGCCCAGTCGCCGAATACCGCCTCGGCGAACGTCTCGCCGTCGGCCAGGACGTCGAACTCGGTCGCGGAGTCGGCGGCGAGCAACAGCCACTTGCCGCCGATGGTCTTGGCGGCCTCCTCGCCGACGGTCTCGATCAGGAAAGCCTCATCACCGGCGACGTAGATCCGCCCATCGGCAGCGACGATCTCCACCGGGCTCCCTTCGCCCCCGGCGTCCCCGAAGCTGCCGATCGCCCCCTGGCCGAACAGGTACGTGATGTCGAGGGCGCCGCCGCTGACCTCCCCGCTGACGTGGAACGAACCCTCGGTCTCCAACTCCTGCACGACCATGTCCAATGCGTCCGCGGGTGGCATCTTGTCCAGGCCGTTCTCGGCACCGACCCGTTCTGTTGCGATGTCTGGGAGCGGCGCCGTGTCGTCCTCACCGGTCACGATGCCGCAGGCGGCGGTCGCAGTCACACCGGCCAGCAGCGCGGACGCCGCGACGGCACGGCGGAGTTCGGACGGCATTATCGGTGCGACACCTCGGCTTATCAGGGCGCTCAGGACGATCCCGGCGGCCGCAGCGCGCATATTACCCCCGGGCACGGCCGGGAGTGCGCATCGGGCCCCGTGGCCTCGACCAACCGGGCGGCCGGATCCCTGTACTATGGGAGTCGCCATTCTGCACGACAGGGGAGCGCTAGAGCGCTGAGAGTGCGGGCCTGACCCGCAGACCCTCGAACCTGATCCGGGTAATTCCGGCGAAGGGAGTCGATGTGTCTCTCACCAGTGGTGTACCTGCCGCATCTCGATCCGGCACGCCCTGACCCCGGTCGTTCCGCTTCACGACAGAGGAGGAACACCGTTGAGTAATCCCACCAGCGTCGAGTCGACTCAACCGGCCCGTCCGCCGCGCCGTTGGCGAACCGTCGACATCGTGGTCGCATCCGTGCTCGGCGTGGCGTTCGGTGTTCTGTTCGCCGCGTGGAACAACTTCGTCTGGCCGACGATCAGCGCACCGCTGTCCTCCACACCTGCGACCCCGCTGCTCGCCGGCGTCTGGCTGCTGCCTGCCGTGGTGGGCGCGCTGGTTGTCCGCAAGCCGGGCGCCGCCTTCTACACCGAACTGCTGGCGGCCACCGTGTCGATGTTCTTCGGCTCCGCATGGGGACTGTCGGTGTTCATGTCCGGTGTGTGGCAGGGACTCGGCGCCGAACTCGTGTTCGCGGCCCTGGCCTACCGGCGCTGGGGGCTGGGCGCCGCTCTGCTTGCCGGTGGCGGCGCGGGTGTCGCCATGGGCGTCTACGAGACGATCGTGTACTACCCAGGGTTCGATGCCCCCTGGAAAGCCGCGTATATCGGTTCCGCGATCGCGACCGGCGTTGTGGTCGCCGGCGGTCTGGGCTGGCTGCTGGTGCGCTCGCTGGCCCGTACCGGTGTGCTGGCGTCCTTCGCCTCCGGCCGCGCGCAAGCCGAGATCTGACAGCCGTGGTCCGACCCGCAGTCAGGACGCCGAACGTTCGACCCACCGATCACGAGCGCCGGGTCCGGCTCGCCTGGCCGGTCGCGCCCCCTGCACCGATCGAGGTCCGGGGCTGGGGCTGGCGGTACGCCGGACGCCGAGCATGGGCCTGCCGCGGCGTCGACCTTCGGATCGAGCCGGGCGAGCGGGTGCTGCTCGTCGGCCCGTCCGGCGGCGGCAAGTCCACCCTGCTACACGGCATCGCCGGGCTGCTTGATCGGGAGGCCGCCGCAGAGGTGGAGGGTCAGATTCTCGTGGGCGGGCAACCTGCGGGAACCGATCGCAGCCTGGTAGGGATGCTGTTCCAGGATCCCGAGTCGGCCCTGATGATGGCGCGGGCCGGCGATGACGTCGCCTTCGGGCTGGAGAACGCCGGTGTGCCGACCGGCGAGATCTGGCCGCGCGTGGACGCCGCCCTCGACCTTGTCGGATTCCCGTACGGCGGCAACCGCTCGACGGCGGCGCTCTCGGGTGGAGAGCAGCAGCGGCTGGCCCTGGCGGGCACTGTCGTCCGCGGTCCGTCCGTGCTGATCCTGGACGAACCCACGGCCAACCTCGACCCGCTCGGTACGACCACCGTTCTGGACGCCGTCGACCGAGTGCTCGCCGAGACCGGATCGACCCTGCTGATGGTCGAGCACCACGTCCAAGCCGCGCTCCAACTAGTCAACCGCGTGGCGGTGCTGGAGCCGGGCGGCGGGATCATCGACGACGGCTCGCCGAACGCGGTCTTCGGCCGTCGGGGCGCCGATCTGGCCAAGGCCGGTGTCTGGGTGCCTGTGCCGTGGGGTCCCCCGCCACCGACGCCGCGTCGCGGGCCCGGTCCGGGGCCGGCCGTGTTAGAGGGCCGAGCGCTTGGCGCGCGGTACACCTCCGGCGCCGCTCCGGCGTTGGAGGATGCGAACATCACTCTGCACCGCGGCGAGGCGGTGGCCGTCACGGGGCCCAACGGAAGCGGCAAATCCACCTTGGCGCTGCTGCTGGCCGGGCTGCTCACGCCGTCGTCCGGGGAGGCGACGTTGCACGCCGATCCGTCCAGACCGCTCCACCGGTGGCGCGCACGCGAGTTGTGCCGGCGAATCGGCGTGGTGTTCCAGGACCCCGAGCACCAGTTCCTTACCTCCCGCGTCGATACCGAGTTGATGATCGCTCCCAGGCAGGCCGGTGTGCCGGCCGAGGCGGCAGTACGCCGTTGTGACGAGCTGCTCCAGCGACTCGGACTGGATCGGCTGTCCGCAGCGAACCCGTTCACCCTCTCCGGCGGCGAGAAACGCCGGCTGTCGGTCGCCACCGCGCTGACGACCACGCCGGACGTAGTCGTGTTGGACGAACCCACCTTCGGGCAAGACGCGCGAACGTGGGCGGAGCTGGTCCAGCTGTGTGCCGACCTCCGCGACGGCGGCTCCGCCCTGCTCGTCATCACGCACGACGAGCCGTTCGTCAGCGCCCTCGCGGACCGGCGCATGAACGCCGACGAGGGACGGCTGTCGTGAGTGTGCTCGCGGTTCCCGCGGTGTCCGATTCGGCGGCGCCGATCGCCCGGCGCAGTCCGCTGGCGAAGATCGCCGCGGCGCTGCTACCCGGACTTGCGTTGCTGGCCAGCGTCGACCCGGTATCGCCCGCGGTGGTACTGGTGTCAACGCTGCTCTGCGTCCCGCTGTGCGGTGTCACCTGGCGCGTACTCGCCCGGCGGGCCTGGCCACTGGCGCTTGCCGTTGTAACGCTGAGCTTGGGCAACGCGGTGTTCACGGGCCGCAAGGGCGGGGCGACGCTGTTGGAACTCGGACCGGTGCTGCTCACCACCGAGAGCCTCAGTGTTGGCGCAGCGGCCGGGTTGCGGGTCGCGGCCATCGCCCTGCCGGGCGTCCTGGCGATCCTGACGATCGATCCGGTCGACCTGGCCGACGCTCTGGTCCAGCGGCTGCGGGTGCCGGCAAGGTTCGCCTACGGCGCGCTCGCCGGGTTGCGGCTCGCGCCGCTGCTGGCCGCGGACTGGCAGACGTTGGGACGCGCTCGCCGGGCGCGCGGCCTGGCCGCGGGAGCCAATCCGGTGCGTGGGATCCGCCTGTTCGCCGGCAAGGTCTTCGGGCTGCTGGTTGGCGCCATGCGACGCGCGACCAGGCTCGCGGCAGCCATGGAGGCGCGCGGATTCGACAGCGGACAGGCCCGGACGGCGGCCCGCGAGCAGCGGTTCGACGGAGGGGACGCTGCGCTGGTCGCGGCCTCGGCTGTAGTCACTGTCGCCGCCGTTGGTCTGTCGGTCGTCACGGGTGCCTGGAATCCGTTGTTGTCCTGATTCCCGGCGATTGCCGCGGCCCGGCCCCGTGGTGGGCCGCCCACCAGAGTTGTCGGCGGATCTACATGTGTGCGTGCCTGTGGGTACCTCGCGACGGCTGCCGAACGTGATCGAACGTCAGCGGTCGAGGCGGCTGAGGTAGGCGGCCAAGGCGCGGAGATCTTCGTCCGTGTAGCGCGACATCACGTACTCGCGGATGCCGCGCAGGTGGGTACCGGAGGCCTCGCGGAGCCGCTCGTAACCCTCGTCCGTGAGCACCGCGTAGAAGCCGCGCCCGTCCTGCTCGGCCTGTTCCCGCCGCACGAGGACCTCTGCGACCAACCGGTCGACAAGCCGGGTCAGCCCGCTGGGTGAGAGCATCACCCGGTCGGCCAGCTCGCTCATGCGCAGTCGGTGCCCGTCGGCCTCGACCAGCCGGACAAGGACGTCGTACCAGGCCAGCGGCAGGTTGTGCTTGCTCTGCAAGTCGTCCTCGAGCCGCCTGATCAACCGGGAATGCACGCGCAGGAACATCCGCCACACCTCCAGTTGCTCAGGTGTGATCCGCTCGTCGGTGCTCGGCCGGGTCTGCATCGCGATGCGATCGTAGCCCGACCACGCCCAACACGTAGCATCGTGAGTATGAGTTCCGTCCCGAAGACAGACCAGGTCATGGCCGCGCTGGCCACGGTCAACGACCCCGAGATCCGCCGGCCGATCACCGAACTCGACATGGTCAAGGCCGTCGACGTCGACGAGTCCGGCCGGGTCCGCGTCGAGGTGTACCTGACCGTGGCCGGGTGCCCGCTCAGGGACACCATCACCCGAGACGTCACCGCTGCGGTGTCCGAACTGGCCGGGGTGAGCTCGGTCGACGTTGTTCTGGACGTCATGTCGGACGCGCAGCGCGGTGCGCTGAAGCAGAAGCTCCGCGGTGGTCAGCCCGAGCGCGAGATCCCCTTCGCCAAGCCAGGATCGCTGACCCGGGTCTTCGCGGTGGCGTCCGGGAAGGGCGGTGTCGGCAAGTCGTCGGTCACATCCAACCTGGCTGCCGCGATGGCGCAGGAAGGGGTCCGCATAGGGCTGCTCGACGCCGATATCTACGGACACTCCGCGCCGCGCATGCTCGGAATCGACGGCAGCCATCCGACGATCGTCGAGCGCATGATCATGCCGGTTCCCGCATACGGGGTGAAGGTCATCTCGACAGAGATGTTCAAGCCGGACCGGGACGCGCCCGTAGCCTGGCGCGGCCCGATGCTGCACCGGGCGTTGCAGCAGTTCCTGTCCGACGTGTACTGGGGTGATCTGGACATTCTCCTGCTCGACCTGCCGCCGGGCACCGGTGACGTCGCCATCTCGCTGGCCCAGCTACTGCCGAGCGCGGAGGTCGTGGTCGTGACCACGCCGCAGCTCGCCGCCGCCGAGGTGGCCGAGCGGGCCGGTTCGATCGCCCTGCAGACCCATCAGCAGGTCGCCGGCGTCATCGAGAACATGTCGTACCTGCCATGCCCCCACTGCGGGCCGGAACACCGGTTGGAGATCTTCGGCAGCGGCGGCGGCCAGCACGTCGCCGACGGACTGGCACGCCGGCTCGGCACCGCGGTGCCGCTGCTGGGCGAGATCCCGCTCGATCCGCGGATCCGGGAGGGTGGCGACGCCGGAGTTCCGCTTGTGGTGTCCGAGCCCGAAGCGCCCGCCGCGACGGCGCTGCGCGACATCGCCCGCATCCTGTCGCACCGCAAGCGCGGCCTGGCCGGAATGTCACTGAACCTCACGCCCGCATCACGTTGATCATGCAACTGTGGGGCGACACGCCGCAATGTCCTAGTACCGCGACGTGCCCGTCTGTGGACAACACGGCATGTCGCCCCACAGTTGCATGATCAACGTTACGGGGTTACGTGGTGTCGGGGTCGTAGGGCAGGTCGGGCTGCGCGGCTGCGGGCGCGGCGGTCTGGGCAGGGGCTGCCTGGTCCGTGTTCGGGAGGCGGCCGCCATTGGTGCTGTCCGGCTGACCGGCGCCGTTCGCCTTGGCCGACCGATTGGTGCCCGAGCCGACGTCGTCCAAGTTGAGTTCGTCGAGGTCGATGCCGTCCAGCACCTTGTCGCGAACGAAGGCCTTCGGATTGCGCAGTTGCTTCAGCGTGCGAAGGTCCTCTTCGTCGATGCCGAAGTCCTGGATGCTGACGCCGATGTCGCGCCTGGCGTTGGCGACCATCTTGCGTATGTCGCGCACGAACGACGCGGCCTGTTTCGCCATCTCGGGCAGCCGGTCGGGACCGAAGACGACGAGTGCCACGACCATGATGATCGCGATCTCGCCCAACCCAAGGCCGAACACGGCGACTCCCTCTGACTAGCCCGGACAGCTGTCTTGTTCCAGGGTACGGCGCAATCAGCCGGTCTCCGAGTCCAGGGTTAAGGTCACCTCCGCCTCGACCCCGTCTCGGACGTAGCGCAGTGTGACTTCGTCGCCGGGCTGCCGCGTGCGCAGGAGGACGACAAGCTCGTCCGGCGTGGACACCGGATGGCCGTCGATAGCCACGATCACATCCCCTGGACGCATGCCGGCTCGCTCGGCAGGGCCGTTCCGGACCACGCCGGGGCTCTCGTCGTTGTCCGCCGCGATCCTCGCCCCCTGCTCGTCGTATGACGGGTCAAGCCGCACGCCCATCACCGGGTACTGGGCGACACCGGTTTCGATGATCTGCTCAGCCGTGCGCCGGGCCTGGTCGATGGGGATGGCGAAACCGAGCCCGATACTGCCCGAGGCGCCCGAGAACCCGAGCGTGGCGATCGCCGAGTTGACCCCGATCACGCGGCCCTGAAAATCGACCAGCGGGCCACCCGAGTTGCCGGGATTGATGGCGGCGTCCGTCTGCAACGCATTGATGAAAGCCTGCTCGCCCTGGCCACCGGCGGTAACCGGGCGGTTGAGCGCGGACACGATGCCGCTTGTGACCGTGCCCTCCAGACCGAGCGGGCTGCCGATGGCCAGAACCGGATCGCCGACCGCCACGTTCGCCGAGTTACCGAGCACGACGGGCGTGAGATCGTCGCGATCCACCCGAAGTACGGCGAGGTCATAGCTCGCACTGGTCCCGACGATCTCCGCCTCTTCGCGACTGCCGTCACTAAAGGCGAGCTCGATGGTGTCGGTGTTTCGGACGACGTGGTGATTCGTGACGATGTAACCGTCGTCGGAGATGACGAATCCCGAGCCGGTGCCGTCCCCTGCGGCTACCGACACCACACTGGCAAGCACCATTTCGGCGATCCCCGCCACCGAGTCCGGCGGAACGTCCCTCAGCGCCGCAGGATCGGCACCGAGCACGGTCACGACCGGCGTTCCCGCCGCTTCGGTATCGTCGTCGATCAACGACGCGGTGACCGCACCCGCCGACCCGGCCAGCAGAGCGATCGCCGCCGCACCGCCCACGAGCGCGCCGACCCCGGGGCCGGACTTGTCAGGTGGCTGCTCGTGCGGGATGACCCACGGGTCGTGAATCTCCGGCCCCTGGTCCGCCGGCGATGGACCCATCGCCGCGTCGTCACCGTCGGTCGCAGGGAGCCCGACAGGAGCCGGTTCCGGCCACGGCCCCGGTCGCGACCAGCCAGGGCCCGTAGATCCCTGCTCACGACTCATGTGTCGATTCTCCCAGCCGTCTAGTCGAATGGGTTCAGCCAAGAGACGAGCTTTTTGGCCCCGCGACCGATCCGGTGAATCAGTCCGGAGGAGGTACCCTCCTCGCCGGGCGGGTACTCCTCGAGGACCGAGTCGATGCCCTCGAGTGATCCGTCGGCCACCACGGTGATCACCCTGCCGTCGTCGGTGGCCCACACGAACTGGCTGGGCGGGCCCGGCGAGGTGTAGACAACCCCGCCGCCGTGTTCGGTTTGGTCGAACCCGTCGAGGGTGTGCGGATCCAGCCGGCCGTACTGTTCGAACACCGACACCGTCGCAACGCCATCGGAGTAGCTCAGTTGGATGGCTCCTCCGTGGCGCGCGGCCTCGTAGAGCATGAGGTCGCCGCCAAGCTCAGACGGGCAACGCCAACCGTCCGCCCGCATGGCGGCCAGGTCGGCGTGCGACAGCCTGGACACCGAAGGGGCCGGGCCCGCTGTCCATGCCGTCGTTCGAGGCGTCAAGCCCACGAATCGGGACTCGGCTAGAGCAATGTCGATCTCGACGAATGCGCTGGCCGACACTGCATGGCCGGCCTCGTCGTAAACCTCGCGGCGCAGCGCCAACGCGTACTCGGAGTCCAACCACAGGCGGGCGGCCAGCGACCCGTCACGGCGGCGGGCTCCAACGATGTCAACCGGGCGGCCGGCGACGCGCGCCTGTCCGAGGAACTCGACGTCGTACGCCTTGACCAGAAGGCCAATTGGCCCGCCCTCGCCGGCCAACCATGACCCTGCCTGCTCGGGCAACGTGACCGTCCGCTCACCGTGGTCCACGGCCAGCATGGTCGTACCGTCGCTGTGCCTTAAGTGAACGATCGCGCTTGTCGAGCGCGACCTGTCCAGCACCGACCACGCGCTCACGTACTGAGTACCTGTGTAGGTGAGCCGGTCGGGCGCGCTCATCGCCCGGTAGAGCAGGGCGACCGCGCGCGAGTCATCATGGCCGCTGCGGGGCTCGCGGCTGTACGCAGGAGCCACCAGCCCGCCCACCACGAGCACCCCCGCCACCAGCACCACAACGATGGTCGGTGTGATGTGGCGGACGACAGCGGATCGGGTGGGTGTCACTACGGATCCTGCGGCACGCTGCTGGCCGGGACCACGACGGCCGACGGATCGGCGAACGGCAGCGCGCCGGACGATCGGGTGTGCTCGACGGTGAACTGCTGCGTGGGTGGTACGACCGGGTCCTCGGGTTCGCCGCCAAGCGATGCCAGCGCCGCCGTCAGGACCCCCAACGACATTGATCCGGCGAGGGCGTACCGGACTGCAGACCGGCGCGCGGTCGGCGCAGCGTCGGTGTGCGGCTCTCGCGGCTGCGGAACACTACCTGCCGGGATCGCCGGCGGTCGCCACCTGGCAGGCGCGGGCGTGGCTCCAGGGAAGGACCTCCGGTCGGGAGGAAGCGGGCCTTCCGGGCCTGGAAGGGCGAGCAGCATCTGCACGAACCCTTCGGAGGGCCGGACGTCCGGAAGGTTCCGCAACATGGCCGCGACTCCGCGTTCGGCTGCGACGGCGGCCTGGCAGGCAGAACACCGGGCAAGATGCGCGAGGGCGACGTCGCGGGCGTCGTGGTCGAGCTGCTGGTCGACCAGGGCGGTGACACGTTCACCGAGATGCTTCACTCAGGCCTCCTCCCAGGATTCGGCCGGGTTGGCCTCCGATGCAGCGCCGTCACCTGCGATCGAGCGCGGTGCGCGATGCTCCAGGGCCGCCCGGAGTTGTGCCCGGCCGCGATGGATACGGCTGCGCACGGTGCCCAACTTGACGCCGAGCGTTGCGGCGATCTCCTCGTACGACAGGCCTTCGATGTCGCACAGCACGACAGCGGCCCGGAAGTCCGGCGGCAACGAATCGAGCGCGCTCTGCACGTCGGAGTCCAGTTGCTGGTCGGCGAGCAGGCGGTCCGGGGCCGGTTCACGTCCGGAAAGCCTCTCGGCGGCGTCGTCGCCGAGCGCGTCGAACCGGATCCGCTGCCGGCGGCGGACCATGTCGAGGAAAAGGTTCGTAGTGATGCGGTGCAGCCAGCCCTCGAAAGTGCCGGGAGTGTACGTGGACAGCGACCGGAATACCCGGATGAACACATCCTGGGTGAGGTCCTCGGCATCGTGCTGGTTTCCAGTCAAGCGGTACGCCAGCCGGTAGACGCGGGAGGAATGCTCCCGGACGACGTCATCCCAGCTCGGGGGCGTCCAGTCCGGCGGCACGGGAAGGGTTCTCGGTTCAGGTACGCCGGCGTCGCTGCGCTTCCCCTCCTCGGCATCGGACATCACAACACCTCCCTCGACCGGCCAGAATGCCACTGCCATCGTGACCGATGACTCCTTTCGTAGCCAACTATTGGAATGGCACGGCTGTTCCCGGCGACCACCGCGGACACCGGTGGCACCTGCCCCGGCAACGCATTGGATGCACGCCGCGGTTCCGCAGGGCGTCTAAGCTTCAACATGTCGCTCTCATTCGAGGAGGCCGCCATTACTGCCAGCATCAGCCCGGAGTCGTGGGCCTACGCCGAGGGCTTCGTCGAGGAGGACAAGGTCATCACACGGGCCCGGCAGCGGGCCGCGGAGGTCGGAGCCGTACCCGTCGGGCAGGGCGCGGGCGCAACGTTGCGTCTGCTCGCCGCGGCCATAGAGGCACGCACCGTTGTCGAGATCGGCACCGGCGCCGGCGTCTCCGGTCTTTACCTGCTGGCCGGTATGCGCTCCGATGGAGTGCTGACCAGCGTCGACATCGAATCCGAACACCAACGGTTGGCCCGCGAGGCGTTCACGGAGGCCGGCGTCCCCCACAACCGCACCCGGTTGATCACGGGGGCGGCACTGGACGTGCTGCCGCGCCTCACCGACGGCGCCTACGACCTGGTGTTCTGTGATGCCGAGAAGGCGGAGTACGCCGAGTACCTCCAGCAGGCCATCAGGCTGCTCAGGCTGGGCGGCATCGTCGCGTTCGACAATGCGTTGTGGCACGACCGCGTAGCCGACCCCGCGCAGCGCGACCACGACACCGTCACCATCCGCGAACTCGGCAAGGCGGTGCGTGACGACGAGTCGCTGCTGCCGGCACTGCTGCCGGTTGGCGATGGGCTGCTGGTGGCTATCAAGCGGGACAGCTGACCCCGTTGGAGTCGACGCGGACGGTTCGATCTGCCACGGAACGATTCTGCGCGGCGTCGACGATGATATGTGTGTGCCGCTCCTGATCCGCCCGACGGTGGCAGTTCACAAGTCCTGGCTCGCAGCGCTCGAGGAGCCCGGGTACGAGCCGGCTTGGGCCGAGTACCTCGACGCCGAGCGGCTTCGTGACGAATCCGCGTTCGCCGCGTATGTGGCCTCGCAGCGTGCCGAGGCGGACGAGGACGCCCCACGGCCGACCGGATGGGTTCCGTCCACCTACCTGTGGTTCGTAGAGGGCGATGAGTTCGTGGGACGCCTGTCGATCCGGCACCGGTTGACCCCGTGGCTTCGCGACTACGGCGGTCACGTGGGTTACGACGTGCGGCCATCGGCCCGTGGCCGCGGGCACGCGACAGCGATGCTGCAGCAGGCGCTTCCCTGGTGCCTGGACCTCGGCATCGATCCGGTGCTCGTCACATGTGATGTCGACAACGTCGCGTCCCGGCGGGTGATAGAGAAGGCCGGCGGGCAGTTTGAGGATCGGCGGGACGGCAAGCTGCGATTCTGGGTACCCGCGGGCTGACCCCGGAGGGATCAGAGTACGACGCGGTCCGGGCGCGAGTAGACGTTCATGCCGCCGTCCCGAACGAATCCCAGCAAGGTCAGACCACACTCCTTCGCGAGGTCGACGGCCAGGCTGGACGGCGCGGAGACCGCTGCCAGAGCCGGAATCCCGGCGTTCACCGCCTTGTGGACCACCTCGACCGACGCCCGACCGCTGACCTGCAGGACATGACCGGCGAGCGGAAGCCGGCCATCGCGCAGCGCCGCACCGACGACCTTGTCGACCGCGTTGTGGCGACCGACGTCCTCGCGCACGTGGACCGGCTCGCCGGTCGCCGTGAACACACCGGCCGCGTGCAGCCCGCCTGTTCGGTCGAAGGCACGCTGGTAGGCCCGCAACAGATCGGGCAGCTTGGCGAGCGTATCGAGCTCGAGCGTCACCTGATCACCGGCTACCACCCAGCGAAGAGCATCCCGAACATCCACGATGGCGTCCGCCCCGCATACTCCGCAGGCGCTCGTTGTGGCGAAGGCCCTCGGGGCCGGAGGTTCGACCCCTTCGGCCAGAACGACCTCGACAGTGTTCTGCTCGTCGCGGCACAACCGCATGCCCACGATGTCGGCCGTCTGCGCAACCGCACCTTCACTGACCAGCCACCCGGCTACCAGATCGAAGTCGTCACCGGGAGTACGCATGGTGAGCGTCACCGTGGCCTCGCCCACCCGCACGACGAGCGGCTCCTCGACGGCGACCGCGTCCGAGCGCGCGGAGGCACGTCCGTCTCGGATCCGAACGACCCGGTGGCGCGCAGTCACCCGTCCCATGGTCCCAGTCTGCCCTTTCCTGGCGGAGGGATCCGCTGAATACGTCGCCGGCCGGCGGTGGCTTACCCTGCGGTCCGGTAGAAGGGCCTTCAAGATGGCGGCCGATGGCCGTACCGTCAAGGTATGGCGGACGACGGTCTACGGGTAGGCAAACCCAAGAGAACAGCGGCCGGTGTCCCTGGTGTCGTGCACGGGCTGGCCGACGTCCTGGAGCAGTCCGGCGCCGCGCGTGGATACCGGGCCCTCCGGCTGGTCAACCAGCACCAGGGCTTCGACTGCCCTGGTTGCGCGTGGCCAGAGCCGGGCAAACCGCACCTGATCGAGTTCTGTGAGAACGGCGCCAAGGCAGTGGCCGAGGAGGCGACCGTCCGCCGCGTCGACGCCGCCTTCTTCGCCGAGCATCCGATCACCGAGCTGGCCGCCCGCAGCGACCACTGGCTCGGCCAGCAAGGGCGTCTCACCCAGCCGATGCTGCGCGAGGCCGGCACCGACCACTACACGCCCGTGTCGTGGGACGAGGCATTCGGGATCATCGCGGGCGAACTCGCCGCGATGGACTCACCGGACCAGGCGGCCTTCTACACCTCCGGGCGCACGAGCAACGAGGCCGCCTTCGTGTACCAGCTGTTCGCCCGCAGGCTCGGCACGAACAACCTGCCGGACTGCTCGAACATGTGCCACGAATCGTCCGGTGCCGCCCTG
>Ga0299914_10002272_pt1 | contig 13193 bp, 14 predicted proteins | sample RVTome_10_FD_201361 | JGI IMG/M metagenome (GOLD analysis project Ga0299914, IMG submission 201361) | Soil microbial communities from uranium-contaminated site in the Upper Colorado River Basin, Wyoming, United States - RVT153D57 (version 2) ...
GGTCGAGCGTGAGGATCCGGCCGTCGAGGAGAACCGTGCCGGCGGCTATTGCATCCACCCCTTCTCGCGGTACGCCCGCTCGGCGCCCGGGTGCAGGGGGATGCCGACCTTCTCGGGCCGCCAGGCCGTCCGGGGATCGAACGCGGCCAGCCCGCCGTGAGCGCGGACGAGCGCGTCCTTGTTCTCCAGGACGGTCTTCGTCACGGTGTAGGCGACCGGCTCCGGCAGCTCGGTGTTGGTGATCAGCACCGTGGGGAAGCCGACCGTGCTCACGGGCCTGGACTGGCCCTTGAACGTGTCGGGCGGCATCGTGGCCGCGGCGTAGCCGAGCGGCAGCATCGCCTTGGCGGTCTCGGCGTCCAGGCCGAGGAACTCGACGTCCACCGAGGAGGCGATCTCGCTGACCGACGGGTGCCTGGGAGTCACCACGGCGAACAGGATGTCGGCGCGGCCGTCCTTGAAGGCGTCGATGATGATGTTGTACCCGACGTGGGTGGTGGAGCCGCCCCAGCCCTTGATGTCGTTGTAGCTGAGACCGGACTCCCGCAGGAGCTGGCGGCCGGCGAACTCACCGAGCGAGCCGACCGGCTGGGTGTAGACGCGCACCGGCAGCTTCTTGTCCCGGATCTCGCGCACGGAGTCGATACCGAGCTTGCGGGTCGCCATCGCGACCAGGTAGTAGGTGTCGAGGCCGCCGACCAGCCCGCGAATGTTCTCGAGCTTCTCGGTGTAGGCCTCCTTGCCGTCCGCGGCCCAGCGGTTGGTCACGGTGAAGGCCAGGCCCAGCGGCGTCTCGTTCTTGGCCACGAGCCGGGGGTTGCCGACGCCGCCCGACCGGGGCTTGACGTCGATGTTCGAGCCGGCCGGCAGCGTCTTGCGCAGCAGCTCGGCGATCGTGGCTCCGTACACGTACCAGGCGCTGCCGGTATCCAGCGTGGCGAAGGCCAGGTTCACCGGCTGGGCCGGCGCCTGCGCCACCACCGACGACACGCCCACCACGAGCACCAGGGCAACCGCGAGGACCAGCTTCATCGAGCGTCTCCTTTCAAGGCGTCTCAGGCGAGCGCGAGGCGGGCGCCCCACGTCCGGCCGAGGTCGAGGGGAATGGGGCGCGCCGCGCCCACGAGCGTCGCGGCGTACGGCGAGGCGCCCCGGGCGGCGAGCCAGTCGCGGACGGGGCCCGCCCCGGCCGCGGCGAGGAACTCGAAGGTGTGCGGACCGATCGTGAACCGGGCGCCGGTGGCGCCGAGCTCCGGGCACGCCACGTCCTGCCCGGCGCGGCCGAGGGCCGTCGCGTACCAGGCGCGCACGGCCGCCAGGTCGTGCACGGCCACCGACACCCGGCCGATGCCCGTCACGCCGTTGGCGTGGCCGCGCTGGCTCGGCACCCGCGCGTCGCGCCCGGTCTCCTCGGCGAGGAGGAACGGCGCCACCCCGCGGTGGGCGCCGCGGGCGAGGGTGCAGACCCAGCGCACCTCGACGCCGTCGGGACGCGTGCGAAAGCGCCGCTCGAGCTCGCCCATGTCGACGCCGGCGCGCCGAAGCAGGCCGGCGTCGCCGGCGAGATCGTCGGTCTGCAGGCAGAAGTCCACGAGGCCGCCCCCCGTCTGCAGCGGCGGCCACCACCGGTGGTCGGGGCGCGGCTCGTAGAAGCCGACCAGCTCCAGGTACGACGAGTCGCGAAAGGCGATCAGCGCGTTGTCGGTGCCGATCCCGGTGTGGCGGCCGCCCGCCACCACCGTGAAGCCGAGGTCGCGGTAGGTCTTGACGGCCGCGTCGAGGTCGGGAACCACGATGACGAGATGATCGATCCCGCGCAGCATCAGCGGTCTCCGAGCGCCGGCGCCACCTCGCCCAGGAAGCGGGCGAGCTGGCCCCGCTGGTCCCAGGAGGCCAGGCGCAGGGCCATGTGGCCGAGCCCGGCCTCGAAGTACGCGCGCAGCTGGGCCGCGCACTCCTTGGGGCCGCCGGCCACGGTCCACTGCTCCACGAACTGGGGGCTGAACCTGGCGGTGTAGTAGGCGTCCAGGAACGCCTTGCTCTCCGCCAGCGCCGCCGCCCGGTCCTCGTTCACGTTGATGTTGTGGTAGAGCGCGCTGCCGAGGGCCGCCGGATCGCGCCCCTCCTCGCGCGCCATCGCCCGGATGCGCGCGAACTGCTGGGCAAACTCCGCCGGCGACAGCTTGTTGGTCATCCAGCCGTCGGCGTAGCGGGCGACGCGGCGCAGCCCGCGCTCGACGGCGGCGTCGGAGGCGCTGGCCCCGCCCTTCCACGTGAGCCCGGTGGGGTTGGACGCGATCCAGATCGGGCACGGGTCCTGGACCGGCCGCGGCTCGAGGGTGACGTTGTCGAAGCGATAGAAGCGGCCCGCGTGGCTCGCCCCCTTGCCCCCGAATAGCGCCCGGAGAACGACGATGCCCTCCTCGAGCCGCTCGACGCGCTCGCCGGAGGCGATGCCCATGACGGCGTGCTCGGCGGCCTGGGCGGCGTTGGCGCTGTCGGGCCCGCCCAGGCACACCGCCAGCAGGGCCCGGCCGCCCGAGAGCACGTCGAGGCTCGCCCACTGCTGGGCCAGCATCACCGGGTGCCGGTGCACGAACGTCGCCATGCAGCCGACTGCCAGCCGCACGCGCTCGGTGACGCCGGCCAGCGCCGACAGCAGCGTGACCGACTCCAGGCGCGGCTTGGCCAGCAGGCTGTCGCCGACCCAGACGGCGTCGAAGACCCCGGAGCCCTCGCCCTCGACGGCGATGTCGAGCAGGTCGCGCGCCTTGACGGCGCCGAGCACCACCGCGCGATTGGCCAGGATGAGGCCGAACGATCCCTTTGCCACGGTGCTACCTCCCCTGGTACTTGGGCGGCCGCTTGTCGAGGAACGAGCGGACGCCTTCCTCGTAATCGTGCGTCGCCCGCAGCCACGCGTAGGACTTGCGCTCCAGCTCCAGCGCCGTGTCCAGCGGCGCCTCGGCGCCGCGGTTGAGCACCATCTTCAGCGTGCGCAGCGCCAGCGGCGCCTTGTCGGCCAGCTCGGCCGCCAGCGCGGCGACGGCGCCGTCGAGCCCGTCGTTGGCGACCGCCTGCGTGATGAGTCCCCACGCCTCGGCCCGCTCGGCGGAGATGCGCTGCCCCGTCATCATGAACAGCTTCGCCCGCGTCATGCCGATCAGCCGCATCGCCCGCTGGGTGCCGCCACTGCCGGGGATCATGCCCAGGCGCACCTCGGGAAACGCGAACTCGCTGCGCAGCGTGGCGACGCGGAAATCGCAGGCCACCGCCAGCTCGAGACCGGCCCCCATCGTATACCCGTCGATGGCCGCGATGACGGGCTTCCGGCACCGCTCGGCGGCGGTGAGCGTGTCGCCCCACAGCTCGAGGTCGGCCGGCGTCAGGGTGAGGAACTCTCCGACATCGCCGCCGGCGCTGAAGGCCTTGCCGCCGGCGCCGCGGATCACCACCACGCGGACGCCGTCGTCGCGATCGAAGCCCCTGAAGATCTCGGGGAACTCGTTTCGCATCGCGACGGTCAGGGTGTTCATCTTCGGCTGCCGGTCGATCCACAGGGTCGCGACCGGCCCGTGCCGGTCGACCCGCAGGAACTCGCTCATGTCGTGATCTCCGAGTAGTGGCCGTCGCGGAGCAGGCGGCGCAGGATCTTGCCGGACGCGGTCTTGGGGATCTCGCGAACGAACACGACGCGGCGCGGCCGCTTGAAGGCGGCCAGCTCGCCGTGGCTCAGGCAGTGGGTGTCGAGGGCCTCGGCCGTCAGCCCGGGGCCGGCGGGGACGACGAACGCCACCACGCGCTGACCCCACCGCTCGTCGGGCTCGCCGACCACCGCCACGTCCCGCACGGCCGGGTGGCGGGCCAGCACCTCCTCCACCTCGACGGGGTGAATGTTCTCGCCGCCGCTGATGATCATGTCGTCCACGCGCCCGGTCACGTAGAGCTCCCCGTCGGCGTCCACGTAGCCCATGTCGCCGGTGAAGTACCAGCCCTCGCGCAGCGCCCGGGCGTCGGCGTCGGGCCGGTTCCAGTACCCGCCGAACGCCTCGTCGCCGTCCAGGCTGGCGACGATCTCGCCCGGCTCCCCGGGCGGCACCACCTCCCCGGGTCCCACCCGCCGCTCGGTCGAGGCGGCCACCACGCGCAGGTCGGCGTGCAGGCCGGGGCGCCCGGCGCAGCCGGGCTTGAGGTGCACGTCGGGCCGCACCGAGAAGGTGTAGATCTCCGTGGAGCCGTAGTGGTTGACGAACACGTGCGGCTGGAAGGCCTTCACGCAGTCCTCGGTGAGCGCGGCCAGCATCGGGGCGCCGGCGTAGGCGAGCTTGCGCACGGACTCCACCGCGTCCCGCGACAAGGCGGGCGCGTGCACGAGGTCGTAGAAGAGCGTGGGGATCAGGTAGAGGGCGGTGATCCGTTCGTCGCGGACGAGGCCCAGGGCCGCCGCCGCGCTCCACTCCGGCTGGCACACGAAGCACCCGTTGACGGCCGCCACGCCGGTGAGCGCGTGGATGCCCATGGTGTGGTAGAGCGGCATGATCCCCAGCGTGCGCTCGCCCCACGTCCAGCCGCACTGCACCGCCTGGGCGAGCGCCCCCGCGTAGTGGTTGCGGTGGGTGCGCGGCACGCCCTTGGGGCGTCCGGTGGTGCCCGAGGTGTAGAGGATCAGCGAGAGATCGCTCTCGGCGGGAGGCGGGCCCGCCCCCGCCCCGCGCAGGTCCTCGAACGCCACCGCGGGCGCCGGCCGCGCGCTGGCGGCTCCGACCCACACCAGGCGGACGTCGTGGCCCTCGGCGGCGGCCAGGACGGCGGGCGCCGTGTCGGCCTCGAGGAGCGCGACGCGGGCGCCCGAGTCCTGCAAGACGTAGCGCATCTCGGCGGCGGCGAGGCGGAAGTTCACGGGCGTGGGCACCCCACCGACGGACTGCAAGGCCCAGTAGGCCAGCACGTGCTCGAGCCGGTTGCGCAGGGCGATGAGCACCCGGTCGCCCCGGCCGACGCCGAGGGCCCGGAAGCCGGCGCCCAGCTCGCGGGCGCGGACGTGGAGCGCCGCATAGGTGAGCCGCCGCCCGCCGTCCACCACGGCCTCCGCCTCCGGCCACCGGAGGGCGGCCAGCTCCAGCAGGCGCGCGAGCGTCACGGCACGAGCAGGACCTTGCCCTTGTTCTTGCGGTCGAGCACGTGCTGCACGGCTGCCCGCGCGTCCTGCAAGGGGAAGGCCCGGTCGACGACCGGCTCGAGCCGGCCCGCCACGACGTAGTCGAGCAGCGTGCGCAGCTCGACGATCGAGCCCAGGTTGGTGCCGACGATCCGGAGATTCTTGGAGTAGACGTGACGCAGGTCGAGCCGGCCCCAGTGGGTGTCGTGGCTGCCGATGGAGACCAGCGTGCCCAGTCGGGTCAGCGCGTAGATCGAGCGCTCCAGCGTCTCGCCGCCGATGTGCTCGACGACGACGTCCACACCCCGCTTGTTCGTCCACTTCTTCGTCTCCTCGACGAAGTCCTGGGTACGGTAGTTGACGACCCGCTCGGCCCCTAGCGCCCTCGCGAACTCGACCTTGTCATCGCTGCCGACCGTGGTGATGACCCGCGCCCCGCACAGCCGGGCGATCTGGATGGCCGCACTGCCCACCCCGCTGCCCGCCGCCTGGACCAGCACGGTCTGGCCGGGCTTCAGCCCCACCTTGGCGACGAGCGCGTGCCAGGAGGTGAGGAACGCCAGCGGCAGCGCCGCCGCCGCCTCGAAGCCGATCGCCTCCGGCAGCGGCAGGCAGTTGGCAGCGGGCACCCGCACCAGCTCCGCGTAGCCGCCGTCCTTGTGGGCCCCCAGGTAGCCGTAGCGCAGGCACACCGTGCGCTCGCCGACCAGGCAGAACTCGCACGTGCCGCACGAGAACCCGGGGAAGACGATCACCCGCTGGCCCGCCGCCAGCCCCGTCACGCCGGAGCCGAGCGTCTCGACAGTGCCCGCCACCTCGCAGCCGTTGACGTGCGGCAGCCCTTCGGGCGGCGGGAAGCGCCCGTCGAGCAGCAGCATGTCCACCTGGTTGAGCGCGCACGCCCGCACGCGGACGATCGCGTCGCCGGCGGCAGGCACCGGGTCGCGGTAGTCGCCGTAGAGAATCTTGTCGCTGCCGCCGTGCTCGCTGAAGTAGGCCGCTTTCACCGTGTCGACTCGCCGGTCGTGGTATGGACCGCGCCGAGCAACGGTCCTCGGCGCGAGGTCGGCGGGAGTATAGCACTCGCCGTCTACTCGTGGTCCTCAGGCGGTCACGGCATGGCAGGTGACTTCGCGTTGCCGCGACGGTCGCCGCCGACGGTTCGGTTCCGAGCGCTCAGCGCCTCAGGCGCCGTGCAACCACAGCACGCGCAGGACGCCGGCGCTCTGCGTCCGTCGGGCCAGCTCCAGGCTGTCGCTGACGCCGGAGGTGCAGCCCACGGTGCCGGCGCCGGGCTCGGCCGCGTTCAGGATCGCCAGGCACGCCTTCCCGCAGGCGACCCTCGAGCAATGGCGGGGCATGGGACCGCACCCACGGAGATAGGGCACGGGCGGCGCCACGTCCGCGAAGTAGCCGGTCCGGGCCGGCGGGACGAACGCCGTCGGCGGCAGCAGCGAGCAGGTCGCCACGTCGCGGTGCCGGCGCGACGGAGCGGCGTCCGGATCCGTGCGCACGGTCAGGCTCGCGGAGCAGTCTTCCAGTGGGCAACGCACGGTGTGAGACGTGAGCGCCAGCCGTTTCATACGCCCTCCCCAGCCCGTCACGGGCCTTCGTCGACTGCTGGTGGGGACAGCATGCGGGATGCCAGGGCCGTCGGCAGCGTTTGCACGAACTTGCCGAGCACCCCCGCGACATCGCCGCCCCACCTGGGGCCCCGTCGTCTCATCGACGTGCCCTCCTTACCCAAGGAGTACTGCTTCCTGGAGACGCCTTGTATGATGCGCGTCATAACCACCCCGGGCCTCCGAGGTCGCCTGACACCCGCCGCCTCCCGGCCAGGTCCCCTGATGCTGTTCACGGCCCCCGCCCGATCGCTAGAATGGCACGCCCGCGCGCGCAAGGTCGTGATGACGGGCACGGCAGGCGGAGGTGCTCTCGGAGCACTGGGCGCTCGCCGCCTCCTGAACCCTACCGCCGTGGCCAGAGCGGGGCCGGGCACCTCAGCGAGAAGTTCGTGATGCGCCGTCGCCGCGCATCCGTCATTCTGTCCTCCGTGCCGAGCACGCACGCGCCAGGGAGCGAGGCGTCCCGACTGCTGCCGCTTCTCGGCTGGCTGACGGGCGCGGTGTTCTTCCTCTACGCCTGGGTGCTCCGCGTGGCGCCCAGCGTGATGGTGGAAGAGCTGATGCGCGATCTCGCCGTGGGCGGGGCGGTGCTCGGCCATCTGTCCGGCGTGTACTACTACGGCTACGCGGGGATGCAGGTGCCCGTGGGCGTCCTCCTCGACCGCTTCGGCCCGCGTCGCCTGATGACCGGGGCCGGCCTCGTGTGCACAGCCGGCTGCGTGCTCTTCGCGACGGGCGCCACGCTCTCCGCCGTCACGGTCGGGCGGTTCCTGGTCGGCGCCTCGGCGGCCTTCAGCCTGGTCGGCGCCATGGCCGTGGCGGCGCGGTGGTTTCCCGCGAGCCGCTTCGCCGTCCTCTCGGGCTGGGCGATGGCCATGGGCATGGCCGGCGGCGTCTTCGGCCAGGCGCCGCTGCGCCTGGCCGTCGAGGCGTCGAGCTGGCGGACGACCATGCTGCTGCTGGCGCTCGGCGGCGTGGCGCTCGCCACGGCGGCGTGGGCCACCGTACGCGACCGGCGGCGCGGCCACGCGGGGATGCTCGACGCGCTGGTCGGCCTCCGCGCCGTCGCCCGGCACCCGCAGACCTGGCTCATCTCGCTCGCCGGCCTGGCCACCGCCGCGCCGCTCCTCGGCTTTGCGAGCCTCTGGGGCGTGCCCTTCATCGAGACGGCCTACGGGCTACCGCGGGCCACCGCCGCCACGCTGACCTCGCTGCTCTTCGTGGGCTGGGGCGCCGGCGCGCCGCTCTTCGGATGGCTGTCCGATCGTATCGGCCGGCGCAAGGCGCCGCTCCTGACGGGTCTGGCGCTGGAGACGCTGGCCCTCGCCACCGTCGTCTGGATCGAGGGCCTGCCGGTGGTCGCGCTGGGCGGCCTGTGCTTCCTGACCGGCTTCCTCGGGTCGGCCCAGATCGTCGGGTTCGCGCTCATCAAGGAGCACCACCCCGCCCAGCTCAGCGGCACGGCGATCGGGTTCGTCAACGGGATGGTCACGGGCGCGGGAGCGCTGTTCCAGCCACTGGTCGGCTTGCTCCTGGACCTGACCTGGACGGGCGAGACCGCGCAGGGCGCGCGGGTGTATGCGCCGGAGGCGTACCGGCTGGCGCTCACCTCGCTGATCGCATGCGGTGTGGGCGGTCTCGTCTGCGTGCTCGCGGTTCGCGAGACCTTCTGCCGTCCCCGGGGAGCGTGAGCACGTCACTGCTTCTTCTGCGCCTGCTCGGCCGGGGCATCCGAAGCTGGCGCCGTGCCGCGCCGACCACGCGCGCATCTTCCGCGCGCTGGCGACCGCGCCGGCTAGAACGGCACCTCCGTCCGCTCGTCCTTCACCCGCCGCGCCTTGTGGTCCCAGCGTGGCAGGCAGCCGGGCTCGCCGACCTCCACGCTGACCCGGATGCCGAGCCCGAGCTGCAGATCCTTCGCCAGGGCCTCGCCCAGGCGCGCGCGCTCGTCGGGGGCGAGCGCCGGCGCCGGATCGAGGCGGACGAGGATGTCGTCGAGGCCGTCCACGCGCCGGAAGACGATCTGGAACTCGTCGACGTCGCGGTGGGGGCGCACCAGCTCCTCGATCCGGCGCGGGTAGACGATGATCCCGCGGACTTTCTTCATGTCGTCCAGGCGGGCCAGCACCCCGCCCTCGAAGGCGACCAGCGTGCGTCCGCACGGGCAGCGGCGGCCGGCCAGCTGCACGATGTCGCGCGTCCGGTAGCGCAGCAGCGGCATCGCCTTGCGGTAGAGGCTCGTGAAGACCAGCTCGCCCCGCTCGCCCGGCTTCACGGGCCGGTCCTGCTCGTCGAGCACCTCCGGATAGACGTAGTCCTCGTGCACGTGGGTGAGGCCCGAGCGGGCCTCGCACTCGAAGCCCCACGCGGCGATCTCGGTGAGGCCGGGCAGATCGTAGGCGCGCACGCCGAAGGCCGCCTCGATCTTCGCCCTGGTGGCCGGGATCGAGGCGCCCGGCTCCCCGGTGTGCCAGGTGATGCGCAGCCGGGTCTCCCGGGCGAGATCGATCCCCTTCCTTGCGGCCGCCTCGGCCAGGAACAGCGCGTAGGACGGCGTGCAGCCGAGCACCGTGATCGGGTAGGCCAGCAGCGCGTCCAGGCGCTGCTCGGTGGAGAGGCCGCCCACCGGGTACACGAGGCAGCCGAGATCCTGGGCCGCGTGAAACCCGCTCCAGTACCCGATCCAGGGGCCGTAGGAGAAGGCCGCCATGACCATGTCGGTGCGGCGCACGCCGAAGGCGTGCAGCGAGCGCGCGTACGAGTGATAGAAGCCGTGCCAGTCGTCGGCGGTGTCGAGGAACGCCAGCGGCCGCCCGGTCGTCGCCGAGGTCAGGTGCACGCGCACGACGTCGGCGAGCGGTACCGCCAGCACGCTGCCCCACGGCGGGTGCTCGAGCTGGTCCTGCTTGAGCTCGTCCTTCGTCGTGAACGGCAGCCGGCGCAGATCGTCGAGCGTCCGGATCTTCGCGGGGTCGACCCGCGCCCCGCGCAGTGCCCGCCGGTAGAAGCGGCTGTGGCGGGCGGCGTGGGTCACCTGCTCGCGCAGGCGACGCGCCTGCAGGCGCGTCATGTCCGCGCGCGAGGCGCGCTCGCGCGCGGGCTCGAGATAGCGCGACGCCATGCCCGGGGCTACGCCTGGAGCAGCTCGCTCATGCGGTTGAAGAACTTGTCGGCCATCATCTTGGACACGCCGCCCAGCATGCGCTGGCCGACCGAGGCGATCAGCCCGCCCACTTGCAGATCCGCAGTGTACGCCACGCGCGTGCCGGTGCCGGCCTCCGTCAGCGTGATCACGGTCTCGCCCCGGATGAACCCGGGGCCCCCGGAGCCCTCGACGGCCATCTTGTAGGATTCCGGAGGGTTCTTGTCGCTGAGCCGGACCTTGCCCTCGAACGTGCCCTTCACGCCGCCGACACCGACTTTCATCGTGGCCTTGTACTCGTCGGGCCCGATGGCGTCGAGCTTCTCGCAGCCGGGAATCGCCTGCCTGAGCTGCTGGGGGTCCTGAAAGGCCTCCCAGACCTTCTGGCGGGGCGCCGGCACGTCGTAGGCTCCCTCGAGCTTCATCACCACGTCTCCTTTGTGCATCCGTCGCGGATCACCGCGTCGGGCATGACGGATTACCGCATTGGTAATAGTTGTTCCCAATCGTGTCAAGGCGACGGCCGGCGGCACAGCCGTTGCACCCTCCGAGGGTGTTCGGCAACTCCACAAGGAGGAGGCTCCGCACATGAACAGGATGCTCACCGGCCTCTGCGCCGTGGCGCTCAGCCTGGGACTGCTGACCGCCTGCACCGAGTCTGGAACCGACCGCGTCGGTGAGGGCCAGGACCGCACCCCCGCGGCGTCGCCGCCGTCCACCACGTCGCCGTCCACTTCACCCTCGACGCCGCCAGCGACCACCACGCCGCCGAGCGGCTCGCCCTCGACACCGGGCGGCTCGACGTCGAGCCCGAGTGGCAGCACCCGATAAGCACCGACGCGAGCGCGCCGGCGTGGCCATCCCACGCGCCGGCGCGCCCGCGCCGTCTCACGCCGCGTCGTAACGCTCACAGCCGATCGCCACGGCGGCGATCCCGGCGGGTTCGACGGCGGTGCTCACCACCAGGCGCCCCGCCGTCGCGTCGATCCCGCGCACCCATCCCAGGCCGAGGGTGCGTCCATCCGGTCCATCGAGCGCGACCAGCGCGCCCGCGACGACGCCCAGCCCGCGCGCGGCGGGCACCGGGCGCACGGTAACCCGCGCGAGGTCCAGCGTCACCGGGACGGCCCCGGCCAGGTGCGCGTGCAGCGCGCGGCGGCGCGCTTGCCGGCGCGCCGCCGTCGATCGGGACGCCGTCGAGGCGGCGGCCAGCCGGATCGTGGCCCGTCCCGATCCGGCCGTGACGGCCTGCAGGAGCGGCTCGCACTCGTCTCCGCGCTGCAGAACCACCAGCACGTCCGGGGCCACCCGGTCGATCTTCAGCCGCTTGAGCGCAAGGCCGAGCGGACCCGCCACCAGGCCCGAGGTGTCGACCAGCACCCGGTCGCATCCGAGTGCCAGCGCGCGCCGGACGAGTCGCGCGGTCGCCTCGGCCGTTGCGTGCAGGCAGCGGGCCGGCGACGTCACCCCCAGGAACTCGAGCGCCACGAGCTCGCTCTCGGCCAGCCGGTCGATCGGGCGTCGCACCCGGCCCAGCCCCACCGTCGTCGGCGGGCCGATGTCGGACTGGCCGAGGTCGGCGTCCACGACGGCGACGGCGTGGCCGGCGGCGGCGAGCACGCCGGCCAGCGAGGTGACCAGCGTGGTCTTGCCGACGTCCGGGGCGCCGAGCACGAGCGTGACCCGCGCGGCCGCCACGGCGGCGAGGGCGCCGGCCGGGAGCGGGCTCACTGCAGCCGGGCGAGCGCGGCGGCCATCCGCGCCAGGCCCTCGCCGATCAGCGCATCGCTGGTCGCGTAGGACAGACGCACGTGGGCGTCGGAGCCGAAGTCGCGTCCGGGCACGACGGCCACGCGCGCCTCCTCGAGCAGGAAGGCGGTGACGTCCAGCGAGCTGGCCAGCGTGACGGCGCCATCGGCCTTCCGCCACGTCCGGCCGAAGAGCCCCGAGACGTTCGCGAAGGCGTAGAAGGCGCCGCGGGGCATCACGCAGCGCACGCCGGGCAGCGCGTTCAGCCCCCCGATCACGAGCCGGCGGCGCCGGTCGAACTCCCCCGCCATCTTGGCCACCTCGTCCTGGGGACCGGTGAGCGCCTCGACGGCCGCCCACTGGGCGATCGACGACGGGTTGGACGTCACCTGGCTCTGGGCGTCCGTCATGGCGCGGATGAGCGCGCGCGGCCCGGCCGCGTAGCCGATGCGCCAGCCGGTCATGGCGTAGGCCTTCGAGCACGTGTTGACGACGATCGCACGGGCCTTGACCTCGGGCCCGAAGGACGCGACGGAGACGTGCCGGCCCTCGAAGGTCAGCGCCTCGTAGCACTCGTCGGAGACCACCCACAGGCCCCGGTCGACGACCAGGTGCGCCACCGCCTCGAGCGCCGCGGGGGAGAAGACGGCGCCGGTCGGATTGTTGGGGCTGTTGAGGACCACGAGCTTCGTGCGCGACGTGACGGCGGCGGCCAGCGCCGCGGGGTCGAGGTCGAAGCCGGTCGACTCGAGGGTCGCCACGTCGACGGGGACGCCGCCCAGCAGCCGGACCTGCTCCGGGTAGGACACCCAGTACGGGCTGGGCACCAGCACCTCGTCGCCGGGGTCGATCAGGGCCATGACGAGATTGAAGAGCGTGTGCTTGGCGCCCACCGAGACCAGGATGTCGGCCGGCTCGTAGTCGAGGCCGTTGTCGCGCTTGAGCTTGGCGCAGACGGCCGCGCGCAACTCGGGCACGCCACCGACCTCCGTGTACTTCGTCTGGCCCCGCTGCATGGCCTGCGCCGCGGCGTCCTTGATGCGCTGGGGCGTGTCGAAGTCGGGCTCGCCGGCGCCGAAGGAGATGACGTCGATCCCTCGGGCGCGCAGCTCTCGGGCCCGGGCCTGCACGGCGAGCGTCGAGGACGGGGCGAGGGTCTTCATCCGGTCGGCCAGCACGTCGTGCTCCTTGTCGGACGGGCCCGGAGGCCCGGCTCAGCGGGGTGGGAACTTCTCGGTCAGCCGCTTCTCGACGATCGGCGGCACCATGCCGGCAACCGAGGTGCCGAAGCTGGCCACCTCCTTGATGAGCCGCGACGAGATGTACGTGTACTTCTCGTGCGGCATCAGGAAGACCGTCTCGGTGGTGGGGCGCAGCTTGCGGTTCATGAGCGCCATCTGGAACTCGTACTCGAAGTCGGAGACCGCCCGGATGCCGCGCACGATGCAGTCGGCGCGCTCGCGGGCCACGAGGTCGATCAGCAACCCGTCGAAGGCGGCGATCCGGAAGCTCGTGCCCA